>OCTA010003748.1_pt1 | contig 13459 bp, 11 predicted proteins | sample 1538991 | NCBI WGS metagenome assembly OCTA01 (sample SAMEA3539302, study PRJEB22396) | soil metagenome | biome: tundra; feature: field; material: soil | place: USA | collected 2010-05 | depth 0.15 m
AGCGGCGCGGCCTGCGAACAACGCCTCGGCAGCGCGGCCATCGTGCTCTATAAAGAAGAGTGAACCGAGGTTGTCGAGTTCTCTAAAGGCGCGACTCTGGTGCTCGCGATCAGCCTGACTCTGGCGTCTGCGTCGCAGGTTTTCCGCGGCGGCGGGAATGCCGAGCGTCCAGCTCTCTTCCAGGAAGAGCGGGTCGGGGTCGAAGGCGTCTCCGAAGAGTTGCTGAATGTCATCGGCGAAACGCGAAGGCTGGCCGGGGATTGTGCCGTTATGCGTTTCGAACCGGTCCGCCATGCCTCGCCTCCGGGCGCGAGACCGCGGCTCCGCGGCACTCGTCTGCCGGAGGGTCGTGTTCGCCGCTGCCCTTGTATTGGGCTTATCGGCAGATTAGCCGGTTGTTTTAGGCAGGGGCTACAAACTGCGCTCCGCGCACCCAAAGTCTCCCTTGCTATTTCAGCGGATTCACCGAGAGGCAAGACACTCACGCACCGATCCCAAGATGAGGCTTGAGCGAGACACAATGCGATGAATCAGTTGACGCTGTTCTCCGGCAGCCATACTCTCACTCGCCTGCCGATCACTCCGATCGTCGAGAGGCTGTGGAGCCGTTGCACCCATTGATAGGTAAGCTCTTGTCCCTTTGCGACAAGTAGCAGGCCGGCGTTGTTGCAAAGATCCTGTTGAAGAATCATTCCCACAGCAAGATCTGAGATGGCGCACTCGCGTGCTTGCATTGGAACGGAGGGCGCCATATCGTCAAGGCACTGCAGGATTGAAAGATCACCGCCCTTGAAGCTGGCGCGCACCTTCCTGGCAGCGTCTGTTGGGGTCATGCCGCGCCGGAGACATTCCTCGAACGCCAGGCCGATCTGCAGCAATTGGATCCCGAACTCGATCTCGCGTCTCTCCTCGGCGGTCACGCCTTCGATGCGGTGGCTGGGGCTATTTTGATTTGCGATCATCTTCGCAATTGCCTCCATGCGCGGGATTTTGGACAGCATCTCCCAGGCCACTGAGGGGTGGCTGTCATATTTCTTCTGGTCCTCGGGAGAGAGTCGATCGCCCGCGAAGGCTGCGTTCAAGAGTTCGGGAGGTAGCGTGACACAGCCGAGCTGCGAAAGCATAGCGGCGATCTCGAACTGCCAGGAAGATTTTAGCTTCAATGTCTTCGCGACATGTTGCACGAAGCTGCGGAGTTGCATCGCCCGACCGAAAGCAGCCGGGTTGCTAAAGCTGAGCACTTCCGACAAAACATGGACCGATCCGCGGAGAGTTTGTTCCAGTAATTCCTTCTCGGCGGTAAGGAGTCGATGTTGCGCAAGAGCTGCTTCAATCGCCTTGGTCAGGTTTTCTTTGGAGCACGGCTTCGTGAGGAATCGAAAGATGTTCCCTTCGTTCACGGCCGACATGGCCGTATCTATATCTACATATCCGGTTAAGGCCAGGCGAACGGCTGTGGGCGCTGCATCCCGGACTTTCGCCAGGAACTGCGCTCCGTCCATCTCCGGCATACGCATGTCGGAGATGACAACTGCAAAGGGTCCGTCATCGGCGATGGCCGCAAGGCCACAAGCTCCTCCCACGGCGGTCTCGACCGAAAACTCGCGGCCGAGTACGCGTCGATAGCCATCGAGCACCGAGGGTTCGTCGTCGACGAAGAGGATTTTCTCTGTCATTCCGGTCTCCCCGCCGCAGCTAACTCGGCACACCGCTGCTTCCACAATCCCAGCCGGTTGGTCAGGCCAATTCTCTCCAGGAAGACCTCGTCCACTTCCGAATCGGACTGTTTGTACTCAGGGCGCACTTGCGCATCCAGCGCGCTCGCCACGTGGACGGCCGCGAGGGGAGAGAATTCGGTGACAGGGCTCGCGGACGGATTGTGACTCCACGCGACGGCCTCAACGATAGCTTCTGGCAATCCCCAGATGCCCAGGAGATAGGCGCCCACCTGAGCGTGAGTGCAACCCCAGACTTGCGCCTCCACCTGGCATTGATCCGTGGCGGTCGCAATCGCGATATCTTCGATTCTGCGATATTCTTTGGGATCGGCTGCGGCCATGATCAACTTGCCGATATCGTGCAAGAGCCCGGCGCTCTGATAAGGAGCGAGCGCGCGTCCCGCAATACCTTCGATTTCCGCGATGGCTCTTGAAGATGCGCTGACGGCAACGCTGTGCTCCCATAGCCGCTCAGCCTGAACAGGACCGAGGAGCCTGGGATCGAAGGCCGAGAAGATGCTTAGCGAAAGTACCATCGCCTGGATTGTGTCCAACCCGAGCAACAGGACCGCCTGTTTCGGCTCTGAGACCTGTGCGCGAACACCGTATACCGCGGAGTTCACCATCTGCAGCAGTTTGGCGGTCATCGCCATATCCCGCGCGATGAGTTCACCGAGCCTGGAAGCGGATGGTTCGGATGAACGCAGCTCTCGTGTGACCTCCTCGAATAACAGCGGCAAGCTTGGAATACACGTCAGACGGGAAATGAACCTCTGGAGCGGCTCATTCTCGAGCAGATCCGTCAGGCCGAGAGCTCTTTTCAAGACCGACTTGAGCAGCTCCGGATCGCACGGCTTCGCCAGGAACTGATGGACTGGTGCAATCGACTGCAGAATCGATTTCCTGTCCGACTGACCTGAGAGAACGATGCGGACAGAGTGCGGCGACTGTTCCCGAACCTTGTCGAGAAGTTCGGCGCCGGTCATGCCGGGCATTCTCATATCGGTGACGACGGCGTCGAATGTCTGGTTCGCCAACGCCCGCAGTGCTTCCTCGGCGCTGGAAACAAATTGCATCTCCCACACCGATCGCATGGGGCGCAACACGCGCTGCAGACCCATCAAGAGGTTTGGTTCGTCGTCGACGAAGAGGATACGTCTCTGCAAGTCAGTCCTCCCGAGCAGTCGACAGAGGAAGGCGCACGTAGAACGTTGTACCTCTGCCGACTTCGGAGTCAAACCATATCCTGCCGCCGTGCTTCTTGACAACTACCGAATGCGCCAACATGAGTCCCTGACCCGTTCCTTTGCCAACCTCTTTGGTCGTGAAGAATGGATCGAACACTCGTTCCCGGACCTGGTCGGGAATTCCGGCGCCGGTGTCGGCTACGCTAAACTCCACCCATTCGCCGTCCCTGCGGGTCGACAGGAGGATGGTTCCTAGACCGCTCCCTTGCTTCGATGGAACCTCGGCGATGGCATGCGCGGCGTTGACAACGAGGTTGAGCAGCACCTGGCTGATTTCACCGGCAAGACATGGCACCAACGGCAGGTTCGGGTCCAATAGCGTCTCGACGTTCGCGATGTACTTCCACTCGTTGCGGGAAATTGTGATGACGGTCTCGATCGCTCGATTCAAGTCAATCGTGCGCTTCTCCTGCGTGCCTGGGTGCGAAAACTCTTTCATTGCGCATACGATCCGGGAGACTCGCTGCACTCCCTCCATGGTCTGCTCGATGGCCCGAGGGAATTCTCGCGACAAGTAGTCCACATCGGCAGCTTGGCTGCACCTGTCGAAGGCCTCGATTGTCGACGCAGGCACCGTTCCGGGGGTTACCTCGTCCCGAAGCTTCTGTGCGGTGGCCAGCAAGCGGGCGAGCAGGTCCCAGCAGTCCTTCAGGAAGCTTGTGTTGTCCCCGACATACTGGATGGGCGTATTGATCTCGTGAGCGATGCCCGCGGCGAGCTGGCCAATCGCCTCCAGCTTCTGCGACTGCCGCAGGTGCGCTTCCATAGCCAGCTTCTCCGTTATATCTTCCTTGAGACCGAGGAAACGGGATATGGTGCCATCGTGGCTCTCGATTGGCCTGATGACGGCGGATTCCCAGTAGAGGTCCCCATTCTTCTTGCGATTGTGGAAGACTCCGCGCCACTCTTGTCCGGCCTTGATTGTCCTCCACAGATTCTTGTAATCCTCGGCAGATGTATGTCCTGACTTCAGAATACTCTGGCCCTTGCCAATCAACTCTTCTGCGGCGTAGCCACTGGCGTCACAGTATTTCTGATTGACGTAGGTGATCATTCCATTGAGATCAGTGATTACGATCGATACCGGACTCTGCTCCACGGCCATGGATAACTGACGCAGTACATCCTCTGATCGTTTGCGTTCGGTGATCTCGCGAAAGGTCCAAATCCGTCCGTAGTACTTGTCCCCCTGTCCCACAACAGGCGACGAATATCGATCGAGAACTCTACCGTCCAGAAGTTCAACCTCATCCCGGTTGGTTTGGTCCGGGTGTTCATAGAGATATCTGACCTTCTCCAGGAACCGCTCCGGATTCTTCACTGCTCTGACCGCGTGCTCGAGCAGCGCCGCATCCTCACCTGCGTCGCGGATGTCTGGAGGGACCTTGAATATTTCGTGCATTTGCGAGTTCTGGAGGAGAATCTTCCCTTCGGGTCCCACGATCAGGATCCCATCGCCAGTCGAGTTGGTCTGTGCTTCGAAGAAGGCCGTCTTCCAAAGCAATTCCTCGTCGGCACGTTTGCGTTCGGTGATATCCGTGCCAACGATCAACAGTTCAGCGTTGTCGCTGGCCATTGGCCTGATCCAGCGGAGCGTAATTCCCAGAAGACGTTGCGCTCCGTCCCTTTGAAAAGCCAGTTCCAGGCGGGCGGTGCCCGTCAGTTCCGATAGCGCCAGGATCTCAGAATCGATGTCCTCGCGGTGCCACTTGATGCCACATGAGCCAAGCGGCTTCCCCAAGGCCTCGCCCGCGGCGATTCCGAATGTTTGAGTGGCTGCAAAATTCCAGCGTTTAACCCGGCCACACGCATCCAGGCCAATCAGAATGGAAGGCACGGAATTGATGAACAGCTCTGCATCACGGTGCGCATTGCTGAGCGCAATCTCGGCCTTTTCCATCTCTGTAATATCGCGGGAGATTCCAAACGTTCCAATGCATTTGCCGGCTGAGTTGAACAAGGGCATCTTGCTGGTGGACGTCCACGTGGCCCTGCCATCCGGCCAGTCTTCTCGTTCCACTTTGCCGATCAGCGGAAGCCCAGACCGCATGATTTCGAGTTCATCCTGCCGGCGCTCGATGGCTTCATTCGCGGCGAGAAAGTCGCTATCCGTCTTGCCGATCGCTTCTCCCGGGTTGGACAGGTGTAGTGAATGTGCCTTGTCCCAGTTGACTTTGACAAACCGGCTTTCGAGGTCTTTGAAGTAGATTCTGTCGGTAGTGTGATCCAGCAGAACCGAGAGCAAATACGTGTTGTCGGAGAGGCAGAGATCAATTGAGAGCGGCGAGGCAGGTTCACCCACGGGTTGGGTTGACGACCCCATGACCTTAGGCCGACCAACTGGACGCGCTACGCTGATCCTGCGAGTGCAAGGTGCCGGGATAGTTAGCGATCTCAGAGGAAGCCTGAAGTTCCAGGGCGGAGAAGGCGCGGGCCTCAAGGTCCTGCCATGTTCCCCGGATCGAAAGAATTACAGCCATCTGTTGTTCCAGGATCTCAGCCGATTGCCTGGCCTGAGCCTCAATCAACTTTGCCCTCAGGTTCGCGTAGAAGGTTACGAGTTTCTGCGCCAGGTCGCCGCCGCTTTTGTGATCGACCCAGTCCTCAAGGTATCCAATCACGAGCAACGCGTGGTTCAGTTCCAGGCACCGCTTTTGAATATCGTTGTGGCGCTGGGCCTCTGCCGCGCGACCTAGATTGCCGGCCAGCGTGTCGTAGAGGGCGATCAACAAGCCAAAGCCGCTTGAGCCCTCTGCCGCTGTCTTTCGATAGGCTAGTTCCATTAGATTCATGCTCGTCTCCGGGTTTGTTGCTGTTTACCGTTAGCGCGGCCTGGGCGTATTGCAGACCGCTGTTTCCCATGGAGAGGCAATAGAAGCTTCCCCTTGTATGGGCGAATCAGTGTCTAAGCCGCCGTTAGCTCGACTTTGTATTCAGACCAAGTTCCGTGTTGATCTGGTTCATCAAGGTTGGCAGCTGTTGCAGAGCGATTTCGGCGCTGCTGTATTCGCTTTGCAGTTGCGCTTTCAGGGGAGTGATGTAATTCGTTTCAAAGTTGTTGATGTCGGTTTGCAGGCCCGCGTATTGGGTGGCCAGGCTTTTGAGGTCCAATGTGAACGCGCCATCGGCCGGACTGGTGAAGTTGGTGAGTTGTTGATCCATTGAGTTCGCGAAACCGTTGAAGGCAGTTCCTTGAAAGAAGTTCTGCACATCGCTGAAGCTGTTTTGGAGGGTGTTGCTCAAGGTTGCGCTGTTGGCGGTCAGGGTCCCGTCGTTGTTTACTGAGATGCCCAGGGAGGAGAGGTTCGACACGGACGTAGCGCCCGAAGCCGGCTTGAAGGTGTAGCTCACCGCGCCCTCGAGTGTGATCTGCAGGCTGCGCACGGCGGAATCGGTTGCCAGCACGCCCTCGCTTGTACCGTTAAAGGTGAATTGCGTGTTGAGGTCCGAGAGGGCCTTGTTATAGTCGGCCACGAACTGGTTGATGGCGGTCGACGCCTGCGTTGTATCCGGTGCGATTGCAATGCTTACATTTGTTCCGGGGCTCGCGTTGAGCAGATTGAATGTGACTCCGGGTAGAGCGCCTTTTACAGTGTTCGACGAACTTTCGAGGTAGATGCCATCCACGTAAAGAGATGCGTTGGCCCCGAGGACTGGCTGGGTGAAGCCGAGGCCCCCCATGGCCGGAGTGACGGTGAAATCAGCGGCCTTGCCTGAGGTGTTGCTTACAATTGCGAGCCTGGACCCAATTGTGTCGGTGATGACGGTGGCAGTGACGCCGAGGTTGTCGCCGTTGATTGTGTTCGCCACGTCGCCGAGGGTGCTTTTACCCGTCCCGGTGGAGATGGGCGTCACTGTGCCGTCAGGAGTGGTGATGGTGAAGCCGCCTGCGGCCAGTGGGGTGGTGGCGCTAGCGACCGTATCCGAAGCCCAGGAGGCGGTGCTCGCAAGGCTGCTAACCGAAACGATGTGATTCCCAACTGCGCTGCCGGATGCAGCCGATGCTGAAACGATGCTCGAGTCAGAAGATGATACGGTCCTCGAGGAGAGCGGACCGGTCACGCTGTTGAGCGACTGCATGTCATTGTCGAGGTTGGTTGCGTCGGTCTGAAGCTGAGTCAATGCAGTATTTTGGTTATTGAGAAGGGTCTGTTGGTTCTGCCAGGCTGTCTCCGGTGCCCGGGCGGCAGTCAAGGCTGCATTGACGGCGGAGGTCACGTCGATACCGGCGGAGGACGCTCCGGTAGCTGCTTGCAGAATCTGGCTGAGATCAATACCCGACGAAGAGGATGTCGAGGCCAACAGCGTATTCAATGCGGAAGTAGAGCTCATGGAGTTTGCCTATTCCCTTGCTTGGGCTGCGGTGTCTTCCCGCGTGTCCAAGGTGACTCGATTGCAAGCGCAAACGATATCGGCACGTTCGGTGGCGATTTTCAGATGCTGTGCAAAAAAGGTGGCGCCGGAATGGCGCCACCCGAAACGAAGCAGTGAAAGGTTACTGCAGGAGCTTCAGCACGGCCTGCTGCGCCTGGTTGGACTGCGACAGAGCTGCCATGCCGGTCTGCTGGAGGACGTTGTACTGCGTCATCTTCGCAACCGTCTTGCCGATGTCAGCGTTCTGAACGCTGTTCTGCGCGCTGGTCAGGTTGGTGACTTGGGTGTTCTCAACGTTGGCATCCGCCGTCAGTTGGTTGACCGATGCGCCGATGGTGCCGCGCGTTGCGGAAACCGTGTCGATCGCGGCGGTGATGGCATCCAGCGACGTGGTAGCGGTGCCGACGGTCTTGAGGTCGCTGGTGAGCAACAGGCTTGCCGCCGAGAGCGCGCCGGTTGTGGTGGACGTCGTTGTGGTGCCGCCCGCCGTGCCATCGCTGGTGAAGGTGGTGATGGGAGTCGCGCTAAAAACCGCTGTTCCATTGAAGTTGGTGGTCGAACCGATCTGGGTGATCTCCTTCAGGATCGACTGATACTCCGTGTCCGCCGCCGTGCTCTGCGCGCCCGTGAGCTGGCCGTTGGAGGCCTCGGTCGCCAGCGTTACGGCGCGGTTCAGCAGCGTGGTGACTTGCGAGAGAGCGCCGTCGGCGGTCTGCAAGAGGCCAACGCTGTTGGATGCGTTCTGGCTGGACTGGGTCAGGGAAGAAATGCTGGCGCCCAAACCGGCAGCGATCGAGAGGCCGGCTGCGTCATCAGAGCCGGAGTTGATCTTCAGGCCGGTGGACAACTGCAACAGGGTGTTCTGCAGGCTTGCGCTGGTGGACGAGAGTGCATTCTCTGCACCCAACTGGGAAACGCTATTCAGGACACTAATCATGGGTACTTCTCCTTAGATCAAATTCCGCCTGTGCCGAACTAGTCCGTCTAAGCAATGTCCAGAAATCGGTACTTGGGACAGGTGGTTTTTCTTACAGGCAATCTATCGGTCTATGGTTCAGAGGATTCTAGAGGGTTTCGAAAAAACCTCAGGCCCCAGTCGACCCTTTCGTGCTAGTCGCGTTTGCGACGTTCGTGTTATCCGAGAGGGAACGAGCGAAGTTCGCAAGTCAGAAGGGCAACAACAGTGACTTGCGAACTCGCCGGCTTACCGTTCAATTACGGTTATTTCGCGGGAGGCTGTTGTGGCGTGGTCGCAACGACTACAAGATCGACGCGTCGATTCATTCTCCGGCCGTCGGGCATCGCGTTGTCGGCCACGGGCCGGTATTGACCATACCCGGCCACCGAGATCTTTTGCGGGTCGAAGCCCGATTGACCCACCAGGAGCATCATCACAGCCATGGCCCGCGCGGTGGACAGTTCCCAGTTTGAGCGAAACTGGGCCGTGTGAATTGGCACATTGTCCGAGTGCCCTTCAACGCGGAGGTCCAATCCATGCAGGGCGAGGACCTTGGCGATCCGCTGGATCTTTGTCGCGGCCCCCGGCAGCAGCACGGCCTGTCCACTATTAAAGAAGCCGAGTTCATTCAGGCTGATCACGAACCCTTCAGGAGTCATGCGCATAACCACCTCGTGATTCCTGAGCTCCTGGCCGATTGCAGCCTCAAGTTGTTGCTTCAACTGCACGATATCCACTGCCGATGCGGCAGATGTATCGTTCGTGGGGTGGTGAACCTGGGGCGTATATGTAGACGGATCAGGTGGCAGGTTGGGGTATGCGACCCCGTTGACGCCATCGCCCCCCGAGAATGCTCCCAATTGCTGAAAGCCAATGTGGATGGCCTGGGAGAGCTTCTTGACGGTCTGGCCGTCGCGATACGACGAGGCAAACAGCACAACAAAGAAGGCGAAGAGCAGGGTGATGAAATCCGAATAGGAGACCAGCCAGCGATCCTGGTTGGGCGGTTCCTCGGGGTGCCGTATTCTCCTTGGCCTCATCGCACAGCCACTTTCTGGGGGCCGCGTCGCGCAGGAACAGACATATAACTCCCAAGTTGCAGTTCAAGGGCTCGAGGATTCACTCCCTCGACGATGGAGAGTACGGCTTCAAGCGTCATCTCCTGGATGATCTGCCGTTCGCGGATCCGAATCTTCATCTTTCCGGCCCACGGCAGGAAGAGCAGGTTCGCAGACGCAACGCCGTATATCGTCGCTACAAACGCAACCGCGATACCTTTACCCACCTCGTTAATGTCCTGCAGGTGCTGCATTACCTGGATCAGGCCAAGAACCGCTCCAATAATGCCGATCGTTGGCGCAAAGCCTCCGGCCGCGTCGAACACCTTTGGAATGCGCTCATCTTTCTCTCCCTGGTAGTCGAGCTGCAGTTCCATCATCTTGCGCAGGTCTGTAGCATTGACGCCGTCAATCGCAAGCATCAGGCTTTCCTTCAGGAACGGATCCTGAATCTTGCCCAGTTCCGCATCGAGCGAGAGCAGCCCCTCTTTGCGGGCCTTGTATGCGTAACGCAAAATGTTCTGAACCAGCGAGTCCGACTCTGGCTCAACGTTGAGAAAGACATACTTCAGTTGTCCGATTGCCTGAAGCACGATTCGCAGCGGGAATTGCACCATCACGGCGCCGAGGGTTCCCCCGAAGACAATCAGGGCCGCGGTAGGCTGCAACACCTGCATCAGCTTGCCGCCGTCGAGCAACAACCCGATCCCCACTCCGCTCAGAGCGAGCGTCAGGCCGCCGAGGGTGCTTTTATCTACCGTGATCTTCATCTAGCTCATTCACCGATGGTTTAGAACGACGCGACATCAACATCGACGTCCGTGAAAGTTCGGGATGCTGCGGCTTTCGGGTCAGTGCGTTCGAATGCATTCGGCCGTGCTCAGGCAACTGGATGGCTACTATCGGCATGTATGTAACAAATTTTCATCCGTCCGCACCGCATCGCCTGGGATGAAACCTTGGGGACCGCAGGTGGGAACACTAGAGAATTGCCAACGCGATGCCGATAGAAGGCTGACGATCGGGGCCACTGCCCGCAGGCCCTCAGTGCCACCGAGCGAAATTCAGATTGGTCTGCACGCAATTGCGGAGAGACGAGGCACATGTTTTCAATTGTTGGAATTCTCATCGTTTTCGGCGCGGTGCTCGGCGGCTTTCTGATGGAGAAGGGGCCGCTAGCGGTTCTCATGCAGCCGTCGGAGCTGGTAATCATTGGCGGTGCCGCCATCGGCACCATGCTGGCGGCGAACCCCATGCACGTCCTTAAGAAGATCGCTGCCGGCCTTACTCAGATTCTAGGAGGCTCGAAGTTTTCGACGCAGCGCTACCTCGACACGCTGAAGATGATGTTCCTTCTCTTCAATAAGGCGCGCAAAGAGGGGTTAGTTGCGATTGAGTCCGATGTGGAAGAACCCGCGAAGAGTCCTCTGTTCTCCAAGTATCCGTCTTTTTTGTCGAATCATCACATTCGCGACTTCGTCTGCGACACCATGCGCATGGCGATTACCGGAGGTGCAAGCACCTTCGACGTCGACCAGATGATGGAACTGGATATGGACGTCCATCATGCCGGTGCGAGTCAGCCGGCCTACGCTTTGACCACCATGGCTGACGCTCTACCCGGCCTGGGAATTGTGGCCGCGGTTCTCGGCGTTGTGGTGACGATGAGTTCTCTCGGCGGACCACCTGAAGAGATTGGCCACAAGGTCGCCTCCGCACTGGTCGGAACGTTCCTTGGAATCCTGCTGTGCTACGGCATGGTAGGCCCTCTGGCGTCGAACCTTTCGAAGCTGGTCGATGACGAGCATGCCTACTATTACGTCCTGAGGGTTGTCATGCTGTCCTTTATCAAGGGAATGTCCCCGATGCTGGCCATTGAAATGGCGCGAAGGGCGATCCCGGAGCACGTGCGCCCGAGCTTCCACGAAGTAGAAAAGACCTGCCGACAGAAGGACGAATCCAACGTGCCCATAGCGGCATAGCCGAACTCAGAAACGGACGAGAACTGTGGAAGATACACCCCAGATCATCATCATCAAGAAGAAGTCGTCGCATGGCGGCCATCACGGGGGCGCATGGAAGGTAGCTTACGCAGACTTCGTGACAGCGATGATGGCCCTGTTCATCGTCCTTTGGCTGATGAACGCCAGCAAACAGGTCCAGGAGGCCGTTGGCGGCTATTTCAAAGATCCACGAGGCACGGCCAAGGTCGTTGGCACCAATAAGAATGGGGCCGGGGACTACGTGGCTATCAAAAAGGAGGACATGCAAAAGCTGAAAGAAGAGCTCTTGCAGGCGATTCATCACATCGATCCCGACAACAAGTTGAAGGACCGGATTGAGATCACGATTACGCAGGAGGGCCTCCGTATTGAGTTGATGGAATCGGCAAAAGGCACATTCTTTGAGCTGGGTAGCCCGCAACCGACTCCCGAGTTGGTCGAGTTGCTTAGGGTATTGGCGCAGGAGTTGGGCAAACTACCTAACAGAATTTCGATCGAGGGACACACTGATTCAAAACCCTATTCAGGTGCTCGCATGTATGACAACTGGGACTTGTCGTCGGAACGGGCCAACGAAGCCAGGCGAATGATGCAGCACGAAGGTGTGCGGCCGGACCAGGTATCGCAGGTGCGTGGCTTTGCCGATCAGCGTCTGCGCCTTCCGTTGCAGCCGGAAGACCCTTCAAATCGCAGGATTTCTTTGATTGTCCAGTATCTGGTGCAGGACGAGGCCGAGGTCGCCCCTCCGGACGCGCTGAAACGGCTGGGCGCGAGTGATAGCGCTCCGGCTCAGGGTGCTCGAACTGAAAAGAAATAGAGCGAGTTGAACGCTTAGTTCAGAAGAATCGGGCGGGACCGGTCTGTAGAACCAGCCAGGGACGCGACGAGGTGGGCCACCGCATCCCGCTCCCTGTCCGATCGGTAGATAAATTGAACGCCTTCGTAGGTCTTCCCCGAATACGCGACGCGTACGCTGAGTTCCAGCGGGCTGTCCTGACAATTCAGCCGTACGGTTCCGAGAGCGTTGGGCGGCAATGGCTGGCGAAGTTCCAGCCTCATGCCCTCTTTACTGATGTTTCGGCATCGTCCTGGCAGGGTCGATTGATCGACTGTGACCTGGATTGGAAGATCTACGGCGAATCGCGGAGACCGGTACTCGAACTTCTGCATCACTCTTACCCCGGGTAATGAGCCCAGATGGTAACAGTCCCCCAAGCAATCGAGCAGAATCTTTAGTAACCGACCGGAGATCACGTTGGCCCGATTGTCGAAAAAACAGGGCGAACTGACGTTGCCTTGGTGTATATCCCCTTGTAGCAGTTACACATAAGGTACATTTTCCCGATTTGACACTTATTGGGTATTGCTTCCCGCTCGCCAATCAGCGTAACTAAGCATTGTTAGATCAACAGCCTAGGGATCGACACCGAGTATGGAACAATGTACACCTCGATTGTCGGAGGACAGCACAATCGTGGGAGCACGCCAGCAGCAGACGGGGAATGTGCAAGGCAATCAACCCTTTAACGCCTTCGCCGGGCGACGCATCCTGGTTGTCGAGGATGACGTTGCACTTGCCGAGTTTCTACGGGAAGAACTGCGGACTATAGGCTTCGCCGTGGATCTGGCGCATGACGGGGAGCATGCGCTTGCTACGCTGAGGGATGAGCTGCGATATGAGCTGCTGATCCTGGATCTGAATCTCCCAAAACTTGACGGAATCAGCCTGCTTCAACGAGTGAAGCCAACCCAGCCCCGTCTGCGGATGCTGGTCCTTACTGCGCGAACCCGGATTGTAGACAAGGTAAAGGCCTTGGAGAGTGGCGCCGACGATTGCCTCACCAAGCCATTCTCGCTGGCGGAGCTCTCCGCGAGAGTCAACGCCCTTCTGCGTCGGGATTCGGGAATGATTCCTAACTGCTCGCAGGTCGGGGACCTGACGCTACTCCGCGAGGAGCGCCGGGTAGAGCGAAACGGCCGGCGAATCGATCTGACCCCTCGCGAGTTCGCAATCCTTGAGTTGATGATGCGAAATGCCGGGCGACCGGTCTCGCGAGCGACCCTGCTCGAGCAGGTATGGAACATGGCCCCGGACCCCTCA
>OCTA010003749.1_pt1 | contig 13454 bp, 9 predicted proteins | sample 1538991 | NCBI WGS metagenome assembly OCTA01 (sample SAMEA3539302, study PRJEB22396) | soil metagenome | biome: tundra; feature: field; material: soil | place: USA | collected 2010-05 | depth 0.15 m
GGTCCCGGCCCCGCCGCCCGCCGACCTGGCCGCCGCCTCCGGCTGGGCCCAGGCCCGCGCGACCCTCGCCGCCGAGCTGACCGCCCGCCTCGCCGCCACCGCGGGCGCGACCATTCCTTTTGCGGCCGAACGATCCGTGGTTCCACCCCCAAGTCCCCATCCCGCCGCGGGCCCCCAGGCAGGTCTCGTGCCGGCCGCCATCGATGCCGCGGGCCAGCAGGCAGGTCTCGTAACGGAAGCCATAGGTGCCGCGGGCCCGCAGCTGGGTCCCGCGACGGAAGCCATAGGTGCCGCGGGCCCGCAGCTGGGTCCCGTCGCGGCCGCGATCGATTACGCCGGGGTCGATGCGGTACGGTTCGCGCTGGCCCGGATGCCGCCCGGCGGGGCGGGGAGCGGGCCGCGGGCCGCGGTTATCGCGCGGCACGTCCTGGCCAATCCCGCTTATGCTGTTCGGTACGCGCATGCCGCCGCCGCCGCCGTGCTGCGCTGGGCCGCCGCGCTGGGGACCAGCCCAGCCGGGTTCCGGCCGCGCCTGCTCGCCGAACCGGGGGAGCTGGCGCTGCTCGACGCGTTGTCCTGGCTGCCCGAACGGGTGGCCATGGCCGCGCGCCGCGGCCGGCCTGACGAGTTCGCCGGGTACCTGGAGGAGCTGGCTGCGTGCACGATTGACACCATGGACACCACCGGCTTCACCACCATATCCAGCATCAGCAGCGAAAGGCTGTGGCTGGCGGACGCGGCCCGGACGGCCCTGGCCGCCGGGCTCGGGCTACTCGGGATCAGCGCGCCCGGCCGCCTGTAGGGCTGCTCGCTCGCACACGAAGGGAACCGCATGAGCCGTGTCGCGCACCCGGCCGGGCCACGCCATGGTGACGTGCTGCCTGCCGACCATCCGCCCGCCCCGCCCGCGGACCTGAACGAGCTGCAGGCCAGCATCTGGCCGCGCCAGGCCCGGCGGTCCGGCGGCGTGCTGACGCTCGGCGGGATGGACGTGCGGGATCTGGCGGCCGAATTCGGCACGCCGCTGTACGTGTGCGATGAGGAGGACGTGCGCTCCCGCTGCCGGGATTACCTGGAGGCGTTCGGCCCGGACGGCCGGGTGTTCTACGCGGCCAAGGCCTTTTGTTCCCGGGCGGTGCTGCGCTGGGTCAGCGCCGAAGGGCTCGGCGTGGACGTCTGCACCGGCGGTGAGCTCGAGGTGGCGCTGTCGGCCGGCGTGCCGCCCGAGCAGATCACGCTGCACGGCAACAACAAGTCGCTGGAGGAGCTGTCCCGGGCGGTCCGCGCCGGGGTGGGCCATATCGTCGCCGACTCGTTCGAGGAGATCGCGCGGCTCGCCTACCTGACCGGCTCGGCCAGCCCGCCGCCGGCCGAACCCATGGCCCGGCCCAACGTGCTGGTCCGGGTCACCACCGGGGTGGAGGCGCACACGCACGAGTTCATGGCCACCGCTCATGACGACCAGAAGTTCGGCTTCTCGCTCGCCTCGGGGGCCGCGGACGAGGCGGTCCGCCGCGTGCTCGCCTGTCCCGGCCTGTCGTTCGCCGGGCTGCACTCGCACATCGGCTCGCAGATCTTCGACACGGCCGGCTTCGAGGTGGCGGCGCATCGCGTCGTCGAGCTGGCGGTCAGGATCCACGACGAGCACGGCATCGAGATCGCCGAGCTCGACCTCGGCGGCGGGTTCGGCATCGCTTACACCGAGGAAGACGACGCCCCGGAGGTTAAGGGGATCGCGCAGAGCCTGCGCGGCATCGTGGACGGTCAGTGCCGTGCCGCCGGGCTGACCAGGCCGCGGCTGACCGTCGAGCCCGGCCGCGCGATCGTCGGGCCGTCCACGGTGTCGCTGTACACGGTGGGCACGATCAAGGACGTAGACGGCATCCGGACCTACGTCAGCGTGGACGGCGGGATGAGCGACAACATCAGGACCGCGCTGTACGACGCCTCCTACGAGTGCGTGCTGGCCTCGCGGGCCTCGTGGGCGCCGCCGATGCTGTCCCGGGTGGTGGGCCGGCACTGCGAAAGCGGCGACATCGTGGTCCGGCACGCGTACCTGCCGTCCGACCTGGCCCCCGGCGACCTGCTGGCTGTCCCGGCCACCGGGGCCTACTGCCGGTCCATGGCCAGCAACTACAATCACGTATCGCGTCCCGCGGTGGTCGCGGTCAACGCGGGTACGGCGCGGACCATCGTCCGCCGCGAAAGCCTGGACGACCTGCTCAGCCTGGATGTCGGATGAACCAGATCCTGCCCGCTTCGAAGGTCGCCCTGCTACGCCTGGATGCCGGATGAACCAGACCCTGCCCACCCTGAAGGTCGCCCTGCTCGGCTGCGGCTCGGTCGGCTCTCAGGTGGCCCGGCTGCTCACCGAGCAAGCCGGCGACCTTGCCCTGCGCATCGGCGCGCGGCTGGAACTGGCCGGGATCGCGGTGCGCCGGGTCGGGCACCGGCGGCCCGCGGGGATCGATCTTTCGCTGCTCACCGCGGACGCGCACGCGCTGGTCACCCGGCCTGACGTGGACATCGTGGTGGAGGTGATCGGCGGCATCGAGCCGGCCAGGTCGCTGCTGCTCGCCGCGCTGAAGATTGGTAAACCGGTGGTCACCGCGAACAAGGCCCTGCTGGCCGAGAACGGCGCGGAGATTTACGGCGCGGCCCGCGAGTACGGCGCCGACCTGTACTACGAGGCGTCGGTGGCCGGCGCCATCCCGCTGCTGCGGCCGCTGCGCGAGTCGCTGGCCGGGGACACCGTCCGCCGTGTGCTCGGCATCGTCAACGGCACGACCAACTACATCCTGGATCGGATGGATTCCTCCGGCGCGGGCTTCGCCGAGTCGCTGGAGGAGGCGCAGGCGCTGGGCTACGCCGAGGCCGACCCGACCGCGGACGTGGAGGGATTCGACGCGGCCTCGAAGGCGGCCATCCTGGCCAGCCTGGCCTTCCACACCCCGGTGACGGCGGCGGACGTGCACCGCGAGGGCATCACCGAGATCACCTCGGCCGACATTCTCAGCGCCCGGGCGCTGGGCCGGGTGGTGAAGCTGCTCGCCATCTGCGAGCGCGGCGACGGCGGGGTCTCGGTCCGGGTCCATCCCGCGATGATCCTGCGCTCGCATCCGCTCGCCTCGGTTGGCGAGGCGTACAACGCGGTGTTCGTCGAGGCGGAGTCGGCGGGCCGGCTGATGTTCTACGGCGCGGGCGCGGGCGGCACCCCGACCGCGAGCGCCGTGCTCGGCGACCTCGTCGCGGTGGCCAGGAACCGGCTGGCCGGCACGCGCGGCCCGGACGCCTCTACCTACGCCGGCTTGCCGGTCATGCCGATGGGCGAGACCATCACCCGCTACCACGTCTCGCTGGACGTGGACGACAAGCCCGGCGTGCTGGCTCCTGTGGCCGAGGCGTTCGCCCGGCACGACGTCTCGATTGAGGCGGTCCGCCAGGCCAGCCGGGGTGAGGAAGCGCAGCTCGTGATCGTGACCCATACCGCCAGGGACGCGGCGCTGGCCGCGACCGTCCGCGAACTCGAGGCGCTGCCGGTCGTCCGTGCGGTGGCCAGCGTGATGCGGGTCGAAGGGGAGGAAGAGTGAGACCGGTGACCGAACCACATCGGCTGGCGGCCCGAGCCACGGATCAGTGGCGCGGGGTGATCGCCGAATACCGGGACTGGCTTCCGGTCACCGACGCCACGCCCGTGGTCAGCCTGCGTGAGGGCGGCACCCCGCTGCTGCCCGCGCCCGTGCTTTCCGCCCGCACCGGCTGCGAGGTGTACCTGAAGGTGGAGGGCGCCAATCCCACCGGGTCGTTCAAGGACCGGGGGATGACGGTCGCGATCAGCATGGCGGCGGCCACCGGCGCCAAGGCGGTGATCTGCGCGTCGACCGGCAACACCAGCGCCAGCGCCGCCGCCTACGCGGCCCGGGCCGGGATCACCTGCGCGGTGCTCGTGCCGCGCGGCAAGATCGCCATCGGCAAGCTGGCCCAGGCGCTGGTGCACGGCGCCCGGCTGCTTCAGGTGGAGGGTTCGTTCGATGACTGCCTGGAGCTGGCCAGGAAACTGGCCGCCGAGTATCCGGTGGCGCTGGTCAACTCGGTGAACCCGGACCGGCTGCAGGGCCAGAAGACGGCGGCGTTCGAGATCGTGGACGAGCTCGGCGACGCGCCCGAGGTGCACTGCCTCCCGGTCGGGAACGCGGGGAACATCGCCGCGTACTGGATGGGTTACAACGAGTACCAGCGGGCGGGCCTGGCCACCCGCGCACCGCGGATGTTCGGGTTCCAGGCCAGCGGGGCGGCGCCGATCGTGATCGGCAGGCCCGTGCTGCAGCCGCAGACGATAGCGACCGCGATCAGGATCGGGAACCCGGCCTCCTGGCTGCTGGCCGAGGCTGCCCGCGACGAGTCCGGCGGCGTGATCGAGTCGGTGACCGACCGCGAGATCCTGGCTGCCTACCGGCTGATCGCCACCCAGGAAGCTGTGTTCGGCGAGCTCGCCTCCTCGGCCAGCGTGGCCGGCCTGCTGCGCGTCTGCGCCAGCGGCCAGATCGCCCCGGGTACCCGAGTGGTCTGCACCATTACCGGAAACGGCCTGAAGGACCCGGACTGGGCCCTGTCCGGCGCCCCGTCCCCGGCCACCATCCCCGCCGACGTCACCGCCGCCGCCACCGCCCTAGGCCTGGCCTAGCCCCGTGCCCCACAGGGCTCAGGGCTCAGTGCCCAGGGCTCAGGCCCTTCCCCCAACCGGCCCAATGTTCCATAGGGTCGGCCACAACCGGCCCAATGTTCCATCGGGCTGGAGGAATCCGGGATATTGCGGTCATCCATGAGATGCCGGTGAGACGCGAACGACGAACTGGGATCTGAGTGAAGTGGAGAGTGAGATGGACTGGGCGGAGGGTAAGGTGCGGGTGCGGGTGCCCGCGACCAGTGCCAACCTTGGCCCGGGCTTTGACGCACTCGGGCTTGCGCTGGCCTTGCATGACGAGGTGGACGCGTGGATCAGCGAGTCCGGGCTTTCCATCGAGATCTCCGGCGAGGGCGCGGACCTGGCGGACGCTGGCGAGGAGCATCTCGTGGTGCGGGCCATGCGGGCCGCGTTCGCCATCACCGGGGGTCAGCCCCCGGGCCTCGGCCTTCGCTGCGTGAACCGGATCCCGCACGGCCGGGGGCTCGGCTCCTCGGCCGCCGCGATCGTGGCCGGCATCCTCGCCGCGCAGGCCCTGGCCGGCGCTGGCCCGGGTAGATGGCCGGACGGCGCCTTGCTCAGGCTCGCCACCAGCCTCGAAGGGCACCCGGACAACGTGGCGGCGTGCCTGGGCGGCGGGCTGACGATCGCGTGGATGACGTCCAGCGGTCCGCACATGGTGCGGCTTGATCCGCTGCCCTCGATCATGCCCGTCGTCTGTATCGCGCCAGCCCCGGTATGCACCGACGTAGCCAGGGGGCTGCTGCCCGATCTGGTGCCGCACCAGGATGCGGCGGCCAGCGCGGGCCGCAGCGCCCTGCTGATCGCCGCGTTGACGCAACGGCTCGCGGTCACCTCGCAGGGGCTGGACCCGCCGGGCGCGGACGCGTTGTTCGACGCCACGCAGGACTGGCTGCACCAGGATTACCGGTCGGCGGCGATGCCGGAGACGGACGGGCTAGTCCGCAGGCTGCGGGGCGAGGGCATCGCCGCGGTGGTGTCCGGGGCGGGTCCCTCGGTGCTCGCGCTGCTGGCCGCCGACGAGGGCTCTCATTATCGCCGTCACCTGGACAACCTGGGTTCAATCGTGAGAGAAACGGGTATTGCATGGCGCATAAGCTCGCTAGAGGTCGAGCGGCATGGTGCGCGTGTCCTGCGGCCAGAGCCTTCGCCGGACTGATGACGCGGGAGAGCGCGGCCAATCCGTCCGGCTGGGCGTACGACGTCAGCACCAGGCCACGTCATCACTCCTGGAACTGAGTACGTCGGATGTCTGATCCTGCTGGCGGGCCTCTTGGGACCGTTGCCTCCCCTTTTTCGACACGGTTGGCTGCGAAGGAATGCCTTGAGTCCTCTTGGTGTTAGGCTTAGTGGCGCACCGGGTGCCCCACTCTGTATTGGGTGCTCGTCGGCAAACCGGGCGCTCGTCGGCAAACTCCTTTGGAACGGTATCGTTGCCGTACCCAAGGTCTTTGACACAGGATGTTTCGTTCTCTTCCCAGCTGAGGAGTGCGACCAGCCTGGAGCGAGCGCGCGACCTGGGGGCGTGGGTGAGCGGTACAGCCGCCCGGGCGCTCTCCGACTCATTTCCCAGGCTTGCGGAGACATAGCGACGCACGGAGGAACGCAAAGCGTTGCGGGAATCATGGATATTCGGCGGCTATCAGAGCAGCGCGAATCAACTCTGGCCCCAAGGGGGGCCGCTGTACCGGGTCGACGGGCCTAGCGGGTTCACCCAGGCGGCCGAAAATCATGGAAGGACCATTAGTGAGCGACATAACCGAACTCCTCAACGGCGCGTCCGCCGCGTCTGAGGACGCCCCCGTCGGTACCTCGGCGCCTTCCCCGGCCGCTGGCGGACCATCGGCGGGCGACTTGGGGTCACCAGGAGCGGTGGTACCGGCGTCCAAGTCGCGTAGTCGCAGTGGCGCTGGCCTTTCCTCGCTGCTCATGCCCGAGCTGCAGCGGATCGCGCAGACAATGGGCATACCGGGCGCGGGGCGGATGCGCAAGGGCCAGCTTGTCGAGGCGATCGAGGCGCGGCAGGGCGGAGGACCCCGGCAGAAGACCGGTGCCGCTAAGCAAGGCCCAGACCAGCGTGTCGCGTCCGCGGGAGCTGACTCGACCCGCCCGCAGAAGCAGGGCGCTATGGAATCAGACACACAAACACCATCGGGTATCGGAGAAGGCGCAAGTTCCGGCCTAGGGGACTCCGCGCGCGGCGGTATCGGCACCGACGCAGCTGGGCAGCAGCTCAGCTTCGACCAGGAGTCCGTGCCTGAGCGAGCCAACGGCCGGACCCGGACAGCTCCAGCCCAGCAGGCTCCAGCCCAGCAGGCTCCAGCCCAGCAGGCTCCAGCCCAGCAGGCTCCAGCCCAGCAGGCTCCAGCCCAGGCGGCTCCAGCCCAGGCGGCGGCGGAGGAGACCGGGACCCAGCAGGCCGCCGGGCCGGCGCAGGGCGACACGCAGCCAGGCGAGTCCGGCTCAGGTGAATCGCAGCGCGGTGACCGTCGCCGCCGGAACAGCCGCCGCGACGAGCAGCCCTCACGCAGCCGGGAGCAGTCCGGCCGTGACCAGGTCACCCGCGACAACGGCGACCGCGACAACGGCGGCCGGGACCAGGGCGTCCGGGACCAGAGCAGCCGGGACCAGAGCAGCCGGGACCAGAGCAGCCGGGACAACGGTGGCCGGGATCAGAACGGCCGGGACAGCGGCCGCGATCGCGGCGGCCGGGACCAGGGCGGCCGTGACCGGGGCGGCGATCGTCGCGAGCCGATGGCGGCCAGCCGCGGGCCTGCGGGCGGCGACCAGTACGACGACGGGGACCGCGGAGGCCGCAGCCGCGACCGGTTCCGCAACAGGAACCGCCGGCGCGACCGCCAGGCCGAGCCGGAGATGGTGATCAGCGAGGACGACGTTCTCATCCCGATCGCCGGGATCCTCGACGTGCTTGAGGCTCAGGGGTACGCCTTCGTGCGCACCACCGGCTACCTGCCCGGGTCGAACGACGTCTACGTTTCGCTGTCCCAGGTGCGCAAGAACGGCCTGCGCAAGGGCGATGTCATCGAGGGTGCGGTCAGGCAGCCGCACGATGGAGAGCGCAGGGAGAAGTTCAACGCGCTGGTCCGGCTGGACAAGGTCAACGGGCTCGACCCGGAGAAGTCCATCGGCCGGCCTGAGTTCGCCAAGCTGACGCCGCTGTACCCGCAGGACAGGCTCAGGCTGGAAACCGATGCGGGCAACATGACCACCCGGATCATCGACCTGATCTGCCCTATTGGCAAGGGCCAGCGCGGCTTGATCGTGTCGCCGCCGAAGGCGGGCAAGACGATGATCCTGCAGTCGATCGCCAACGCGATCACCAAGAACAACCCGGAGTGCCACCTCATGGTCGTCCTCGTCGACGAGCGGCCAGAAGAGGTCACCGACATGCAGCGGACGGTGAAGGGCGAGGTCATCCACTCCACGTTCGACCACCCGGCCGACGACCACACCACCGTGGCCGAGCTGGCCATCGAGCGCGCGAAGCGGCTGGTGGAGATGGGCCACGATGTGGTCATCCTGCTCGACAACATCACCCGGCTGGGGCGGGCCTACAACAACTCGGCGCCCGCCAGCGGCCGCATCCTGTCCGGTGGTGTCGACTCGACCGCGCTGTACCCGCCCAAGCGGTTCTTCGGCGCGGCGCGCAACATCGAGAACGGCGGCTCGCTGACCATCCTGGCGGCCGCCCTGGTCGAGACCGGTTCCCGGATGGACGAGGTTATCTTCGAGGAGTTCAAGGGCACCGGCAACATGGAGCTGCGGCTGCGCCGCGAGCTCGCGGAGAAGCGGCTCTTCCCGGCGGTCGACGTGGGCGCGTCGAGCACCCGTAAGGAAGAGATCCTGCTGCCCCCCGATGAGCTCAAGATCATCTGGCAGCTGCGCCGGGTGCTGCACGCACTCGAGCCGCAGCAGGCGCTGGAGCTGCTCATGGAGCAGATGCGCAAGACCAAGAGCAACGCCGAGTTCATGCTCCAGGTCCAGAGGACCACTCTGGGGTCGGGTAACGAGCGATGATGACATGAAGCCGGGCTTTCATCGCCTGGCCAAGGCGATGAAAGCCCGGCTTCATGACCCCGCTGGCCGCCGGCCGAACAGCGGGAATGCCAGGCCAGCAAAACTGGTTTCACGGTCTGGCACACTAGAAAGCCGTAACCATGCGGTACCGGTTCACGCCTGCGGGCGACCCGGCGACCGCTCAAGGCAGGAGTTGTGATGAGGGCAGACATTCACCCCCAGTACCACGTCACCAGGGTGACCTGTGGCTGCGGGAACAGTTTCACTACCCGGAGCACCGAGCCCAGCGGCACGATTCACGTCGAGGTCTGCTCGCAATGCCACCCGTTCTACACGGGTAAGCAGAAGATCCTGGACACCGGCGGCCGCGTGGCCCGCTTCGAGAAGCGCTTCGGCAAGAACCCCACCGGCCAGAAGCCCGAAAAGGCCGAGGCCGACAAGAAGTAACCGACCTCCCCGGCCCTGCGAAGGTCCGGGCGGCCGTTTCCCCGAGGCGTCCCGGTCCGGGGTGTCCTGAGGACGTCACGGCCTTAAAGCCTAGCGTTCCTGGTGCACCCCCAGCTGATACCTCAGGAGTGCGCCGCAGCCACCCGGGGGCGCCGCAGTCAGCCGGCCTTTATGCCCTCGGGCTGCTGAACCGATCGCGTGCGGCAAAACGTATCGTGAGTGGCGGCGTTAAAGGCCGCGAAGCAAGCAGGCGAGCCACTCATCGTCGCCCACCGTCTGCCGACGAGAAAAGCACGAAAGGACCCTCGGTGTTCGACCGGCTGGCCGACTTGGAAAGCGAGCATGCGGAGCTTGAGCACGCGCTCGCCGACCCTGGTGTGCACTCCGATCAGGAGAAGGCACGCACGATGAGCCGCCGCTACGCCGAGCTCACCCCGATCGTGAACGCGTACCACCAGTGGCAGGAGACCTCGGCCGACGAGCAGACGGCACACGAGCTGGCCAGGGAAGACTCCTCCTTCGGGGCCGAGGCCGTGCAGCTGGCTGCGCACCGGGAGCAACTCGAGGCTCAGCTGCAGAAGTTTCTCGTGCCACGCGACCCGAACGACAAACGCGACATCATCCTGGAGGTCAAGGCGGGTGAGGGCGGCGAGGAGTCGGCGCTGTTCGCCGGCGACCTGCTGCGGATGTACCTGCGCTACGCCGAGCGGCGCGGCTGGAAGACCGAGGTCCTCGACTCGACGGGCACCGGCCTGGGCGGGGTCAAGGACGCGACGGTCGCCGTGAAGGGCCGGGGCGCCGAGGGCGCCTGGTCCCGGCTGAAGTACGAGGGCGGAGTGCACCGCGTGCAGCGGGTCCCGGTGACCGAATCCCAGGGCCGCATCCATACCTCCGCGGCCGGGGTGCTGGTCGTGCCCGAGGCCGAGCAGGTCGAGGTGCAGATCAACGACAACGACCTGAAGGTGGATGTGTTCAGGTCATCCGGTCCCGGCGGGCAGAGCGTGAACACGACCGACTCGGCCGTGCGGATCACCCACCTGCCGTCCGGCATCGTGGTGTCCTGCCAGAACGAGAAAAGCCAGCTGCAGAACAAGGAGCAGGCGATGCGCGTGCTGCGCGCGCGGCTGCTCGCCCAGGCCGAGGCCGATGCCGACGCCAAGGCCAGCGCGGAGCGGCGCAGCCAGGTCCGTACCGTGGACCGGTCGGAACGGGTCAGGACCTACAACTTCCCGGAGAATCGCATCTCCGATCACCGGGTGGGCTATAAGGCCTACAACCTGGACCAGGTCATCGACGGTGACCTGGACGCGGTGATCGATTCGCTGGCCGCCGCGGACCTGGCCGCCAAGCTGGTGGGTACCAACGATGATGAGCCTGCTGCTTGACGAGGTGGCGCTGGCCGCGCTGCGGCTGGCCGAGGCCGGGGTCGAGTCTCCGCGCGCGGACGCCGAACTGATCGCGGCCAGCGTGCACAACGTCAGGCGCGGCGAACTGCACACGGTGCCCGACTCGGCGTTCGACGCACGTTTCTGGGCCGATATCGCGCGGCGGGCTGCGCGCGAGCCGCTGCAGCACATCACCGGCCGCGCGCACTTCCGCTACCTCGAGCTCGATGTGGGCCCAGGGGTGTTTGTGCCGCGGCCCGAGACCGAGGTCATGACCGGCTGGGCCATCGGCCGCCTGCGCGACATGGACGTCGCCGAGCCGGTGGTGGCCGACCTGGGTACCGGGTCCGGCGCGATCGCGCTGGCCATCGGGCAGGAGGTCCCCCGGGCCAGGGTGCATGCGGTCGAGGCCGATCCGCTCGCCCGGGCCTGGGCCGAACGTAATATCACCAGTTACGTGGAGAGCGTCCCCTATACGGCCGGGCGCATCATGCTGCACCCGGGCGATTTCAGCGACGCGCTCGGCGAGCTCGACGGTACGGTTGACCTCGTGATCAGTAACCCGCCGTACATCCCGGTGGGGGCGTTCGTCGAGCCCGAGGTCAGCGAGTATGATCCTCCCGCGGCGCTGTGGAGCGGCGCGGATGGGCTGACCGCCATCCGCGCCGTGGAACGCACGGCGCGGCGGCTGCTCCGTCCGGGCGGCCTGGTGGCTGTCGAGCACGGCGCTCAGCAGGGCGCGGCGGTGTACTGGGTGTTTCCTGAGGAGTCTGGCTGGCGGGACACCCGCAACAACAAGGACCTGGCCAACCGTGACCGATTCGTCACCGCGGCCTGGTCTGGTGAAGGGGTCTAGGACGAGATGAGCGTGCGTTACGACTGCCGGGACGCGCAGACCCGGACCGCCGGGATCGACGCGGCGGTGACGGCGGCGCGGGCGGGCGAGCTGATCGTGCTGCCGACAGACACGGTCTACGGCATCGGCGCGGACGCGTTCACCCCCGCCGCGGTCACGACCATGCTCGCGGCCAAGGGCCGGGGCCGGAACATGCCGCCGCCTGTGCTCGTGGGCACCGCCCGGGCCGCGGCGGCGCTCGCCGAGGACCTGGGGGCGTTCGGGCAGGACCTGATCGACGAGTTCTGGCCGGGCGCGCTCACGCTGGTCTTCCGGGCCAGCCCGACGCTGCTCTGGGACCTCGGCGACACCAAGGGCACGGTGGCCCTGCGCATGCCGCTGCATTCGGTCGCGCTCGACGTGCTGAAGCAGACCGGGCCGCTCGCGGTGTCCAGCGCCAACCGGCACGGCCACCCGTCGGCCATCACGGCCGATCAGGCGCAGGAGCAGCTGGGTGAGTCCGTTTCCGTGTACCTCGACGGCGGACTGTGCGCCGAGAACATTCCGTCCACCATCTTGGACCTGACCGGGACCATCCCGAAGGTGCTGCGGGCCGGGGCGATCTCGGTGGACCGGCTGCGCACGGTGGCGTCGATCATCGCCGACAGCGAGCATTACGCCGAGAGCGCGGGTTCGGCCGCCGACTTCAAGCCCGCGGCGCCGCATCCCATGCAAGGGTCCGGAGGTTTCGCGGAGCCTGCTGCCGGTGAGCCGCCCTCCGGCGCGTAGCAAGTGCCATAAAGTGGCGTTGATGACAGCCGATCAGATCCAGGCCGCCGAGTACGCCCTGGTCTTGCTGGTCACCGCTGCGGTGACATACCTGCTGGTCCCGTTGGTCCGACGGGTCGCGGTTGGTACTCGCGCGATGCATGAGCCCCGAGCCAGGGATACCCACGCCGCACCGACACCGCTGCTTGGCGGCCTGGCCATGTACGGCGGCCTGGTCGCCGGGCTGCTGATCGCGAGCCGGCTGACCCTCCTGGAGGACCCTTTCCAGACGGCCGGGTCGAGGACCGCGGCCGGGCTGCTGCTGGCCGGCGGGTTCGTGGTCGTGGTCGGGTTCGTCGATGACCGGTGGGGGCTGGGCGCGATCAGCAAGCTGGCCGCCCAGGTCGCGGCGGCCGGCATCCTGGTCTGGAGCGGCCAGGCGCTGCCCTGGCTGCCGACGCCGAGCGGCGGCGAGTTCCCGCTCGAGCCGGATCTGAGCGTGACGCTGACCATCCTGATCGTGGTGATCACCATCAACGCGATCAACTTCATCGACGGCCTCGACGGGCTGGCCGCGGGCATCGTGGCCGTCGCCGCGGTGTCGTTCCTGGTGTATTCCGCCACGCTGGACTGGACCATCGGTACCCCGTCGCAGTCGCTGCCCGCGGTGGCGTCCGCGCTGCTGGCCGGCATGTGCCTGGGGTTCCTGCCGCACAACTTCTACCCGGCGCGGATCTTCATGGGCGACATCGGCGCCATGCTGCTCGGCCTGCTGCTCGCCTACGGCCCGATCTCGAGCACCAACTCGCTCGCTCCGGCCCTGCTGACCAACTACGCGCAGACGCACGCGCTGGACCGGTTCGCGATCGTGCTCCCGCTGCTGATGCCGGCCGCGATCTTCGTCATCCCGTACGCGGACCTGATGTTCGCGATTATCCGGCGGACCCGGGCGGGCAAGCCGATCATGGTGGCCGACCGGCAGCACCTGCATCATCGGCTGCTGAACATCGGCCATTCCTACCGGCAGAGCGTGCTGCTTATGTACCTGTGGGCGGCGCTGTTCTCGGTCACCGTGGTCGCGCTCTCGGTGGTGCGGAGCCCCTCGGTCGTATTCGCCGTCGCGACCCTGGTCGCGGTGCTGGCCCTGCTGCCCGCCACCATGCCCCGACTGCGCCCCTGGCGAGCCCGTAGCCTGCGCAAAGCCGCCCCCACCCCGGCCGCCGCGCCGCAGGCCAGGCCCCGGACGCCGGCCGGCCCCGCGGCCGCCCGGTACCCC
>OCTA010003752.1_pt1 | contig 13445 bp, 19 predicted proteins | sample 1538991 | NCBI WGS metagenome assembly OCTA01 (sample SAMEA3539302, study PRJEB22396) | soil metagenome | biome: tundra; feature: field; material: soil | place: USA | collected 2010-05 | depth 0.15 m
GTGGCGACGGTCGCTCGGGCCCTGCATGGCCTGGAGAGGCGGACAGTCGCCCGAGCGCAGGCTCATCCCGCCGTGCCTCTTGAGCGGCTATGCGCGCGTCCAGGTAGGTCGCCCAGGACGGGTGAGGCCCGGGCACCCCGATCAGCCGGATCATTGCTTCGTATGACTTTGCCTCAGCATCTGTCAGAAGACAACGAACGGAAGGATGGCGCATGCGGCGGCTTACAAGGAGTCTTCTCCTTTCAGCAGCCATCCTGGTCGCCGGATGCCTGGTGGCAGGATGCGGGAGCTCCGTCAAGAGCGCGGTCGCGAGCTTGTCGCCTAGCCGGAGCGCCAACCCCTCCAGCCGGGGCGCCACCTCCCCCAGTGCGAGCGCCACCTCCCCCAGTGCGAGTGCCACCTCCCCGAGCCCGAGCGCCACCACCTCCGGCGCGGCCGCCACCTCCCCCAGCGTGGGCGCCGTCACCTCCCCCGGCCCGAGCGTGCCGGTTACTTCAGCCGTCGCCAGTCCGTCGGTGAACGCACAACCGAGCAGTTCCCAGACGCCAAGCGGCGGGTCGGGTACGAGCCTGCTGTGGCTATGGATCCTCCTGGGCGTCCTCGCACTCGTCGGCGTGATCGTCTGGATCGTGCGCTCAGCCGGCCACCGCTCTGCCGCCGCGGCGGACTGGCGGTCGCGGGTCATCGACGCGTACGCCAAGGGCTCGGCTCTCTACGACGCGATGAGCGTCGCGGAAGCCCCTGGTGCGCTGGCCGCCGATGACGCAGCCGCACGCTGGTCTGACATCCAGCGCCGCGCGGATGACCTCGCGCAGACGCTGTACGCGCTGCGTGAATCAGCTCCGGATGAGGACGCCCGCGCCAGGGTCGCTGATGCGCTAGCTTCGCTGCAGGCCGTCCGCTCTGCGATGGACGCTGAGCGGGCCCCGGGAGGCGCCGGCGTGCAGTACGCCGAAGTCGTCCGCAGCCGGTTGCTGTCCTTCGAGGCATCCCTCCGCGCGCTCCGGGCCTCTGACCAGCCACCGGCCTACTGAAATTCGGGTTCGTCCGCCTAACCCTTACCGGGTGATGCGCCAGTGCGCGGCACGCTGAAAACCCTCGGACAAGCGGGCCGTGGGCGTTCGCCCTCAAAGGTCAAGTCCTGCGGCGTGGTGTTTCGTGGTTAGCGCGTGATTCTTTTGGTTGGGTTAGGCGCTGAGCGCCGGGAGGTCGTTGTCGGGTGTCACCTCCGTGGCGTTGGGGGCGACGGTGATGCGGGACCGGGCGAGGACATCGAGGCCGAGGTAGCGGCGTCCCTTCAGTCCATTCGTCGTGCTGCTCGGCCAGGACGGCGCCGACGAGACGGATCAGGGAGTCCCGGCCGGGGAAGATCCCGACGACGTCGGTCCGCGTGCGTATTTCCCGGTTGAGGCGCTCCTGGGGGTTATTGGACCAGATCTGGCGCCACAGCTCCTTGGGGAAGGCGGTGAAGGCCAGGACGTCGGCGCGGGCGGCGTCCAGGTGCGCCGCGACTTCGGGGAGCTTGGCGGCGATGGCGTCGATGAGCCGCTCGTACTGGGCGTGTACCGAGGCGGCGTCGGGCTGGTCATAGACCGAGTGCAGCAGCGTCTTGACCTACGGCCAGGATGCCTTCGGGGTGACGGCCATCAAGTTGGCGGCGTAGTGAGTGCGGCACCGCTGCCAGCTGGCGCCGGGCAGGGTCGCGCCGATGGCATCGACCAGGCCGCGGGCCGCCAGCAGGGCATGGGCGCCCGCGACGCGGCCGCCCTCGCGGACCTTCAGCACCAGCGCGTCCGCGGCCACGAACGTGTACGGGCCGGCGTCCAGCGGCCGGGTCCGGAACGCTCCACCTGCCCGTCCAGGTCCCGGGCCATCTCGCTGACCTGCGACCTGGACAGCCGGGTGATCCCGAGGGATTCCACCAGCTTCTCCATCCGCCGGGTGGACACCCCGAGCAGGTAGCACGTTGCCACCACCGAGGTCAGCGCCGCCTCGGCGCGGCGGCGGCGTTCCAGCAGCCAGTCCGGGAAATAGCTGCCGGAGCGCAGCTTCGGGATCGCCACATCCAGCGTCCCGGCGCGGGTATCGAAGTCCCGGTGCCGGTAGCCGTTGCGGACGTTGACCCGGTCCGGGCCCGGCATCCTGTACGGGGCGCCGCAGACCGCGTCGGCCTCGGCGGACATCAGCGTGTTGATGAAGGTGGTCAGCATCGAGCGCAGCAGGTCCGGCGGCGCGGACTCCAGCTGGTCGTGCAGGAAGCGGGCAGCGTCGATACTGCTGGGAGCGGTCATCGTCGTGTCTCCTTCAGAAGCACTGTGAGAGGTCTTCCAAAGAATCACGCGGTGGCCGCCTTACACGTCTGCGCCACGCCCATCAACCGGGCCGGTCAGTACACCACCTTGGCGGACGCAACTCCCTCAAAACGACAGTGCTGAATGGACGGTCCGGCGACGAGTTCAGGAGTTCGGCCACGACTAGGCGGGCGGGAAAGCGGCGCTGATGGCCTATCGAAGGCAGATGAAGGTGCGCCGTCCCGAGGTGGAAATCACCGCATCGTTTACCGAGGCGGCTGATGTAGACCGCTGGATGACGAGCTATAAACCAAAACGTCGCGCTACTGCCCGGGCAGATCGCATCGCGCTACTGCCCGGGCAAATTGTTGCCGCTCAGACGAGGACCTTGGCCTTCTCGCGCTCGAACTCGGCGTTCGTGATAACACCCCGGTCGCGCAGATCAGCCAGCTTGGCCAGCTGGTCGGCCGGAGTCTGCGGATCGGCTGCCTCCTGGACATAACTGCGGAATGCCTCGTCCTGACGGTGCGCCTGCTGCGCGGACCGGTCGTGCATCTCGCCGCCGCGGACGATCAGGTAGGCCAGCACACCTATCAGCGGGATCAACAGCACAAACAGGAACCATAGGGCCTTGCCCACGCCAGACAGGTCAGGGCTGCGGAAGATGTCGACGAAGACGTAGATCAGGACCCAGAACCAGATCACCCACAGGAAGAGCTCCAGGATCGTCCAGAACACTCCCAGCAGGGGGTAGGCATAAGAACTTGAAGCGAGCAACATTCCGTCTCCTTGGCGTGCAGGCGCCTGTCAAAGTGGGTGATGGCTGCGTGTCATTGCCGCCAGATGCCGTTAGTACTCCTTCCTTGTTTCTTGTAAGTTCATGCTCAGGTGCCGAACAGCTTGGCCTTCGCGGCGGCGAACTCGGCATCGGTCAGGATGCCTTGCTGATGCAGGGTGGCCAGCTGGTTCAGCTGGTCAATCATCGGCGAGGTCTCTGGCGCGGCAGGTGCCTGCTGGTTGGGCTCCGGCGGCGCCGGCTGCTGTTCGAGCTGGCTGATGCGCTCGTCCTGCTCCTGCTCTGCCTGAGTCCGCTGCTGCGCCGCCCGGCCCATGCTGCGTCCCGCGACGTACGCGCCACCGCCCACCACAGCCGCACGCATCAACGGGCGTCGTCGCATAAACATTGGTGCCTCCCTTGTCGTTTGCTGTTCGCGCCTGGCCCGGTTCTACGGCTCTTCCGGTAGAGACAGGCCGAGGGCAACCATGAGCTCGGGCGCGGCCGCCACTGTCTTAGGGCCGCCGACCTGCGGTGCGACGGCTATCAGCACGCCCTTGAGGTCCGCCGGCGTAGCCCCGGCATCCAGCGCGTTGGCCACCTGCCAGAGGTAGGAGGCCGGGGGGGCGTCGAGCGCGATGAGGGCGGCGATCTTTACGAGCGCGTAGCTGCGAGCGTCAAGGCCGCTCCTGCTTTGCCATTCTGCACGCAGCTGCAGGCCCTCAGCCAAGAGGTCAGGATCGCCCATGGCCAATCCGGCCAGCAACTCCCTTGTAGTGTCATCGACATCTACCTTGATTGGCATGTTCATAATTACAGTCCTTTCCGTCCGAGACGCGGACGCTTGCCGCACGGAACTGCACTACCAGGTCAATGATTGCGGGCGTGGGGCAGGCGCTGCCTCACCCGTGGCGGATGGCCCCGCTGAACTCAACGGTTCTCGCTGCTTCATGTCGTCGTGCCCTCATTCGGCCCGCAGTCGGCAAGGCCATCACCCGTGGGGGGTGATGTCGTGGCCCAGGAGTTCGCCGCCTGCGATGATCCCGTCGCGCTGCAGGCGATCTGTGACCGGCTGGGACCCGGGACGCTCAACGTGTTCGTGCAGCGGGTGGCTCCACCGGCTCTCCTTGCCGTTCGGCCCGAAGGAGCGCGAGGCCGGCTGCTGGTGGAGGCTCCATGGGTCAGGCGGAGATCTCGCGCACCTTTGTTTTGACGCCCCGTGCCACGCCCGCGGCTTCTTCGAAGCGCTGGTTGCCGAGATTGACCGGCCACGCCAGGCGTCACTGGGTTATGAGCCGGACGACGCAGGTCTCCGCTGTCCTGCGCCGCCCGTTGCGAGACTTGGAACGCCCTGCTTACTGCCGCGCCATTGCGATCTTCAGGTCGTTTGCGCTGTCCTGGATGCAGGATAGCCGCTAGATGTCTCGGCGATGGTGGCCATCCCGACCGAATGGTGGTTTCGCCCCGTCAGGATGCAGGCCCGCGACGGCGAGCACAGCGCCGTGGTATGCATGTTGGTGTAGCGTAGACCTCTGGCCGCGAACTGGTCCAAGACGGGCGTCTCGACCAACCCGCCGAAGCTTGACAGCTGCCCGTAGCCCACGTCGTCCAGCACAAAGACGACGACGTTCGGCGCCCCCTCACGAGCCCGCCGCGGCGTCGGCCATGCCGGACGCGATTCCTCAGTCGTGCGTCCAATCACCCCAGGGAAGGTGTCACCGTCGTGGTATGTCACCAGATCTGGCATCCGGACTCCTCTTCATATGCCTGTTGACGGACATCCGCGAAGTAAAGCCAACCCTTAGGGGCTCCCGTCAATTGGCTCCTCCTGGCTTATGAGTCTGAGGCGTCCACTCGCCGTCGGCAAGCTGCCCGGGTCATCAGTGGCGCTTCGACATTCTTCAGGTCGGCGCTCGCCACGACGCCGTGGAATACCAGGGCACCAAGAATGCCCCCCACCGGGTCGGTCGGCGATCCCTCCCACACCACGATCCGCCGTTCCACCGGCCGGACATAGCTGAACAGCGGACCGACCACCGTAGGTACCGATACGACGAGAATCACCCCGGTCACGAGAATAAGACCGCCACCGAGCAGGATCTGGTTTGTCGTCACGCCAGTTCTTCCGTTACGCCGCAGTCGGTGAGCCTCATGCCGTCCGTTCCTACCTTTCCGCCCGAGGCCGCTGCGCGCCTCGCCCGGCAAGGATGATCGCGGTACGCACGCGCCGGGCGCTTGGATCAGGCTGATCCGCCCCGCGGAGACCGCTGGATGGGGGTGCCTTAGTGACCGCAATCTTCTTGCCCTGGCCGAGGTAATGCGCTAATGCTGGTAGCGCACGCAATTGCGTGTAGGGCGGGCGGCAGCGCCAAGGGCTGGCGATGCGAGCACCCTCTGGAGACAGCTGACCCGGGGACTGGGTGTGTTTATCGAGACGAAGCTTCATGCTCCCACCGCACGGAAGGAGTGGGTGGAGCGACCGGCGCTCATCCGGTACCTGGCCGACGCCACGGCTAAGGTGATACTCGTCGATGCGCCAGCCGGCTTCGGGAAGACGACTCTGGTGGCGCAGTGGCGCTCCAGTCCGGTCCACGGCAGGCTGTTCGCCTGGGTGTCACTAGACCGCGGCGACGACGATCCCACCAGGCTGTGGTGGCACCTCGTCCGCGCCATAGGACGGGCTTGCCCGACGTTCGGCAGCGAGAAGATCCTCGAGGCGCTTCGGGTTCAGGCCCCGGACTTCGATGACATCGTGCTTCCGATGCTCGTCAACGAGCTGGCCTCACTTCCGGAGCCGACTGTTCTCGTGCTGGATGACTACCACTTGATAAAGGAACGCCGCTGCCACGACCAGATCGCGTTCCTGCTCCTGCATCTCCCGCCATCTGTCCAGATCGTGGTCATCACTCGCGCTGATCCCCCGTTGCCGCTGGCCCGCATGCGCGTGGCCGGCGAGTTGGTCGAGATCCGGGTGCGCGAACTGCGATTCGGACCTTCGGAGGCGGCTGCGCTGGTGAAGGGTGTCTCTGCTGTTGAGCTCAGCGAGCCCGACCTAGCGGATCTGGTTGAGCGAACCGAGGGATGGCCAGCTGGGGTGTACCTCGCGGCGCTCTCCCTGCGCGGCCAGCCGTCGCCGAGCGCATTCATCCGGCAGTTCACCGGGGATAACCGGTTCGTCATTGACTTCCTGGCCGAAGAGGTATTCAGCCGCCAGCCGGCTGACATCCGGCGGTTCCTCACGCGGACCTCCATTCTCGCCCGGTTCTGCGCGCCGCTCTGCGACGCTGTTGTCGGGTCTTGTGACGCAGCCAAGATCATTGACGTGCTCCAGCGGGAGAACCTGTTCGTCGTGGCGCTTGACGAGGATCGGCAGTGGTTCCGCTACCACCACCTGTTTGCTCAGGTTCTGCGCAGTAAGCTCGCCATGACCGAGCCTGACATCATACCCAGCCTGCATGAGCGAGCGAGCGCCTGGAACCGGCGGTCGGGGTCGGCGGACGAGGCGATCCTTCATGCGCAGGCCGCCGGGGACGCGGATGGGGCCATCGAACTGATCGCGTGTCATTGGTACGGCTACATTGATTCCGGCCGGATAGCAACCGTTCGCGGCTGGCTGCGCTCGCTGGGTGACGATACGATCGGCGCCAGCCCGGTAGCGGCGCACTGCGCGGCGTGGGCCGCGGCGCTCTCCGGGGACCAGGAGTCCGTGCGGCGCTGGCTGCCGCTCGTCAAGGCAGCAGGGGAATCCGGACCGCTCCCCGATGGCATCCGGTCGCTGGAATCCTCGGCGGCACTCCTGCAGGCGACCTTCGGATTCGATGGCATCGGCCCGATGCGCGAGGAAGGAGCTAAAGCGGTCCAGCTGGAAACCAACCCGATGTCGCCGTGGTATCCGCTGGCCCGCAGCGGGTTCGCGGCGGCCCTCTACCTCTCCGGCGAGTTCGAGCTTGCGGCCGTGCAGGCGGAGGAGGCCCGGTTCAGCAATCTGGCCATAGGCATGGTGCGCGTGCAGAGCTTCGCCGTTTCGGCTTGGATTGCGGTCGAGGCGGGGCGGCTTACGCAGGCCGACGAGCTTGCGCGCGCGGCTCGCGACATCGTGACCGATCCTCACAGCGGGCTCAGCAGCGCCCCGCAGAGCAGTGTCGCCTACACGGCCACCGGCGCGGCGCTCGCTGCGCAAGGCCGGCTCCGGGAGGCCCGAGGCGAACTGGAGCATGCGCTCCGGGTACGCCGGAAATGGGTCGGGATCAGCCCATGGGCCACCCTGGAGATCCTGCTCAGGCTTGCACCGGTGCTGGCCGAACTGGGCGATCGTACGTCGGCCGCCGAGCTTCTCGGCGAGGCCAGGCAGGTGCTCCAAGCACTACCGGATGGCGCGGACGCTCAGCTGGCCCGGCTGGAACGGCTCGAAAGGCAGCTCGCGGGCCAGTCACGACTTGCAGCAGCCAGCGGGCCGCTCACCGAGCGTGAACGAGAGGTGCTGCGGCAGATGCCAGGCACGCTATCGCTTCGCGAGATCGGACGAGAACTATACCTTTCGCCCAACACGATCAAGAGCCATGTTCGGGCAATCTATCGCAAGCTCGACGTTTCCGTCCGCCAGGACGCAGTAGAGAAGGCCCGCGAGCTCGGCCTTCTATAACCGGAGCGTACGGCAACGCACCAATTCCGCTTCCTGCTACCGTCGGCCAGTAGCCCTGCCGTAAGGACGCAGGCCGCAGTGATCAGGTGCCGAACAAGCTTGGCCTTGGCGGCGGCGAATTCGTCGTCGCTCAGGACGCCCTGCTGATGCAAGGTGGCGAGCTGGTTCAGCTGGTGCAGCTGGTCGATCATCGGCGACGTCGCCGCCGGGGCGGCTGCCTGCTCATGGCGCTGGTGGCCCTGGCTGTTCGAAGGCGCTGAGGCGCTCGTCTCGCTCCTGCTCTTGCTGTTCCCGCCGAGAGCGACCTGAGCTCGGGCGCGGCTGCCACGAGCTTCGGTCGCCGACCTGCGGCGCGACAGCGATCAGTACGCCTAGGAGATCCTGCGGGCGTAACACCGGCATCCAGCGCGTTGCCCACCTGCCAGAGGTATGAGGCCGGAGGGGCGTCGAGCGCTATGAGGGCCGCGAGCTAACGAGCGCGTAGCTACGAGCGTCGAGGCCGCTTCTGGCTCGCCATTCTGCGCGCAGCTCTAGCCCCTCAGCCAGAAGGCCCGAGTCGCCCACGGCCAGTCCGGCGAGCGCCTCCCTCGTGGCGTCATCGACATTCACCTTGGTTGGCATGTTCATGATCAGGATCCTGTCCGTCCGCAGCGCCAGGGTTGCCAACGGACCTGCACCACTAGTCAAAGATGGCCGCTGCGAGCGGCCACTGCCTCACGCGCGGCGGATGGCCGGTAAGGGTCGTAGACGGCTCAAAACGGGACTGGAGCTTGCCATGGGAGCGGGTGCCCTCACCCGTGCTGGGTGAGGGCATCCGCCAAGTGCTGGCCTCTTCAGCGGGCGGCCGCCCACGTCGCGGGCACATCGGCGCCGCCCTCCTGGCTGATCCGTGCGCCGAAGCGGAGCAGCGCGGGCTGGGGCGAGATCTTTCCTGCGATCAGGCCCTCTCCCTGACGAAAGGTGATCGACCGATCGATCAGGCTCGGCGGGACGAACGAGAATGCTGCCTGGGCGAAAGCTGCGTCCGCGAGCGAGTTCAGTCGCATGAGCACCAGGTTGTCGGCCTGCGAAAGGACGTTCTCGGGGATCTTCTGCGGGCGCTGGGTCGACACAAGCAGGTAGAGCCCGAACTTGCGGCCCTCGGCGGCGATCCGCGTGGCGTACTCAGCTGCCATCGCGACAAGCTGGTCCGAAGGCTCGGCAGGGCAGACGTTATGCGCCTCGTCGATCACGATCAGTATCGGGCTGCGCTCTTGGCGCCGCCGCCACAGGTCACCCAGCACCGCTCCGGCAATGAGTGCCTGCTCCTCGCGCGTTGGCAGCGAGCCCAGGTCAACGACGACACAGCGGATGCCAGGATCGCGCACCGCGTCCAGGACCGAGCCCGATTCGCCGGGCGCCCACACCGAAAAGCGGTCGACGCCTAGGCTGCGGACACGCAAGCCGAGACGGCGCGCCTCGGGATGGTGGCTTCCGGTCAGCGCATCGAGCGTGAGCGGGTTCTCGCTCGCGAGCAATTCGGCTAGCGCGGCGTACTCCTCACGGTCATCGACCGGGTCTAGGCGGAGCAAGGCAGCCTGCATCGCCGGATCGATCTCGGCCATGTGAAGCCGCAGTCTTCGCGCTGCCGGGGCGCCTGCGGAGTAGACGGCGACTCCGCGTGCCACCTCCTTGTAGCGCTCGGCCAGTGCTGGGTCAACGCCGACGCGCACTTGTCCCAGGCACACGAAGTCTGAGTTCGGATCGAGTACCACCAAGCGCAGATCCGTCTCGATCAGCAGTCGCTCCAGGATCACCCCGAGCGAGTAGGTCTTGCCTGACCCCGACTGACCGCACAGGAATGTGTGCCGGTCGAAGCCGCTGGCGTCCGCCGTGCAGGGCGTGCCGGCGGCCAGCGCCAACTCGCCCAGCTGCAGCTTCGCGTAGCGCCGCTCACTGCGCCGCAGCCACGCTCGCACCTCCGCCCCGGCGGCGGTATGAACCAGCACATCGTGGAACGGTGCCCAGTCGCCTTCCAGGACGGCGCCCTCGCCGTGCGCGTACCGGATCTGGATCTCCGTCCGGGCCTCCGGGGCACCCGCCGCCTCGGCCGGCAGCATCAGTTCGGTCACCGGCTGCCGATCGAGTCCCAGGGTGAGAACCTGGCCAAGGCGCCGGGTGCCGCTACCCTCCAGCACGACATAGCTGCCAACCTGCAATTCCAGGCCATGCAGCGAGGCCTGAAAAGAGAACCTGCGCCCGTCAACCGAGGTGGCGAGCGGAAGGATTGAGGCTTCGAGGCTCCGGCGCACCTCGCGGAAAGTGTCCAGCTGCGAACCGAGCCCGCCCTGCCCGCTTGCGGCAGAACTGACGGCCGATCTCGATTCATCGCCGATATCAGACAAGGTCACCTCGCGAAATCCGCACCATGGCGCTTTGATCTCTGACCGGGTTGCGTGGCGCAACCCGGTCAGACTGCGTCCATCCAGAGTGCCTGGCGCTTGTCAGGCCTCCCTCATCCGGTTCGGATGAATCAAGCCACCTCGCGGCGCGGATCCGGGCACGCAACGGGGATCCTGCGATCGCGACTGCAATCGTTCGCGGGTCACCCAGGTGAACCGGCGCCTAGGTGAGAACGTCTCACCCCGTCACCATGTAGAAGAGGTGTAACATCGGCCGCCAAGCAAGCGCAGACGATTGCGCAGAGAAAGCTCTGGCTACCGGAGGAGGCTGACTATGACCGCGGTCACGCGCCCTCGCCGGTATCGGATTATCCTGCGCGGTGAGTGCGGGCCGTTGATGGCAGGGGTCCTCGATGACCTCCTGATCGAGTCTTTCCAGGGCTGGACATGTGTCATGGCCTTGGTCCACGACGAGTCTGAACTGAACGGCCTGCTGGACCGGTTCCAGGATTTCGCCCTCCATGTTGTCAGCCTTAACGAGCTCGCTGCTGACGTGCGGCGTCCGCCGCCCGCCGGGCAGCGGCCGGCGGCACTTAGCCCCGGCAGAGCAGCCTCCGCGGAATGGCTGAAGGGCGCCGCAGCTGGTGATTCGGCCATCTTCGAAGCCGCCCTCGACCCGGCGGCCGGTGATGTCGAACAATCGGGACTGGACGTGAGAGCCCATGCCATAGCCCGTCTGGCCGCGCTCGTGGCGGGCGGTGAGCCCGGGACAGCGTACGTCGAGCACGTTGCCACGGCGCTCGACCACGGTGTCACGCTCGATGAGATCGCGGGCGTGCTGGTCGCCCTGCTCCCCACGGTCGGCGCCGCTCGCGTTACCGCGTCCGCGGCCGCCACCCTCGGGGCCATCAGCCGCATCGCCGCGGTATCCGGCCCGGTCACCGGGCGAAATAGGCCTTACGGGGCCTAGCTTCCTGCCTGGAACTGCCGTAGAGCGAGCTGGCCGAATCGGAAGTGGAGGTACAACGCCCAGGAGCGGGTTCTCAGTGGCCTGTCAGGTGGATCACTCCGACGTCGGACAATCCATTGAGCACTAGTTGCACGGCGAGCGCGGCGAGCAGGAAGCCGAATATCTTCTCGGTCACCAGCATCCGGCTCGCCTCCAGGTGGTTGCTGACCTGAACGGCCCAGCGGAACACCACGACGTCCAGCGCGAGTATCAGGATGAGAAGGCCGACGACGACGGCGGACACCGCGAGGGAGCTGGCTTCTGCCGAGGCGGTGACCAGGACGACGATCCCGGCCGGGTTAAGCAGGTAGGGGACGGCCAGCGGGAAGACAGCCACCCGCATCGGGTCCTTATCCGGGGCTGGGTGGCCATCGCCGTTCCCGTCGCGCGGCCCGAGCACCATGATGACCGCGATGATGAGCAGGATGATCCCGCTGGCGACGCCCAGCGCGCCGGGGGAAAAGTGCAGCAGCCTGGTCAGCAGGCCGCCGAGGACGAGCAGGAGCACGGCGACCGTGGCGGCAGTGGTCAGCATCTTGCGCAGGACGCGGCGCTTCGTTGCGTCCGGCATCTCCCTGGTCGTCTCGAGGAATGGCACCAGCGCGATTTTGGGTCCGATTCCGATCAGGAGCAGCAGGAAGGTGTCAATGACGAAGGTGGCGTTCAGCGATTCGAGGTACATCCAGGCTCCTGCGTGCGGCCTGCTCGGATCCGGTGGGCGTGGGACGGCAGGCGCATGGCTCGCACTACCCTCGGGCTGGAGCCGGGCCTGGTCCTACAGGCCTTCCGGCAGGGTCAAGCCGAGGGGCGGCCATGAGCTCAGGCGCGGCCGCCACTGCTTTCGGTCCGCTGATCTGCGGTGCGATAGCGCGCAAGAATTCTGGTTCGCCGAGGGCCAGCTCGGCCAGTGCGGCACTGGTGGCGTCGTCGACTTCGGCCCTCACTGGCACGTTCATGATCAGAATCCTTTCGGCCGTCCTGGAGAATACGGTTCCGGCGGCAACTGCCCTACAGGCCAACGATCGCGGCTGCAGGCATGCGCTGCTTCACCCGCTGCGGATGGTGTCAGGAGGCGGATGGCCCGCGGAGCGAGCCGCGCTGGTCAGGTCATCGCCGGGGCCTCCTTCGCGCCCGGCCGGGCGCTGCGAACTGCCATCTGCTCCCACTCCGGCCTCGCGCGCGAGGAACCGGAGCCGGGCCGCCCGCGCATCCCAGGCATAGATGACTGCGGTGCCAGCGACGAGATCGTGCAGGGCGCGGTGCTGGCCCTGCACAAGGATGCCGAGGAATCCGAGGCCGCACAAGAGGAAGCTGAGCGGGAAAACAAGAGCGCGTACCACGCCGCGCCATGGGTCGAGGCCTTCGCCGTCTGCGCGGACGACACGCACGCCGAGTACTGCCATGCCGAAGGTCCTGCCGCTCGCCGCCCACGAGTAGCCATAATAGAAGAACTGCCAGGCCGCGAAAACGATGGCGACGACAATGTTGGTCCGGCTCCAGTTAACCGAGTGGCCGGTCACGACCTGCGCCACAAGAGAAGTGGCCGCGAGGCCGAGCACGAATAGGCCTGTGCTGACCACGAGGTCAATGGCATACGCCAGAAATCGCGATACTGAGCCTGCATAGTGCCCCTGCGAACTCACCCAGCCGGCCGCCTGCGTTCGGGCGTTCATGATCCTGCCTGGGCGTCCAACAGGGCAGCCGGGGCCGGCGATGCATTACGTTTGCGCCGGATCAGGCGGCCAACCCAGCGGTCGATGAACTGGTCAAGCCCGACGGCCTGGCTGCGTGCCGCGTCGAGCGCTTCGCTCGCGGCCCCGCCGGACGACCTGGCGATGAGAGCGCCGAGATCCGTCTCCGCGACAAGCACGTCCAGGTCGACACGCCGCACCAGGTCGTTCAAATCGACGCCGTCGAGTAGTCTGCCCACATCGACGCGTCGCATGATGCCGTCGACGTCCGCCCGGGCCAGCAGCGCGTTTATATCGACCCGGTTGAGGAGCGAATTCACGTTGACTCTTTCCAGGACTTTGTCAATGTCGAGCTGATCGAGTACAGCGTTCAGATCGATCAGCTGCGCGAGAGCATTCACATCCAAGGCGTGGATGAGGAGGTCGAGCACCCGCTCCGCGACGCGCTGGGCGAGCGACTCCGCTGGGTCGATTACGCGTTTGCCTGCCGCGCGCAGGCGTTCGAGCGGGTCCACAGCACCGAGTATGGCCGCGCCAGGACGGCGGGCATCACTCGCCAAGGGTGAGACCAGTCCCGTGACGACCGGTCGGCCGTCATTAAGGTTGACTTGCGGTCTGCGGCTGCGCGGGTGGGCTGCCGATCAGCTCGATCAGCC
>OCTA010003753.1_pt1 | contig 13445 bp, 14 predicted proteins | sample 1538991 | NCBI WGS metagenome assembly OCTA01 (sample SAMEA3539302, study PRJEB22396) | soil metagenome | biome: tundra; feature: field; material: soil | place: USA | collected 2010-05 | depth 0.15 m
TGAAAGTTATCGTATGAAACACCGAAAAACAATCTTTGAAAAAACAAAATAAATCACATTAACTTTAACTCAGATCATGCACATGGAACACCAAAATGCACTCCTTATCCTTATTTACCGAAAACGATGTACTGTTAATTACCGACTACAAGGGTTTAAAAGTATAGCACACGCAACGGATAAAATACCTGTAATATTTCTTTTGTAATTAAACTCATTGTAAGCTAAATATGCAAACCCAATGCACCCAGCTATTCTTATAAATTGAAAATATCCATAAGGTACATTGAAAAGACAACCTATTAACAAGGCAGCAATTAGTAATTTAATAATCACGGTCATTTCTATATGATTTCATTTATTCTTTTGCTGGCATTACAACAGCACTTAACTGCCAGATAAAAACACAAAGTATAAATTAAATCGTCAAATAACAACCTTTAAAATCATCCCCCAGTTCGCGCAAGTATCTTCCATCTTCCTTCAAGGATAAAGAAAATATCAATGATGCAAGTTTGGTAGCTTAATGAAATAATACTAAAGCGAATGCTATAAAATTTAATATGGAAGGTGGAAGCTTAATTTAGGATTAGAGGAAGGAAAATGGATAGTATTATGGGTGCACTTCACTCCCATACATACCAAAAGAATTGAACGCCTTTGTTATTTTAAGAAACACCTCTTATTATAAAGCTTGTTATAAAGAATGAAAGAATTTATCCACAAAAATGGTATGTACGGAGTATGTACCAATAAAAAAGCGATCATAAATATTATTCATAACTGCTTGATTTTGAGTGACCCCGTTAGGATTCAAACCTAAAACCTTCTGATCCGTAGTCAGATGCTCTATTCAATTGAGCTACGGGGCCATAGGGGCGCAAAAATAATAAATATTTTGCTGAAGTGATTCTTTTAGCATCTTGCAGAAAATAAGATTATGAAAATTCAATTTTGGTCAATAGGAAAAGTACATGATTCTTATATAAAAGAAGGGGTCGAAATTTTTACTAAGAGAATCGCTCATTATTATCCCGTTGAATGGAAAATTTTTCCAACTCCCAAAAATGCAGCTTCATTTTCAGAAGATCAGCTAAAAAAAAATGAGGCCACCCAATTGCTGAATGCCATGCAGCCTGATGATATTATAGTTGCTCTGGATGAAAATGGTATCCAATGGAGCTCAACTGATCTGGCTACTTTTCTGGTGAAAAATTCCAACAGAAGTATTAAAAACGTTATTTTCCTGATTGGCGGCGCATATGGGTTGCATAAAACAATTTTAAAAAGATCCAATTATACCTGGAGTTTATCCAAACTGGTTTTCCCGCATCAACTGGTGCGATTAATACTTTCGGAGCAGGTTTACAGGGCATGCACAATTATCCGAAATGAAAAATACCACCATTCTTAGTTTATCTGTATGTTTGGTGTTCTGTAAATTTTGTTACTAATGTCGATAACCATTATTATTATTATTATAACGGCTATTGTTTCCATAGCAGCCTTTCGCAGCGATAAAGTAATGGATGATCTTATTTTCTATCCTCCAGCCGTTATAGAGAAAAATCAATATTATAGATTTATAACCTGCGGATTTATACATGCCGACGTTGGTCATCTCTTTTTTAACATGTACGCCTTTTACTTATTTGGGGAAGGTGTTGAAATGATTTTCTCTGCAATTTTTGGGAATATGGGTAAGATCTTATATATCATCATGTATATACTTGCCTTGATTATTTGCCTGATTCCTAGCTATCAAAAAAATAAATCAAACCCGGAGTACCGAAGCCTTGGTGCGTCAGGTGCAGTGTCTGCTGTTGTATTTGCATATATTCTTTTCAATCCACTTCAAGGAATCGGCTTAATTTTTATTCCCGTATTTATCCCCGGATTTTTGTTTGGAATCATCTATCTCGTAGTGTCCTATTACCTTGATAGAAAGGGCGGCGGTCATATCAATCATTCTGCCCATATTTGGGGTGCATTGTTTGGAATTGTTTTTCTCATAATTACCAGCAGGCTTTTTTCAGGATATGATGTGCTGGATCATTTCATTGAATCTTTGAAGGAATTTAATCCTCACAAAATATTTACAGTGCCTTAAATTGTATCCTATAAATCTCAGAGGTATTTTCCCTTACTTTAAAACGATCATCTAATCTTTTTCCAACCATCCAGACTATTTTCCTATTACTTTCAATAACCCAGATTTTTTCTTTTTCGGAAAGTGATAATTTGAGGTCGGTAAAAAACCTGCTTAGTTTCTTTTTTGCTATTGCCCCGGAAGGTTTTTTCATTCCCAAAGGATAAAAATAGTCCCCCTGTTTCCATTTTCTTAATAATAAAGGAAATTCAAGCCTGCTGGCATCCAGAGTAGCAATGAAATTTTCTGATGATTGTTTATACTTTGCAATTGAAGACTTACTTATTAATAATTTTCCATCAACAAATCCAATTTCCCTGTCATTTTCTTCAATTAAGATAATGCCTCCTTCACCAGTATTGATTGGGGAAATTATGATCCATTTCCGGTTCTTAATAATTTTATAAGCCGGGGACATAATTAATTTTCCTGTTTGGCTTTGTAACAAATGGACTACCTCATCGGCCTGGTAAGGAGTAAATCCATATTCATGTATGATCTCATAAATTATTGTTTTTAAAGGTTCGCTTTTAAATAATTTTAAAACAGGAATATGAATTTCATTGCCTTTCTTTTCGATAAGCTTTTTTTTATGATGGAGAATTGCCTCGTGGAATAAAATATGGATATCATTGAATCTTTCAATATTATTCAACATGTTGTGTTCAACTTTTGGAAAAACTTCCTTAGCTGCCGGAATCAATTTGTTGCGGATATAATTGCGGGTATATTTATCCGATGCGTTAGAGGCATCTTCTCTGAAAACCAGTTTATTTTCTGCTGCAAATGCTGTAATTTCTTCCTTCATGGCAAACAACAAAGGCCGTACAATTTTTCCTTGCCTTAGAGGAATACCAATCAAACCCCTTATTCCGGTTCCTTTGAGAAAATTGATTAGTAAGGTCTCCACATTGTCATTGGCATGGTGAGCCGTAAGGATGTATGAAATTAGAGTCCCGTGGTTTGATTCAAAGAATCCCTGGTTACCGGCTGCAGGCAATTCATTCAACAATTCGTAAAACCATTCATACCTCAATTCCCTTGCAGCAACCTGAATGGAAAGTTTTTTTTCAGTAGCATATTTTTCTGTTTCAAATTTTTTTATAAAAACCTGGCTCTTATATTTTTCACCAAGAGATTTAACAAGGCTCTCATCAAGATCACTTTCCTCCCCTCTTAATTGAAAATTGCAGTGCGCTATATCAAAATGAAAACCGGCCTGGTGACACAATTCACATAAAACTATAGAATCGCCCCCCCCGCTTACGGCAAGTAGCAAATGGTCTTTTTTTTGAAAAAGATTTTCGTTTTGAATATGGTCAATAAATCTGCTTAGAAGGTACATTAGTAACAATATAGATTATTCCGATCCGACATCTTCAAGGTCTTCATAAGCAGCCTGCAGTTCCATGTATGAGTGGCGATCCTCAGCATCTGCTGCAATTTCCATTCCTCTTTGATAAACTCTCAATGCTTTTGCAGAATCCCCGGTTCTTTCGAGTAATTTCCCAAGGTGAAAATAGGAACCTATATAGGTTGGTTCCCGTTTTAAAATTTCATTAAATAAATTCCGGGCCTCATCATCATTGGCAATTTTAATGTATTCCAACGCCAAAGCATGTTGAAGAAAACTGTCCTTTCCCTGCCTCTTCATATATTCTTTCAATTTGCTTATTCGATCCATCAAATACTTTTTTTCCTTTGGTTTCTTATTATCTTTGACCGTCCTAAAAAAGAAGATCAATGAAGATACTTGTATGCATTAGTAAAACCCCTGACACAACAGCAAAAATAGCCTTCAAGGATAACAATACGAAATTTGATGAAGCTGGTGTTCAGTTTATCTTGAATCCTTATGATGAATGGTACACATTGGTGAGGGCAATTGAATTAAAAGAAGCTGATGCTTCCTCAGTGCTGCATTTGATACACGTGGGAGGACCAGATGCTGATCCTATTATTCGAAAGGCGCTGGCTCTTGGCGGAGACGAAGCATTCAGAGTTGACACCAACAGCCACGACAGTTATTATATAGCGTACCAGATTGCAGAACTTGCAAAGCAAAATAATTACGATCTCATTTTGACGGGTAAGGAAACTATTGATTATAATGGATCAGTGATAGGCGGAATGGTTGCGGAGTTGCTGGAACTGCCTTACATTTCACTAGCTACCAGATTTGAATTAAACAGGAATACAGCTACCGTTACCCGTGAGATTGAAGGCGGCGAAGAAGTGGATGAGGTAATGCTTCCGGTTGTAGTCAGTTGCCAGAAGGGTGTTGCAGAACAGCGTATTCCCAATATGCGAGGAATAACGAGTGCCAGGTCGAAACCCCTGAAAGTGATAGAAGCAGTAAATGCGGAAACATTGACAGCTATAGAATCTTTTGAATCACCTCCTCCAAAAGCTGGCGTTAAACTGGTTTCTCCGGATCATCCTGAAGAACTTGTCAGACTTTTGCATGAAGAAGCAAAAGTGTTTTAATGGGAAAGCAGTAAAATGCATAAATTTTTCAACTCTAATTCTTAAAAAAAATGAGTGTACTAATTTTCCTGGATCAATCAGAAGGTCATATCAAAAAAAATTCATTAGAAGCTGCATCTTATGGAGCCAAGCTAGCCGAAATGTTAAAAACAGAGGCCAATGGAATTGTGCTGGGAACAGTAAGAGACGATTTGCCTTCATTGGGAAAGTACGGTTTGACCAAAATTTATACCATCAAGAATGAAGCGCTGAATAATTTTGGATCATCAAATTTTACAACCGTAATTGCAGAAGCTGCAAAAAATATAGGAGCGAAAATCATCATTTTATCAAACAACTTTAATGGAAAAGCAATAGCGCCCAGGCTATCGGTAAAGTTGAAGGCAGGTCTCGTTTCAGGTGCGATTGAATTACCTGATATTTCAAATGGATTCGTTGTAAAAAGAAGTGTGTTTAGCGGTAAAGCTTCTGCTAATGTTTCTATAAAATCTGAAATAAAAATAATTTCATTAAATGCCAATGCCTACCCGGTGAAGGAAATGGCCGGGACCGCCGTATCGGTTGACCTGAACGCGAATGTTTCTCAACAGAAAGTACTGGTGAAGGAAGTAAACAAAGTTGCAGGAGAAGTTCCTCTCTCAGAAGCTGAAATTGTAGTAAGCGGCGGCCGTGGCTTAAAAGGTCCTGAAAACTGGGGAATTGTAACTGACCTTGCCAAGGCATTGGGGGCAGCAACGGCATGCAGCCGACCTGTCAGTGACAGCAACTGGAGATCACATCATGAACATGTTGGCCAAACTGGGCTAACCGTTGCACCAAATTTATATATCGCTATTGGAATTTCAGGCGCCATTCAGCATCTTGCCGGCGTTAACCGCAGTAAGACAATTGTTGTCATTAACAAAGATCCCGAAGCTCCATTCTTTAAAGCTGCTGATTACGGAATTGTGGGAGATGCTTTTGAGGTGGTACCAAAAGTCACAGAAGCTATTAAAAAATTGAGCCACAGTTAGCTCTTTTTTCAAATAAATAAATTAGCTAATGATAAAAATTATCACCTCGGTCTTGGCAGCGAATTAAGGTTTTTATTTTTATATATTTGCCAATAAGAAAATTCATTAAATACAGGGATTGGTATGAAGAAAATAGAATTGGAAATTGTGGCACTTTCCCATAGTATAACGCAGACTCATTCCTATGCGGTTGTACTCGGTGAGGTTAATGGGTTACGCCGCCTCCCGATTGTAATTGGAGGTTTTGAGGCACAGGCGATAGCAGTAGCGCTTGAGCGCATGCAACCCAGCAGGCCGTTAACCCACGACTTAATGAAAAACTTTATGATGGCTTTTAATGTGGAACTTCATGAGATCATAATAAATGATCTACAGGAAGGAATTTTTTATTCCAAATTGGTTTGTTCTACCGATCATGATACTGTGGAAATAGATTCCCGCACTTCCGACGCAGTAGCCCTGGCTGTAAGATTTGGTTGCCCGATTTATACTTATGATAATATTCTTGACAGTGCAGGCATTTTAATGGAAGAAGATGATAAAAAGAAAAAGGTAGTCGTTTCCCACACTGATACAAATAACGATGATCTGAAAAATCTTTCAGTAGCAGAACTTGAGAAATTACTCAATGAAGTACTTGAACAGGAAGATTATATTAAGGCTGCATCAATTAGAGACGAAATCAAAGCGAGGAAAACGGGATAATACTGGAATATATTTTTCATTTTTCTTTCCCCCTTTATTATTGAATTATTTTACACCATAAAATATTCTTCAAAGGAAGAACATGGTAGTTTTCCCAAATTGCAAAATTAATTTAGGACTGAATATTCTTCAAAAAAGGGAAGATGGCTTTCATGACCTTGAAACTTTTTTTTTCCCACTTCCCTGGAGCGATGCTTTGGAAATTATCTCCACTCAAGGAAAGACCAGTCTGGCCACGACTGGTTTTTCTTCGGGGCCCGATGAAAATAATTTATGCCTTAAAGCCTATTACCTTTTAAAAAAAGATTTTCATTCTATAACGGAAATAAAAATACATTTACATAAGGTAATTCCTGCGGGGGCGGGTCTGGGAGGAGGTTCAGCAGATGCAGCATTCGCTTTGCAGCTACTAAATAAAAAATTCAATCTTGCTATTTCCGAAAGAAAATTAGAAAATTACGCCTTACAACTTGGTAGTGATTGCCCATTTTTTTTAATAAATCAACCTTGCGTTGCTTCTGGCAGGGGTGAAATACTTGAAAGAATACCTCTATCATTATCCGGATATAAAATTCTATTAATAAATCCCGGATTACATATAGGTACAGCAGAAGCTTTTAATGGAATAGAACCTTTGATTCCTAAAAAGAGAATTAAAGAAATTATTCAAAAACCTGTTGAACTCTGGCGGGAAGAGTTGGGCAATGATTTCGAAAAAAATGTATTTGAAAAACATCCGGAATTAAAAAAAATAAAATCGGATTTATATGAAAAAGGTGCCTTATATGCTTCTATGAGTGGCAGCGGAAGTACGGTCTTTGGTATCTTTCTTAAAGATTATACTCTGAAAATTTCTCTTAGGCCTGGTTATATTTATAAGGAAATTATTATTCCCTGACTAAGCAAATATCTTATGGAAAATTATTAATACCTTTGCTAATAAAATTTTCTCTTGCAAAGATGTTCTTACATAGTGCATTTTCTCTCCTTGAATCTTGATTTCCTCGATCACAGGTGATCACCATATTATTCCTTCCGTTTCCATTCTTTCGAATTTCATCTAATTATTAATAAATTTACCTCCTATGCCAGTAGAGTCTACCATATCTAAAACAGATTATTTTATTGAACTTGAAAATCAATACGGAGCTCATAATTATCACCCGCTGCCTGTAGTGCTGAAAAAAGGAAAAGGAATTTTTGTTTGGGATGTTGAAGAAAAAAAATACTATGATTTTCTCAGCGCCTATTCCGCAGTGAACCAGGGCCATTGTCATCCTAGGATTGTTCAGACTTTAACAAAGCAGGCCCAGACGCTAACCCTCACCAGTCGGGCTTTTCACAGCGAAGCATTGGCGGAATTCACTCAATATATAACCAAATATTTTGGTTATGATAAAGTATTACCGATGAATACCGGTGCGGAGGCAGTAGAAACTGCATTAAAACTGTGCAGGCATTGGGGGTATGCTGTAAAAAAAATTCCTGAAAACAAAGCAAGGATCATCGTGTGTTCTGGAAACTTTCATGGCAGAACATTAGCAATAATTTCTTTCAGCACCGATCAAACGGCAAGAAAAGAATTTGGTCCTTTTTTGCCTGGTTTTGAAATAATTCCATATAACAATCTTCCTGCTCTTGCAGAAGCTCTCAAAGATGAGAATGTAGCCGGATTTTTAGTGGAGCCTATCCAGGGCGAGGCAGGAGTTAAGGTTCCGGATGCAGGCTACCTTTCAAAGGCAAAACAATATTGTTCAGATGCAAACGTACTGTTTATAGGGGATGAGATTCAGACAGGACTATGCAGAACCGGGAGGATGCTTTGCTGCGACCATGAAAACGTTCGTCCTGATATTTTGATACTTGGAAAAGCACTGAGCGGAGGTACTATACCCGTCAGCGCTGTGCTTGCGGATGATCAAATAATGCTAACCATGAAACCTGGAGAACATGGCAGCACTTATGGAGGAAATCCCCTCGCATGTAAAGTTGCCATTACCGCATTAGAAGTCTTAAAGAATGAATACCTTGCAGAAAATGCGGAAGCTTTGGGTAACTACTTTAGAGAGGAGTTATTAAAAATTAATTCCGTTTATATAAAGGAAGTTCGGGGCAAAGGATTATTAAATGCTGTTCTCATTAATCACAAAGATCCGGATGCAGCCTGGAAGTTATGTTTGGAATTAAAAAGAAATGGATTACTGGCCAAACCAACTCATGGGGATAAAATAAGATTTGCTCCTCCCCTATGTATATCGAAAGAGGCGATATCAAATTGTATAAAAATTATTAAAAAGAGTCTGAAAGTGCTTAATTGAATTATTGAAAATCATCCGCACTAAATACTAATGGAAGCAAATCTTTAGCATTTTCTACCAACAGGATTTGTCCTTCCATACCGGCAAGTATAATCCGAAATGGTTTCTTTGTCCTCTCCTGGAATTCAATGAAGGATTGCCTGCAAATCCCACAAGGGCTAACAGGTCTTGAACTTTTTCCATGTAGATTATGATAGGAAATTGCGATGGCATCAATTCCCACACCAGGGTATAAGGAAGCAGCAGTTGACAGGAGAGTTCGTTCAGCGCAAATACCTGCAGGAAATGATGCATTTTCCTGGTTGGTTCCGCTAACCGTTTTTCCATTTTCCAATAATGCGAAAGCGCCAACCTGGAAATTTGAATAGGGTGCATAGGCAAATTGGGTAACCTTTCTTGCTTCGATGATCAAGAAAGCGTCATTTTTACTTAATTCATCTATGGAATCATATTGTTTATAATTAAATTTTACTTCCTTAATATCCATTTCCGCATATTTATACAACGAACTTACCCCGTATTATTATGAAAACAAAATTGTGATTAATTCTAAGCATGTAGTTACCAATTTTGGTACTCCGGCTTTAACAAAAATATTCAACTTGATTGGGAAAATCTTTTTTGGCGTTACGAACAAAGTCGTATATTGCCTACGAATAAAGTCGTAAAAATGACCATCAATAAAAATCTAAATCCAACTGAAAGTGAATTAGAAATTTTGCAAATTCTTTGGGATAAGGAATCTGCTACTGTTCGTGAGGTACATGAAGAATTATCTAAAACCAAGGATTCCGTTTATACTACCACACTTAAGTTGCTACAGATCATGTTCGAAAAAAAATTAGTAACAAGGGATGACAGGGCTAAAACACATATTTATCAACCTGCAATCAGCAGGCAAAAAACCCAAAAGCAGTTCCTGGATAAAATGATCAATGGCCTGTTTTATGGTTCCTCCACACAATTGGTATTGCAAGCTTTGGGAAACCAGAAGGCATCCAAATCTGAACTTGATGAAATTCAAAAATATCTTGATAATTTAAAACAAGAATAAATGGATTTTGCAGCATTTCAGCATTCATTTTTTCTTCAGGCACTTGGAAGCGCCATTCTGAACTCTATCTGGCAAGGTCTGATATTGTGGTTCTTTTATAAAGGAATGGCAGGATTATACAAAAGTTCCAAGGCCCGAATGAGGCATAATCTGAGTATAATTCTGGTTTTTTGTTCATTCGTTTGGTTTCTTGTTAGTTTTTTTTCAAAATTATTAGAATACAAAAGCCCCAATAATATTGGTTTCGGAAGAGTCCAGGGTCATTTAAATATCGGAAATCAATCGATTTCAGGATTGAATGGAATGTTCATAATATTAAAGTCATCGCTTCCTTATCTATCAGTTGCATACATTTTTCTGCTGTTTTTTCTTTCGGTGAAACTTATCGCCTCCTACCGAAAGGTCTATTTGATATCGCATAAAGGATTGATATATCCTCCTTCAGAATTATTGTCTTTTGTTAACCAGCTAAGACAAAGAATGGGAATTTCAAGAAAGATCAATCTTTGGGTTTCTAACTTTATTGATGTGCCTGCAACTATTGGATTTATAAAGCCAATTATTTTGATTCCTTTAGCTTCCCTCAATAACTTATCGGACCTGCAACTGGAAGCAATAATTTTACATGAAATGTCTCATATAAAAAGAAACGATTATCTCACCAACCTTCTTATTTCAATAATTGAAACCGTTTTATTCTTCAATCCTTTTGTTATTCTTCTTACAAATGTAATCAGGCAGGAAAGGGAAAATTGCTGCGATGATCTTGTATTGGAATATAATTATGATCCTCACTCCTACGCTTCAGCATTGCTTCGCCTGGCAAGATCAGTACCGGGAATGTTACAGTTAGGCCTCGGGGCCGTTTCTGGGAAAAAGCAATTATTACTATCCCGAATAAAAAGAATTACAAAAGACAAGGTAATCTCAACACAATATAATTTTGGTCAAAAAATGCTTGCTTTCATTTTTGTAACAGCCGTATTTTGTTTACTGGCGTGGCTTACTCCAAAAGGCAAGAATTTAATCCCTGCTTTGTTTCAAAAGAAAGAAAAATTACTACCACCTTTGTCAACCGCCTTTTCCCTAAATGGTTCAACCAATATTTTTGGTCAACCGAAAAAAAATCATAAATTAATAATTGCTGGAAAGAGCTATCCAAAAAATAAAAAGGATCCCTTGGAAAGTATTGAAAAATTTACAAAGGAAAATGAAGAAATTAACGGTAGTTTGATGAAGGAGGAAGGATTGCCACCTGAATTAGAAAAGGTAATTTCGAAAACTTCAAGTTCAACCAATGGAAACCCGAACATAGAATCTGAGATAAACATCATGAAGCGGCCTTCATCCATAAATATCAAAAATTTTCCTTTTAAGGAAATGAGTCTAAATATTACCCTGAGAAATCTAAATCATGAAAAGTTGAATAGAGACTTAAAGCAGGTTTACCTCGAAACAGATGGAATTGATTTGATGAATATACAAGTGACTATTGACAAGAGTTTATCCGAATTGAAAAATAGCGGTTTATCCCAAAAGAAAATATCCCAGGCTTATGCAAACGCAGCAAGGGCACTTGCAAAAATACACCCTATTTCACCTAAGTTATTTGAAAATAATGCCATGGAAAAAGTGAGACGCCAATTAGAAATAAAGGAATCTGAAATGAAGAAAAAAACAGATCTGGTAACAGAAATCAATAAGAAAATTCAGCTTGCTTTTGCAAAGCTCCAAAACAATAATGATGAATTAAAGACTAGAAACTTGAATTTTGATTTTCATTATGATGTTGATGAAAATGCAAAAAATTAAAATTAATTCACCACAAAAAAATAGCTGCATTTTTTTTTGCAGCTATTTTTTATAGTCACTTTTATTTTAAAACTTACAATGAATCCAAATTCATTTCTCACTTTTCAGAAGCATCCATCGGGTAAAGAACCATTTCTATAATAAATTAGTTCTTAACTACCTTTTGAGAAAAGATAACCTTGCCATCAATTACTGCATCAACAAAATATACTCCTGATATTTGTGAGGATAAATTGTTTAATTGAATGTTATTGTTTCCCTGCATTATTGCAGTTTGCTGTGAAAGAATAACCTGACCCGCTGAATTTATCATTCTGATAACGGCCGGGCGGCCCACATTGCTATTAAAATTCACATTTATATTATCCATGTAAGGATTGGGATAAACCTGAACAGAGATATTATTTACAGAACCTGCTCCGGAATCAAGGCGAACTACTTTAATGGCACTATAGGTATAATTTCCATCAATGTCATCCTGCTTCAATCGATAATAGGCTACTTCATGACCATTTAAATCACTTAACTTATCATTAAAATTGTAACTGTTTGAGGTATTGGAATTATCTTCAGCGCTGAATATTATTCCGACAGTTTGAAAATCCAGCTCATCAAAACTTCTTTCAACTTCAAACCTGTCATTATTAGTTTCATTTTGAGTTACCCAGCTTAGATTAACAGTATTGTTATTTACAGCGTAAGCATTAAAAGAGCTGTAAGATACCGGGAGCGTATTTAATGAAATATCTATGTTTTGGAAATATAAACTGCTATACCTGTCTGTAGCAATCGCTCCTGTTGTGCCGTTATTATCAATTTGTGCCCCTATATTCACATCTATTACTGATGTATTGGAAAAATGAAAATTAATTCTCGTATCCATTGCCAAAGTATCAATTCCCGGGTTATTAGTTACCGGCCCTAAAACATGTAAATAAGTATTTTTAGGATTTACGGTCAACGTACGATTTACGAGAGTCCCATTATCATTATACAGTGTATCCTTTAATAAAGTAGGCACTACAGTCGGAATAGTAAAGCTATCCAATGCATACATATTCATAAACTCTCTAACTCTAACGTTATCTCCATCAATATCAATAGCAGAAATATCCATTAATGGAAATGTATAAGGCTGACCGGCACTTGTTTCGAAATTTATCTCCCATTGGATATAAGAAACACTTGGGGTGGTACCAGGACCTCCAATTACTGGCTGCCACGCATTATAATATCCGGTAGTGGTATCGTCAATATTAACCAGTTTTGCCCCATTTACCAGACTCTTAATGGTTACATAAGCATCAACGCCTGATGTAACATTTGAAAACTTGTAAGTAGCATTTTGCTGACCACCAGTACCTGAATGGAGAATCGGCCTGCTGAATTGCAATTTTGGCGTTGTTTGCTGTGCCCGGATGTTAGAAGTAAAAGAGAGAATCAGAACGGCAAGCATTATGATATGCTTACCTGCAAATGTAGATGTTGATTTCATTTTCTTTGGTTTCTTTTTAAAATATGATTTGAATTTAGCTTTTCGAAAGCCTAAAAGTCAAACCAGATCTTTCAAAAGACTGGGTTACATTTGCTTGAACTTAGGATACCCGAGGTAAAAGGTGCATCACTAATTCAAGGACAAACATAGCGTACAAATTCGGAAAATGCAAGACCGTAAAATTACTAGATGAAAGTTTTTAAATAAAAACTAATTAGAATAAGTATTTATAAAACAGAATCCACATTTATAGACTATTATTGAAATAATTTTATACCATTTCTTATCAAATTTAGAAAATTATTAATTTATATAGTTAAAATGGCTCTTTTTTTACATTATATTTTATTGATTATCAATGATTGAGATCGGAAGAGCGTCGTGTAGGGAAAGAGTGTAGATCTCGGTGGTC
>OCTA010003754.1_pt1 | contig 13438 bp, 12 predicted proteins | sample 1538991 | NCBI WGS metagenome assembly OCTA01 (sample SAMEA3539302, study PRJEB22396) | soil metagenome | biome: tundra; feature: field; material: soil | place: USA | collected 2010-05 | depth 0.15 m
CCCTACAGCACTTCTTCCGACCAGTTTTCCAGTGCTTGCTTCACCTTGCCCATGAACTTATCGGCCAGGGCGCCGTCGATCAGGCGGTGGTCGAAGCTCAGCGACAGGTGGCAGATGGAGCGGATGGCGATGGCGTCGTCCAACACCACGGGCGTCTTATCCACCGTGCCCACGCCCAGGATGGCCACTTGCGGCTGGTTGATAATCGGCGTTCCGATCAGGCTGCCGAAGCTGCCGAAATTCGTGATGGAGAACGTGCCGCCCTGCACCTCATCCGGCTTGAGCTGGCGCGAACGGGCACGCGTGGCCAGATCGACGATGGAGCGCTGCAAGCCCAGCACGTTCTTCTCGTCGGCGGCGCGGATGACCGGTACGATCAGCCCGTTTTCGAGCGCGACGGCGATACCGATATTAATGTCGTTGTGATGGACGATGTTGTTGCCGTCGAGCGACGCGTTGAGCAGCGGGAACTCGCGCAGGGCCGCCACCACGGAGCGCGCGATGAACGGCAAATAGGTCAGCGAGAACCCGTGGCGCGCCTGGAAATCGGCCTTGTGGCGCTCGCGCATCCGGGCGACCTTGGTCATATCGACGCGGTGAATGGTGGTCACGTGCGCCGAGGTGCGTTTGGAAGCCAGCATGTGCTCGGCGATCTTCGCCCGCATCGCGCCCATCGGCTCGATACGCGTGCCCGCCAGTCCCGCCACCCGAGGAGGTGCTGGTGGGGCAGGCGCTTCCGCCTGCCTTCCAGTAGCCGGTGCCGGGGCCGCCGGTGGCGCTGCCTGCGCCAGGTGCGCTTCCAGATCCTGTTTGGTGATGCGGCCGCCGGCGCCGGAGCCTTGCACGCCGCTGAGGTCGATGTTGTGCTCGCGGGCCATCTTACGCACTAATGGCGAAAGCGGGCCGGCGGGCTCGGAGGCGGGCGAAGGCTCCTCAACCGGCGGAGGAGGAGGCGGCGGCGCGGGTGCGGCCACGGGGGCCGGCGGTTCCACGGCTTCGGCTGTCGGGGTGGCCGGCGGTTCCGCGGCTTCGGCTGCCGGAGCGGCCGGCGGTTCCGCGGCTTTGGCTGCCGCGGCGGCCGGCTTCACTGCTTTGCCCGCTTCGCCGTTTCCCCCAAGCGTCGACCGACGTGCGCCACTAGGCTGATCGGGCGCTGAGACCGAACCTACCGCCCCGGCGGGTTTGTCTGCATGGCGCGACGCAGGGCCTGGTTCATATACGTTTGGTACCCCTTGCCGCGCGCGCGATACCAAGCCAGCACATCGGCATCCACGCGAATACTGACAAGTTGTTTGATCGGCCGATAGAACCGCCCCACATGAATCTCCGACGGCGCCATCTGGCTTTCCGGCGCGTCGGGAAAGTCGATTTGTGTATCGGGCGTCTTCGCGAGCCGTTTCAGGTCGCGGCGCTCCTTTTCACTGACTGGGGTCGTGAAGAGCGCACTCGCGGGAACCCGCTTTTCTTGCCGAGATGATGCGGACTTCTTCTTCGCCATGTCGTTGCTCACTGACCCGCGCCTGCTGGACCGGCTAGACGGTCTTTCCCTTTTTCCGATTGCAAGTTTCGCACAGTAGCTGGACATTGCGTTCGGTGCTACTGCCGCCCTCTGCAACCGGTATGATGTGGTCAAACTCTAGTCGCTCGTTTGACCCACACTGAACGTAGCGGCCAGAATCCCTCTGCCAGACGAACAGCCTCACCGATTCGGGAATGCGCTCCCGCCTTGCGGATGGCAACCGCTCGAAGTTCTCAAAGGCTGCAACTTCTTTCTGGATTCTTTCAAGAGCCTTTTCTTGCTTGTAGGCCGCATGTTTGATGAGCAACGCGATTTCGTCCGGGGATTCGGGCCTAGCTTCCCCAACCCGATACTTCAACCGGTAACACTTCCGTCTGAAGACCCAGACGACCGCGTCAAGTTGTACTGGTTCAGTCGAGTTTGGATCGAAAACGCCCCAGATCTTTTGGTTGTCCGTCGCAAAGGTGAAACCGCTAAAACGCTTCCCCCGACTCACCATGTGCGTTTCTGCGCCACACTTCACAAAGGCCATGGCGCTCAGCGAAGGTCTTATTAGCTCCTCCGCTGGCCCAAGAGCGGTCCGCAACGCGGCCTCTGCCGTACGGTGCGAAAAGCCACTCTTCACGAGTGCGGCGATCAGGTCCTCCTGGGCGGCGGAAAAACTCCCCGCGGGCGGCGGTTCGCAATCGGTCGAAGGCGCGCCTTCCAGTGGGCTTAGGTATACGATCTTCATCGCGGCCGTCCTTAGCACCCGCCCGGAGACGCGAAGCGTCCGACCTTTTCGCTGCTCCAGGCATAGACAAAAGCGTCTTCGGATCGAACCTCTACGAAGCAGCCCCTGTTCTTCGCTATCGTCTGAAGCGTTGACTTGAGCCGGTTCCTCACCTTAGCGTCGCTCTCCATAATCCTCACGGCAATCCCACTTCTGCGCTCCAGAACATCGAGCACCTCATCCCATTGGGAGCCTGCCGGATTACTAATTCGGATTGCGACTGGATTTCGGGAAGGCACTTGATCCAACGGAATAACGTCAAACTTCACAATCCTGCGTTTGGGTCTCTTAATGCTTGCAATCGTGCGCTCAGGCATGTTTAATGGTAATCATTACATCTGCGCCTGTCAATAGCAAAGATTGTGATTGCCATCTCAGTGCGGGCTGCCGACATCGGAATGGCCGGCCTTCGTCGAGAGGCTTGGCCCTTGGGGCGGCGATTGTCATCTGCGCGCAACTTCATGTGCGCAACCACCTCGCCTGCGCTCTTGAAGGGGCCATAGGTGCGACCCGGGCCAAGCCTTCTGCGACGTGGGCATCCACAATGCGCCGCTATCGTGTATTCGTCTTTCCCCTGGCCGCCCTTACAGCACTTCCTCCGACCACCCCTCCAGCGCCTGTTCTCCCGCGTGCGCCCCGGCGCGCGCTGGCCCATAATCGGTCGGTGCCACCACTTTCAGCGGGCCTGTGTAAACGATCTTCACGGCTGCGAAACCCATGCTAACAAAATGAACCGATACGGGTACAATCTTCTGCCCGCGGCATGCGCTACCATCGCTGACCCCCAGTTGGCGCCAAGAACTCGCCCCCCGGCGGTACCCAGACGGGCAGAGAGATACCGCCTGCCGATCCCTATTTCCAGTGCAGCCGTATCTTCTGGCGTATTAAACCGGCCAGACCATCCATATCGGGGAACAGGGACTGCTCGTGGATGTTTCTCCGGAAGAGCCGTCGTTCAATGTCTGAAACCGCATCAAGGCTGACATCGAAGCTCCTGCACCATTCATCTCCACAAGGCCCCATCATCTTGGTCAGCGACTCGTTAAAGCTAAGGCCCTGCGCGAAGTTGAGCAGAAACACTCCCTGCTGGCTTGAGAGCCGCGGATTGAACGAAGGGGGCAAGGCTACGCAAACGCACCCCTGCCGGTTCAGTTGCCCCCTGTACGTTCCGACGGCTAACAGCGATTCAGCGATGCGCTTCTGCAATCCTTGAGTCTCCATGATCGTGTTGTCGCGGCTGGTGCCGTAGAAGTCCAGATCGCCAAAATTCACCGGTCCGCCTGTGGGGTTCCCATGGTGCGCCCGTTGCTTCGCGCGTGCTATCCCGGTAACGGACAGGAACCTGTCGTTCACCGCGTTGGCATCGACAGCCCACAGGCGAACGTGCGTCCTGCCGCAATCCCCGCGGCTGTGGCGGATGGCAAAGTAAAGAGCAACGAACGGGGAGTAACTGAAATCGAGCAGTCTGGTAGGGACTGCGTAGTGCTGCATCAGGGCCAGCCAGGTAAGCTCGTCTTCCGGGATCGATGGAGCGCTGAGATACACGCGCGCCCGCGACTCGAACTCGCGTGAAATGCGAACCTCCAGTGCTGGCCACTCGGTCGCTCTGGATTGCGCCTCGCGCTCGATGGTGGGCTGCAACTCGTAACGGGAGTCTTGGAGGCCTCTGAACACCCACGCCTTTCCGGTAGCACCTTCGGGATCGGTGGCCAGTTCGTGCGGTGGAAAGGCCTCAAGGCATTCAACAATTTCCGCCCAGCCCGAACAGCGCTGATTTGGCGCCCGGGGGGCGCTCGATTCCCTGCTCATACACCCCAGCGTAACTCGCTCTCGTCTGGATAGCGGCATGGACTGCACGCTCCGTGCCCGGAACGCTATTTCGGGTGCGGGATAATGTCCACGATGTAATACACATCGTTTCGGATGAGAAAATAGAAGCGCCAATCTCTGTTGACGCGGGCTTGCCACAGATCCTCGCCTTCGTCGTACTTCTTGGCGCGCAGCGACGGGTGCCTGAGATTATGCTCCAAGAGTTTCACCTGCTTGAACAGAGCCTTGCGCACGTCGGGAGGAAGGCCATGCAGGGACTTGCCGGCGCGTTCGGAATAGTCAGCCTTCATCGGGAGCGTTTGGCCTTCGGGGTAGATGCTCTCTTCTTAAGCTGCGTCTTCATATGGGCGATCATCTCATCGGCGTTGCTGAACGGCCCGAATGTGCGTCCGGCCTTGATGTCGGCCAAGCCTTCGGCGAGCCGCGCATCGATAATGCGGCGCTGCTCGGGCGTGTACTCGTCGTCCGCTGCAGGGAGTTTGGGTAGGATGGTAATCACCCCTCCGGACACCCTGAACTCCAGTTCTTGGCCGCTCTTGTGACCGGCCTGCCGCCGAATGGACGGCGGTACGACGAGCGGCATCTTGCTCTTAACGGTGACGGTTATGGAGGTGCCCATCTAGCTATAGTGTAGCTCCGCCCTACAGCACTTCTTCCGACCAGTTTTCCAGTGCTTGCTTCACCTTGCCCATGAACTTATCGGCCAGGGCGCCGTCGATCAGGCGGTGGTCGAAGCTCAGCGACAGGTGGCAGATGGAGCGGATGGCGATGGCGTCGTCCAACACCACGGGCGTCTTATCCACCGTGCCCACGCCCAGGATGGCCACTTGCGGCTGGTTGATAATCGGCGTTCCGATCAGGCTGCCGAAGCTGCCGAAATTCGTGATGGAGAACGTGCCGCCCTGCACCTCATCCGGCTTGAGCTGGCGCGAACGGGCACGCGTGGCCAGATCGACGATGGAGCGCTGCAAGCCCAGCACGTTCTTCTCGTCGGCGGCGCGGATGACCGGTACGATCAGCCCGTTTTCGAGCGCGACGGCGATACCGATATTAATGTCGTTGTGATGGACGATGTTGTTGCCGTCGAGCGACGCGTTGAGCAGCGGGAACTCGCGCAGGGCCGCCACCACGGAGCGCGCGATGAACGGCAAATAGGTCAGCGAGAACCCGTGGCGCGCCTGGAAATCGGCCTTGTGGCGCTCGCGCATCCGGGCGACCTTGGTCATATCGACGCGGTGAATGGTGGTCACGTGCGCCGAGGTGCGTTTGGAAGCCAGCATGTGCTCGGCGATCTTCGCCCGCATCGCGCCCATCGGCTCGATACGCGTGCCCGCCAGTCCCGCCACCCGAGGAGGTGCTGGTGGGGCAGGCGCTTCCGCCTGCCTTCCAGTAGCCGGTGCCGGGGCCGCCGGTGGCGCTGCCTGCGCCAGGTGCGCTTCCAGATCCTGTTTGGTGATGCGGCCGCCGGCGCCGGAGCCTTGCACGCCGCTGAGGTCGATGTTGTGCTCGCGGGCCATCTTACGCACTAATGGCGAAAGCGGGCCGGCGGGCTCGGAGGCGGGCGAAGGCTCCTCAACCGGCGGAGGAGGAGGCGGCGGCGCGGGTGCGGCCACGGGGGCCGGCGGTTCCACGGCTTCGGCTGTCGGGGTGGCCGGCGGTTCCGCGGCTTCGGCTGCCGGAGCGGCCGGCGGTTCCGCGGCTTTGGCTGCCGCGGCGGCCGGCTTCACTGCCGCCCCATCGCCCTCTTGAATGCGCGCCACCACGGTCTTGATCCCTACTGTGGCGCCCTCTTCGACCAGCACTTCGGCCAGCGTGCCGGCGGCGGGCGAGGGGATTTCCGTATCCACCTTGTCGGTAGAGATCTCGAACAACGGCTCGTCGCGCTCCACCCGCTCGCCGGCCTTCTTCAGCCACTTAGTCAGGGTCCCTTCGACAATGCTCTCGCCCATCTGGGGCATCACTACGTCGGTCATATCAATTCTCTCTTTCCGAAGCCGCGAGAACGGAAGTCTCGCACAGCATTTCGCAATCGAAAACGCGGCCAAAATGCGCGGCTAGGGCGCGCGACGCCTCCGCCATGCTGGCGCGCGCGCCCAGTTGCGCCATCGAAGTTACGGACTTGTTCAAGCCGCACGGCACAATGTACTGGAAATAGCTCAGATCGGTGCTGACGTTCAAGGCGAAACCGTGCGAAGTCACCCACCGGCCGATGTGTACGCCAATGGCGGCGATCTTGCACTGATCCACCCACACGCCGGTCAGCCCGGGGATGCGTCCGGCGAAGATGCCGTAATCGGCCAGGGTATCGATAATCGCCTGCTCGATCGCCCGCACGTATGCGCCCACGTCGCGCTTCCACTCCCGCAGGTCGAGGATCGGGTAGCCCACCAGTTGGCCCGGGCCGTGGTACGTCACATCGCCGCCGCGGTTGATGGGGTAGAACGAAATGCCCGCGCTCGCCAACGCCGCATCGCTGGCCAGCAGGTTCTCCATGCGCCCGTTGCGCCCCAGCGTGATCACGTGGGGGTGTTCGAGCAGCAGGAGCTGGTCCGGAATGCTGCCCTGCTGGCGGGCGGCCACGAGCTCCCGCTGCAATTCGAGCGCCTTGCCGTAATCCATGCGCCCGAGTTCCCGCAACTGGCATCTACGCATTGATGGCAAGACCGTAGACTGCGTTGAACGCTTCGCCCACCGCTTCGTAGAGCGTGGGGTGCGCGTGGATGGTCTGCATCATCACGTCCACCGTGGCCTCGGCCTGCATGGCCGCGACGGCTTCGGCGATCAGCTCGTAAGCATCCGGGCCGATGATATGGACGCCGAGGATTTCGCCGTAGGTCTCGTCCGAGACCACTTTGACGAAGCCGTCGTGATGCCCTAGAATCGTGGCGCGGCTGTTGCCTGCGAAGGGGAAGCGTCCAACCCGGACCTTACGGCCCTGCGCCCGCGCCTGCGCCTCCGTGAGCCCCACGCTGCCGATGCCGGGCTCCGTGTACGTGCAGCCCGGAATGCGGTTCTTGTCGATGGGAACCGTCGGCTTGCCCGCTATGTGCGCCACCGCGATCATGCCCTCCCGCGTGGCCACGTGCGCCAGTTGCGGCGTGCCCGCCACCACGTCGCCAATGGCGTAGACACCCGCTTCGGCGGTCTGCTGGTTCCGGTCAACATGAATGAACCCGCGGTCGAGCACGGCGCGCGTGTTCTCCAGCCCGATGGACTCCGTGTTCGGCTTGCGGCCCACGGCCACCAGCAACTTCTCGACTTCGAGCGGTTCCTGCTTGCCATCCCGCATGACCAACGTCAGCTTCACGCCGTTGCCGGTCTTCTGGATGTTCTCCGCGCGCGCGCCGGTCTCCACGCGGATTTTCTGCTTGCGGAAACTGCGCTCGAGTTCCTTCGAAACATCCTCGTCTTCCACCGGCACGATGCGCGGCAGCATCTCAATGACGGTCACTTCCGCGCCGAACCGGCGGAACATGGAGGCGAATTCCACCCCCACCGCGCCCCCGCCAATTACCGCCAGGCTCTTGGGCACGGCCGTGAGGTCGAGTATTTCGATATTGGTGACGATAAACTCTGGATCGGGCTGAAGGCCGGGGAGCATGCGCGCTTCCGAACCGGTCGCGACGATGATGTTCCGAGCTTCGAGCGTCTGCGCGCCGGAATCCGATTTCACCTCGACCTTGCCGCCGCCCTTCAGCGTGGCGTACCCCGCGATGCGCTCCACCTTGGCCCGTTTGAGCAGCATCTCCACGCCCTTGGAGTGCTTGCTCACGATGCCGTCCTTGCGCTCTTTCACTTTGGGGAAATCCAGGCGGGGGTTCTCGCAGTGGATTCCTTCCGCGTCCGAGTGGACGAAGCGCTGCCACACCTCGGCGGTCTGGAGCCACGCCTTGGTGGGGATGCACCCCACCAGCAGGCAAGTCCCGCCGAGCCGGGGCTGTTTTTCGACGAGCGCGGTCTTCAATCCGTACTGGCCGGCGCGAATGGCCGCGGAGTAGCCGCCCGGCCCGCTCCCGATAACGATCAGATCGTAAGGCACTTTTTTCATTCTACCTGTGTCACCGGCGCCAAAGCCGGTGCGTCTACCATGAATACGTATGAAATGGCTGCTGATTCTACTGATGCTGGCCCCGGCGCCGGGCTTCGCTCAGACCAGGCCAATTCAGAAGAAGCCTCAACCGGTGCGCAAGAAGGCCCCGGCCGCGGCCGTCCCAGCCACCAAGTGGCCCATCCGGACTCTGGCGGTGGAAGGCAACCGCCAGTATACGAGCGAGGAGGTACTGGCCATCGCCGGCCTGAAGATCGGGGAAATGGCCGGCAAGGACGAATTCGACGCGGCGCACGACCGCCTGCTGGCGACCGGCGCTTTCGCTACGGTGGGGTACAAATTCGAAGCCAAGCCGGATGGAAATGGCTATGCCGCCAGTTTCCAGGTGACCGAGATCGAGGTCCTGCCGGCGCGCTTCTACGACTTGGGCGTGCCCGATGCCGAGCTCGAAGCCGCGCTGCACGCCCGGGACCCGCTGTTTTCCGCGGCGAAACTGGCCTCCAGCAGGGAGGTGATCGAGCGCTGGACGAAATGGATTCAGGAGTACCTGGCGTCCAAGAACCTCGATGACAAAATCATGGGGAGCGTGGAGCCATGGCCGGATCAGTTGGCCATCGTGTTCCGGCCAACGAAGAACCTGCCCGCGGTGGCCGAGGTGAGCTTCGAGGGCAATCAGGTGATCCCCGGGAGCGCCCTGCGGGAATCCATTGCCGGCGCGGCGGTGGGTGCGCCCTACACCGAGGGGAGCTTTCGCCTGATCCTGGACGCCTCCGTGCGCCCGGTTTACGAAGCCCGCGGCCGACTGCGCGTGGCCTTTCCGCGGATCCGTACCGAGCCGGTCACGGACGTCAAGGGGCTGCACATATTCGTCACCGTGAGCGAGGGCGAGAGCTACAAATTCGGGAACGTGGAGATTGCCGGACCCGCGCCGCTCCCTCCCCAGGACTTGCTTAATACCGGCGAATTCAAGACCGGCGACATGGCCAATTTCGACCGCGTGAAAGAGGGACTGGAGAAGATCCGCAAGGCGGTCCGGCGCGCCGGATACCTGGATGTCAAGGTCGCGACGGACCGCGACATCCACGACGCCGAAAAAACCGTGGACGTGGCCGTGCGCATCGATGCCGGGCCGCAATACACGATGGGGAAGCTGAACGTCGTGGGTCTCGATCTTACCGCGGAAGCCGAGATGAACCGCATCTGGGCGATCAAGGAAGGCAAGCCCTTCGATCCCGATTACCCGGCGCTGTTTCTGGACCGTGTGCGTGAGGAAGGCCTCTTCGACAACCTGGGGAAGACCAAGCCGGAAACCAGGATCGACGAGAAGAGCCACACGGTGGACGTGACGCTGACGTTCGCCGGGGAGAACCCAACCACTCCAGGACCCACCAGACGGCGCCCGTAGCGCAGCCTTTCCGTGGCGCAGCCTTTCCAGGCGGCGATGCCCGTATTCCTGCGGGCATTCTTTTCTTGGAATCTCCCTCCGCACGCACCCGGCCCCACTCCGGCGTGAGCATTTTCGAGATTCCCTCTTGTGGTGGGGCAGACCATCGCCTTTCGTGGTCTGCCTCTTGGGCGGGTGCTATATTTACCCCGAAGGAGTTCGGATGCCCCTAACCGCCGGGAGCCGCTTGGGCCCTTACGAAATTGTCAGCCGCCTGGGCGCGGGGGGCATGGGCGAGGTGTACCGCGCCCGCGATACCCGCCTGAACCGCGAAGTCGCCCTGAAAGTCCTTCCCCAGGAATTCACCGATGACCCTCGCCGCCGCGCGCGTTTCGAGCGCGAGGCGCGCGCCGCTGCCGCGCTCAACCATCCGAACATCGTAGGCCTGTTCGATGTAGGCGAGCAGGACGGCGTGATGTACATCGTCTCCGAGGTGGTCGCCGGTGAGACCCTCGGCGCCATGATCGCGCGCGGCCCCGTGCCCGTTCGAAAGCTGCTCGACATCGCCGTGCAGATCGCCGACGGCATGGCCTGCGCGCACGCGGCCGGCATCGCGCATCGCGACCTCAAACCCGCCAACATCATGATCGCTTCCGACGGCCGGGCCAAGATTCTCGATTTCGGCCTCGCCCGCCAGACTGCGCAAGCCGCCACGGCCGATGAGACCGCCACGGCGGACCACACCGAGCCGGGCATGGTTGTGGGCACGGTCAATTACATGAGCCCGGAGCAGGTGCGCGGCCAGACCGCCGACCATCGTTCCGACCAGTTCGCGTTCGGGCAGATTCTCTACGAGATGGCCGCCGGGAAGAAAGCGTTCGGCAGGCCCGAACCGATCGCGACCATGCTGGCCATCCTCAACGACGAGGCGCCGCCGATCGAGCGGCCCATCCCGGCGCCGCTGCGGTGGATCATCGATCGCTGCCTGGCCAAGGAGCCTGCCGAGCGGTACGAATCCACCCGCGATCTCTACCAGGAGTTGCGCAACCTGCGCGACCACGCTTCGGAAGCATCCACCGAGCAAGCGGCTGTGTCGGCGCACCGCCGCCTGCTGCCTTGGCCGCTGGCGGCCGCCGCATTCGGGCTGGGGTTGTTGCTGGCGTTGGCAGCCTGGTTGGCCCTGTCTCAGCCCCCAACGCCGGACCAATCGCAGTACCGCTTCACTCCGTTCGCGTTCGACCCGGGGGGCCAGACCGGCGCGGTCTGGTCGCCGGATGGCAAGGCGGTGGCGTACGCCGCACGGGGCGATGCCGGTTCGACGCAGGTGCTCGTCCGGCGTCTCGATTCCGACGTCCCGGTGCAGGTCACGCACATACCGGAAGCCGCGACCCCGTTTGCCTGGACGCCCGACAGCCATCGCATTTTGTTTGTCAGCGACCGGCCGCCGGCCGGAATCTGGTCGGTCGCCGCCGTGGGAGGTGAGGCGGAACCGGCCGTATCGTTTGACCTTTCCCGTGCCGTTTTGACCATTTCCCATCTCGCTTGCGACTTGGCGCCGGATGGGAAAGCCGTAGCCGTGCTATTCCGTGGCGAAGACGGGCGCTATGACGTTTGGATCAGCGCACCGTTAGGCTCGCCGCTCAAGAAGTACTCTCCCGATCCTTTCGCCACAAGCTACGTGATCGGCCGACCGGCCTTGAGGTTTTCGCCGGATGGCAAGAGCATCCTGCTGTTCCTCGATACCGATACGAGCGATACCAGCGTCGGCCGCGGCAAAGAGGCCTGGCTGATGCCATACCCGGCTGCCCAGGGCCGGCCCCCGCGGCGGGTATTCCCGAACCTCCCCAGCTATGGCGTGACCCCGACCTTCTGCTGGATGCCAGACAGCCGTCATGTCGCACTCTCGCTGAATACCACGCCAGGAGGTTCAGCCCAGATTTGGGAAGCGGACGTGATCTCCGGGAAGCGCCACGCCATCCTGAGCGGCACAACGAGCGCGTTGCGGCCAGCCGTTTCGCCGGACGGCGGGAAGTTGCTCTTCACCGAAGCAGTTGCGAACTACGACATCGTTTCCGCCGGGCTTGACGGCTCTACCCCTGAGTTGCTGATCGCGACCGACCGTAACGAACAGATGCCCGCCTGGGCGGCCAAGCGGCCTGTCCTCACCTATGTCACGGACCGGAACGGTTCTCAGGAGATCTGGATTCGAAGCGGCGCCGCCGACAAGCCCGTGGTCACGCCCCGCGACTTCTCACCGGGCACGACGAAGTCGTTCATAACCCCGGCGCTTTCACCCGAGGCCGACCGGATCGTCTACGGCCGAATCGAAGCCAACACGCCTCGTCTCTGGATTTCCGCAGCGGCGGGGGGAACTCCCATCCCGCTCACAAACGAAAGGGCGAACGAGTGGCCCGGCTCGTGGTCGCCGGACGGAAGATGGTTTGCCTATCGCAGAGTCAATGCCGGAAGAGTAGAGGTGATGAAGGTCAAGACGACGGGCCAGGCGACCCCGGTCGTGCTCAAAGCGGACGCCAGCACACAGATACCGTCCTGGTCTCCCACCGGCGAATGGATCGCGTTTGGCGACAAGTTGATCTCTCCCGATGGCAAGACCACTCGCCCGCTGGGAAACCATGGCAGCGCGCACTACATGTTCTCCGCCGATGGCAAGCTGGTCTACGGCATCCGGCCGGATGGCGATCGCAACCTGCTGTTCTCCGTGGATATCGCCAGCGGCGCCGAGAAGGTCATAGGCGATCTGGGCGCGGACTTTCGCCCTGGCGTTTCCCCCGCCCCCGGTATCCGTTTCAGCCTGGCGCCGGACGGCAAGAGCTTCGTTTACGCCACCGGCAAAACGAAGAACAATCTCTGGCTGCTGGAAGGCTTCGCCGCGAAAACCGGTCTCCTGGCGCGCCTGGGCTTGCGGTAGTTCCTCGCCCCCACAACACGCCCGTAGGGGCCGGGCATGCCCGGCCCGCGGCCCCTGGACACGCTAGGCCCGCCTCTCCTATTCCCCCAACTTCCACAAAATCTGCCGCAACATCCCGAGCAGCACCGGGGCGTCGCGGGCGGTGATGTTGAGGCGGCGCACCAGGCGGCGCGCCTTTTCTTCGGCGGAGACCGCGGTCACGGGGTTCACGTACCCGCTGCGGCGCAGCGCTTCCAGCAGCAGCGCCGTGATCTGCTCGTTCTGCGCGCCCGCGGCGAGTTTGATCTTTTCGGGCCGCGTCAGCACGGCCTTCGGATCGCGCGCCAGTTCGTACAGGCACAACGCCACCGCCTGCCCGAGGTTCATCGAGAGATCGGGACCCGCGGTGGGGACGCGCATCAGCCAGTGGCAGTGGCTGAGGTCGTCGTTCGTGAGGCCGAATTTCTCGGAGCCGAACAACAAGGCAACCGGCGCCTGCGCTAACCCGCGCCTGACGATCCGCGCGCCATATTCCAGGCGGCGGATGGGGTGCCGCAACTCGCGATGCCCCACGGAAGTGGTGCCCACGACGAGCCGGCAATCGGCCACCGCTTCGGCCACGCCCGCGAATTCCTCCGCCGCTTCGAGCAGCGGCGCGGCGCCCACGGCCGAGCGCGCCTCCCGGAACGCCACGTCGTAGGGGTTGACCACGCGCAGCCGCAAGAACCCGAAGTTCGCCATGGCGCGCGCCGCGGCCCCGATGTTGAGCGGGTTCCGCGTCTCGACCAAGATGACGCGCAGATTGTCCTTCCAGTCCGTGGCGATGCTCTGATCGTAGCAGTGGGGCGGGCCTCCCGGCCTGCCTTCTTACTCGCAATGTCCGTGAATCGGTGCTAAGCTACCGATTCTCAAGGAGGATTGCCCATGCCAGCGAAAGCGGTCAAACCGCCGGTACGCGCCAGGCGCGCCAAGGCGGA
>OCTA010003755.1_pt1 | contig 13437 bp, 11 predicted proteins | sample 1538991 | NCBI WGS metagenome assembly OCTA01 (sample SAMEA3539302, study PRJEB22396) | soil metagenome | biome: tundra; feature: field; material: soil | place: USA | collected 2010-05 | depth 0.15 m
GGGGCGGCCGATCTCCGCGCCCTGCTCGATCACGATCTCGCCGCCATACCGAATCTGGCCGTAGGGGTGCCGCGCCTTGCCCATGGTGTGCGCGGCGATCCGTCTCGTGCCGTCAGACCGATGCGGGGCAGACGTTCGCGTCCTCACCGGAGCGCGACCAGGCCTTCGATGCAGAAGTCCCAGGGGATCGCCTCGACACGCGACGCCGGGATCTCGACTTCGATCGCCACGACCCTCGAAGGATCGAATGCGACGCCGGTCGGCCTGACCTGCACGAGGTCGTCGAAGAGCACCCGGTGCCAGCCTTCGTGCTGCAACGTCGCCTGGTACCCGTTGCGGTCGGAGAAGCCCTGGTCCGACACGAGGCGAACGCGAAACGTTGGAATCTGTTCGCCGGTCAGGTAGATGCAAAACCCGCGCAGCCCGGCGGTTCGCGCATCGAAGTCGAGAGCCGCTTCGCCCGCGCTCTCCAGGCCGAGCGATGCGTATGCGCCCCACCGCGTCGTCCACTCGTCGTCCGATTGGACCTGGACCGTCGTGCCGGCGGTGCAGATCGCGCTCGTCGCGGGATGCGGCGCGAAGGGTTCGCCCGCCGCCGGCGACGTGACGAGCGAGCAGCTCTGGCCCGGGACGGGCGGACCGGCCTCGAGGAGCGCGCCATCGTCGCAGTCGGTATACATCGACCAGCGTCCCGTGATCCCCGACGCGTTCGAACTCGCCGCGACGAAGCCATTCGCATCCGGAAGGATCCAGTCGCCGTCGCACTGGGCCGCCGCGTTGTCGACGCTGCCGCTCGCGTCCAGCTCGAAGGGCGTCGCCCCGTCGTCCGCGGCATCTTCATCGATGCCCGTCATGGCGGGCGCGGGCGCGGGTCCCCCGCCGAGGGTTCCCCCGCAAGCTTCCAGCGGAAGGACGGTCGCGAGAGCGACCATCCCGACCACTGCAAATCGGTCGCGCCCCCGAGACACCCGAGGCAGGTACCATCAAAGGTCGCGACTCGTCGACACGCCCTCGCTTCGGTCTGGTGAACTCGGTTCTACGGTTTGACGACCGAGAGGGCGCCTTCGACGTTCTCCGACCTCACGGTGACGCCCGCTCGTCCCGTCGAGCTCAGAACACTCCGCCGAGCGCCAGGTACGGCCAGGGGAGGACGGCGATGGCATCGCCCGCGAAGATCGGCGACACCCCCACGCGAAAGAGGAACCCGCCCCCGGGCGGCATGTACCGATATCCGAGGACGGCGTGCGGGAGAACGACGGTCGCGGCTCCCGACGCCGTGGCGCTCGAGCTGGTGTCGATCGAGGACGCGCCCTCGCCGACGTGAAGGATGGTGGCGCCCGCCCCGAGCTCGAAGATGTGCGTCTTCGAGCCCACGCCGAGATAGCTGAGGGTGATCGGCACCGTGATGAGGCTCGCGGTCGCTTGCGTCTGCCCGGAACCGCTGTTGCTGCTCGCTGAGACGGACACGTAGCCGAACCCCACCCGCAGGGCGAAATCACTGAGCGAGCGCTCGTAGTTGATCGAGTAAAGGAGCCCGGGACCCAGGCCTTCGACGTAGACCGCGTTGTTCGCCGTTCGCTCTCCGTCGGCAGGCGGCGCTTGCTGCGCCGGAGCCTCGCGAGAGGATGCACCCGAAGGGGCGACGGCGGGCGTGGAAGAAGGCGCGGCGGTGGACGGCGCCGTGGCGTCGGGTGCTGGCAATGGAGGTGAGGCCGCCGGGTCTGCGGACGCCGAGGCCGCAATGAAGACACCGACGCCGAGGCCCGCTACGAACATGAATGAGCGCATGAATGAGTCCTCCCCTCGCTCGCGTAGGACGTAGCTGCGAGCATACGTATTCGACGCTATCGCAGGTCCTTTCGGCCGCGGTGACGATTCGTGATGTCGCGCGCCGCGCGTCGTCTGCGACATGGTCGGTGCCCGACCGACCTCGACCGCCTCCCGAGTCCGTCGGCGCTCGAATACGCGAAGAAGCCGAAGGCTGGCGGGCCGGGAGTCCGCCCGTGGAGAGACCGCAGGTCCGGGATGTCGGAGGCGCTACCGCGATATCCCGCTGAAGAACGCCCAGACCGTGTCGGTGTTCTTCATGAAGTTGCTGTTGTTGCCGACGACGGCCGTTCCAACGGCTCCGCCGCCGGTTCCGCAGTCGGAGCTTCCGAACCAGCAATGGCCACCGTCGGCGATCGAGCAGCCCGTGACGTTCACGTTCGGGCACGAGGGACAGCCCGTGAAGCTGACGCAGGTCGTGTCGCCCCCGCTGGGCGCCACGGTGGCCGGTGCTGTTGTCGTCGCGCAGCCGTTGCTCGCCTGAACAATCGCGAGGGACGGCTTCTGGGTCGAATAGGGGATGAGCGGATCGGACGTCCCGTGGATGTCGAGTACGGAGATCTTGTTGGTGGGCGCGCAGTTCATGAGATCGCTGGTCGCCGATGTTCCGCCTCCGATCGCGGCCGTGCCGATGGCGCCCGCGCTGGGCGCGACGGCGACGAAGAGATCCGAGGCTTCGCACGCGAGGCGGTAGCTCATGTACCCGCCGTTCGAGAGGCCCGTCGCGTAGACGCGCCGAAGGTCGATGTTCACGTGCTTGCCCACCTCGGCGAAGATCGCGCGCATGAGCGACACGTCGTCGAGCCCGGCGGATACGGCGCCGCCGCAGCACGTCCCCGCGTTCCAGCTGTTCATGTAGCCGTTCGGCATGATGACGACGAAGCCCTCTTGATCCGCCTTGGTGGGCCACGCGACCCCCGTGTCGAGGCAGAACATGACGGGGTTCTGGGCCAGGCCGTGGAGGCAGAAGAGGGCCGGAACAGCGGTGTTCTTGCTGTAGCCCGTGGGGACGTGCACGGCGTACTGCCGATCGTTGCCCATCTGCCCCGTGACGCCGGAGATGGTCAGGTAGTTTCCGCCGCTGAAGTTCGACGGGTAGTCGCCGGGTGCCCAGTCTCCGAGGTAGCCGGACTGGCTCGCAGTGCTGCTCGCGCTGCCGACGCACGACGACGCATCCGTGGAACCAGCGTCCGATGCATCGGTCGAATCGCCGCCGTCGATCCCGGCGCTGGCGTCATCGCCAGAGCCGTTGTCGCCGCTGCCGCTGCTCCCGTTGCTCCCACTCCCGCTGCTGCCGGTACCGCTGCTGCCGGTACCGCCGCTGCTGGTACCGCTGCTACTCGCGATCGTGCCGCGGCTGGCATCGGGGCCGACGTTTCCCGCGGCCTGCGAGCCGCATCCGACCGCGAGCAGGGCACACGGGAACAACAGGAACAGGCTTTTCATGACGGTCACTGCGCGAGGCAATATGCGCGCATCGCGCCCGCGATCAAGTCCGCGATCACCTGCGCGCCCGCGTCCGTGGGATGAACGTGGTCGCTCTTGATGTAGTCGGCGATATGCCCTTCGAAGGCCGGGCGGATATCGATGAACACGCACTGGGTCCCCGAGGTGTTGCCGCTGCACGAGTACGACGTGGCGGACGACGTGAAGCTGGCCCCGCAACAGATCTGCTCCGCCAGGGGATAGGCGTAGTCGAGGGTGGCGTTGACCTGCGGCGAGGGCATCGGAAGGATGCCGCCGCCTGCGGGATCGAGGTGCGGATAGAAGGTGTAAACGACGTGCTTGACGCCGTCGGTCGCCGCTTCCTGGAGCAGCTTGCTCGCTCGGGCCACGACCGCTTGAATCGCCGTCGCGCAATCGGCGTTACCCGGCGGCGGCTGGGCACCGGTCATGCACCCCTGGTTATCGATGAGGACGTCGTTGCCGCCGCCATCCATGATGATCGTGTCGATATCCGTCGGGTTCATCACGGCGAGGTCACCCTTCGCCGTCGTCTCGTACTGGTACGGAATGTTGAGATTCAGCGTGCCGTAGTTCATGGCGGCGCCGCCGAGCTGGTATTCGCGATACGTCGCGCTCGCGCCGAGCGAACCGGCGCTCCGGAGATCCGCGTAGAGATCGGGGATGGCATTGCTCCACACGGGGTGGTCCAGGTACGAGTCGCCCAGCACGACCACCTTGCTCGGCGGGACCTGTCCCTTGACGCAGGCCGCCCCGTCGGGCGTCGCGCTCGAAGCGTCGTCCGAGGCCGTCCCTGCTTCGCTCCCTACGTCGTCCGCGATCGCGCCGTCTGCGCCCAGATCGCTCGCGTCGTCGCCGCTCGCGGGCGTCGAGGTGCTCGAGCCTCTGCCGCCGGGACTCGCCTTCGACACCGTTCCCGCTCCGGAGCTTCCCGAGCTCGAACTGGTTCCTCCACTCGACGAGCCCCCGTACGTGGCCGCGTTGGCCGGCGCGCCCGTATCGCTCCCGCAACCGGCTGGCGCGAGGGCGCCAAGTCCACAGACGAATCCGAGCGAGATCGCCCAGGGCGAGCCGAGGAGGTTCATGTGCGTGGACCCTACATCGGGGGGCGCCTGGCCGGAGTGGCCAAGGCTTTGCCGTATCGGTCACCCGTGGCTTGGCATGGCGGCATGCGGGTCGGCGCCTTTGCGCTATCGTCGTGGTTGTCTTCCCATGGGTTTTTCGGCCTTGTTCGTCCGGGCGATCGTCGAGGCCGCGGAGCGGGCGGGCGTCATGCGCGACACCCTGTTCGAGGGGACGGAGATCGACGCAGCGCGTCTCGGACAGGTCCACGATCGCTTCGACCTCGCCGAGTTCGCCAAGATCCAGACGCGAGCCCTCGACGTGACGGGCGACGAGGCGCTGGGCTTGCACATCGCCGAGCGCGTTCAAGAGGCCTCGTTCGACCTCGTCGCGCACCTGATCACGCATTCGCCGACGCTCCGCGAAGCGCTCAACCAGTGCTTGCAGTTCCAGCGGCTGGTGGTCGACGACGCGCAGATGGTCATGCGCGAGAAGGGCCCGATCGTCACGATCGAGTACCAGTTCCCGCGGTCGAGCGAGCGCTCGGACCGGATGCACGCCGAGTTCGTCGTGGCGGGGCTGAAGCGCCTGGTCTGCTCGCTCCCCGGGGCGACGGGCGTGATGCACGCCGCCCTGTTCGAGCACGCGCGCCCCGCGCACCATCCGGAATACGCGCGCCTCTTCGGAGGCATCGAGCGATTCCGACAGGCGACCACCGGCATCGTGTTCGACAGCAGCCTCCTCGACGGTCCCCAGATCAACCAGAGCCCCGAGCTCTACCTGCTTCTGCGCACCGAGGCCGAGCGTGCGCTCGAGCGCGTGACCGAGGGCCTCAGCGCCGCCGAGCAACTCCGACGCTACTTGCTCGCGCGTCCGCCCGCGCGCCTCCCCGATCCGACGACCGCCGCGCGCGACCTCGGCATGAGCGAGCGGTCGCTCCGGCGGCGCCTGGCGGCCGAATCGACCTCGTACCGCGACGTCGTTCGGGCAATTCTCGAGACGCACGCCGATCACATGCTGCGCGATCCGAAGCAGTCGATCCAGGAGACGGCGTATGCCCTGGGCTTCGCCGACGCGGCCTCGTTCCATCGCGCCTTCAAGCGCTGGACGGGACTGACGCCCAAGGAGTACCGCGCGAAGCGCACGGTCGAGCCCGACCCCAAGGGGAGACCGGATGCGTGACCGTGGCGGATCACGCAAGAAAGGCGGCCTTGCGGACCGCTTCGGGCAGACCGTTCTCTAGACGAAACGCGAGCGCCCATGCACTCGGAGAGACCCCCGCCCCGAGCGTCGTCGTCTCGCGAGACAGCATCGTGAACGCCGTCGCCACGACGGGAAGGACGCGCGCGGCCACGGCGAGACCCTCGGCACTCGCGGCCAGACGCCGGAAGCTGATATGGCCGACGGCATCCGCAAGCACCTCGAGCACCCGTTGCTCGATGGCGTCGCGCGCCTCGACCGCGCCGCGGAAGACTTCGCCCGTCACGCGCAGCAGATTCATCAGCGCCACGGCGTGCACGATCTCCTGCGCCAGAAGGACGCCTGTTCGAAGGGCGCCCGTTCCCGACCCACCTGCCCTGGCCATCGCGGCCGCGCTCCAGCGCCGGCCTTCCTCGTCATGAGGCTCGACCCCGAAGAGCGACGCCATCGTGGCGAGGGTCCGCTTGCCGTAGGCCTTTTCGAGCGCGACGAAGACGGCAGTGTCGTCCTCTTCGCGCACGGCCCGCTCGAGGGCGTGCGAGTACGCCGCCTTCGACCCGAAGCCGAAGACGCCGTGCACGCGCGCCAGCGCGAGGACGATCAGGATCTCCCCCGGAATGGCCCTCGATCGACCGAGCGGACGCTCGGCCACGGCGCGGTATACGCGCGGATCGAACGAGACGCCGGAGAGAGCGGGCGCTCGCGCCACCGGAGCGACGTCCGTCTCGCGCTTGCTCAGCGTGCGCTTGCAGACATCGAGTTGCCCGTCTCGGTTCGCCAGAAAGGCTCTATAAGCGGCGCGCCCGATCGTTCGTTCCGCGGTCGTCACGGCCTGGAATACGTGAAACATGGTGCTCTGCAGGCGCCGGCCTCGGAGGGCCGACCGTGCCGGAATCTATCGCCTCGCGGTGTGGCCGAATTGGCCATTGGCGATCCCTATCGGCCACGCGTCCGGCGCCGCGTCGACGAGAGGACAGAACGGCCAATGCTTGGCCATCCCGGCTTCACGTGACCGTCGTAGGGTCCGGCTGCCTCGCTGCAGACCCGAAAAGGAAAGGCTCCGCCATGCTCGACATCTTCAAGCCGCTCCCCGTCGCCGACCGCCGCGCCAACCTCGCCGCGTACCACCAGTTCTTGATCGAACGCGACGGCGTCATGGACGTCGAGAAGCGGCTCCTCAGCCGCCGCGAAGAGCGCATGGCGAAGTACGAGCGGCCGCTCTCGCGCGTCCGCGACATGGACCGCGACCTCTTCGCCGGCCAGTACAAGGCGTTCAATCCGAAGGTCGAGACGCCGCCGGAGATGCTGCTCCTCATCGCGCTCGTCAAAATCAACGGAGCCGAAGCGTTCGGCGTCAATCAGTCGTTCGATAAAGTGCTCCGTCGCGCCGTCAAGAACGACGACATGTGCGAGCTCATGCTCCTCATCGAAGAGACGTACCATACGCGCATTCTCCTCAGCACGTCGCTGTCGTACGGCGTCGAAGTGAAGTCCGCCTACGAGCCGCCGGCTTCTCTTCGCACGCTGATCAGCGCCATCGGCCTCAGCCCGCTGGTCATCGCGCGTCCGCTCACGCTGGCCGCGGAGGTTCTCGCCGTATTGCTATTTCTCAATCTGCTCGAGAAGACCCGCGTCGTCCTCAAGCACGACCCCGAGCTTCGCGACGCGGTCGAAGAGCGGCTTTGCGAGATCATCACCGACGAGATCGGCCACATGAGCTACAACCGCCAGTGCATGGGCGCATGGGGGATCGCGCAAGCGAAGGTCCTCCTTCCACTCGTGGCCATGGGTCTCTCTGGAGCATTCCCCGATGTCAAAGCCCTCGGGGCCATGTCTGCGGCGTCGGATAGCGAAGTTCAGTCGCTGGCCACGGGCAGCCGGCTTCCGGCGCAGGTGATGCGGTCGGCCTTCATCTCGTGAACCGAGGAAGAGGCTCGCGCCCCTGACGCGGTTCCGGGGTATCCCGCGGCCGGCGCGAGCGCTATCGGACCGAATGGTCCGATCAATACTCGCCATTGCCGCTGGGAAAGCGAATGTGCTTGAACCACACGCCGCCGGCGTCAGGGAAGAGAATGCCCGGGGCATTGTCTTCGTACACGAAGCCGTGGAGCTGCCCCATTCCCATGCCCATCGCGTCGGTATCGAGGTACGTGAGACCCTCGGTCTCCTGCGGATCGGTGTTGTTCAGGCCGACGGAGACCGATAGACGCTGAACGATCTGGAGCCGGTGCGGGCTCACCTGCATCGCGAGGAGGGGCTGGGTGCTGCTGACCTCCGACTCGACGTAGAGCTTGTCCCCCAGGGGATTGAACGCCATGCCCTGCGTCGTCACGATGCCGAACGACTTCCCGTTCTCGTCGAACACGGGCAGATCGCGATCCCAGTTCAAGTTGAAGGTTCCGTTCGAGTTGTTCACGACGCGGTAGACGTGGACCACGGTGGCGGGACCTTCGGCGATGGCATAGAGCTCGTTCGTGCGCGGGTGCATCGCGACCGCGGGCGCCTGCGACTGGTTCTTCCCGTTCGGGCCGAAGTTAAGGGGCTCGGCGTCGAGCGGGTTGAGGTTCGAGTCGTATCGACCGACGCGATTCACCCCGTCGCTGCACTGCTCGAAGGGGATGTACAGGTATCCGTCCTCGAGGCTGTAGTCCAGGTCGCCCCAGTGGCCGCAGGTGATGTGGTGCGACGAATTCGCGGGGACCGTCAACGTCGTGTTCTGGAACTTGCCGCTGAACTCCTGGTCCCAGCTCACGTTGATCGGCATCTTCCAGAGAACGGGCCGCACCCCCTGACTCTGGTCGCCCTGGGTGACGTACCAGGATGTGCCGTCGCTCGCGAGCCCCTGCATCTCGTTGGTCCAGTCGTGCTGCATGTTGTTCGAGGGCACGTTCCAGTCCTCCTTCGCTCCGCTCAAGCTCGGCCAGAGTCCCGTCTGGCAGGTGAAAGCCCAGTTGCAGCGGGCGCCGGAGCCCGAGCAGAGGTCGGCGTTCGCGTCGACGCAGCAGTGCTGGCCGGTGGCGCCGCAGGCGGTGTTCAGCGTGAGGACGGTGCCGACCGAGCAATTGTGGATGATGTCCGACGCGCACGTGAACTGCGAGCCGCAAGAGGTCGCGTTCTGGCCGAAGACCGCCAGGTCGATCTGCTGCGAGACGGAGGTGGCCTTGGCCGTGATCTGGTTCTGGGTGGACGAGACCGAGGCGAAGAATTCCCAGGGGTACGTCGCCAGGTTGTGATCCGGCGTCGAGGCGGCCACCGACCAGGCATACCAGGGCTGGTTATTGTCCTTCGCGCAGTCGGTGAACGCCGCGGCCGTCTGGGTCGTGGCATGGGCGACGGGCAGCCAGGCCTTCGTCTTCAGGTCCTGCATCTCGACATCGACCGTGTCGTGCCACGGGATGTAACCCTCGAAGGTTTGCGACGAATCGGAGATGGCGTCGCCATTGAGCGGCGACGACGTGCAACCGAGCGACAAACCGCAGCCGATGAGACCCAGGGAAATGGACGGACGCATGAACACTCCTTGTGCTTGCCGTCGGAGCGGTTTGCAACGCGAGTGCCGCCGTCGCGGCAGGCGATATCTCGGACGGTCGAGGGCGGAACGGGGCCTTCGTCGATTCCGAAGGCTCGCGCGCACGTGCGCGCGCGTGCGCGCGCGGCGCCGGTCCACGTTGGCCGATGCCGCTTCGTGGGGTCAGCGTTCTCCGCGTCGCGCCCCCCAGATTCACTGGCGGGTCGAGGATTTCTTACTTGGTCGGCGGCGGCTGGGCGCACCGATTGTTGATGCAGAGCTCGGCCGGATTGCAGCAATCGGTGTTGGTCGTGCACTTGTCGAGCTCGTTCGAGCACGGCGGCGGCTGCGCGGTGCACTGGAAGCCGCCGCTGACCTGCCCGCAATAGCCGCCGCAGCACTGGTCGCCGCTGGTGCAGGTCGCGCCCGCGGCCTCGCAGGGCGGTAGCGTCAAGAAGCCGCGTAGATTGTCGGCGTTGAGCTCCTGTCCGTCGAGATAGAACGCGGGATGGCTGGGGTCCGTGCCCGGCGGCGCGTCGATATCGACCGCCGCGATCCAGAGCTTGCCCAGGGTGCCGCTGCTGGCGTTCGACTGCAGCACATTCCCGTAGGATCGGTGGCTGGTGAACACGACCCAGAAGTAGCCACCGACTGCCTCCGGCAGCACGGTAGGAGTGGCGTTCAGGCCCGTGTCGTTTGCGGGCAGGTACGTTCCGGAGTTTCCACTGCCGAGGTAGCCGTCGAGCGCGTCGAGACGCGCGACGGTGCGCGTCGCGACGTCGACGATGAAGAGATCGGCGACCGTTCCAAAGCCGGCCTGGAACGTCGCGCTCGATCCGGCGTGATACACGACCGACTTTCCGTCTGGAGCGAACGCCGGCCACGCGACGTAGTTCTTCGAGTCGGTCGCCAGGTCGACGAGATTCGAGAACTTCTTCTGGGTCGAGTCGAAGTCCATCTTGGCGAGAGTGTGCCCGCTGTCCTTGTCCTCGTGCACGAACGCGATCTGCTTGCCGTCGGGGGAGAACGCCGTGGTTCCGCCCTTGGTGATCACCCCGTCCCAGCCGGCGGCGGCGAGGGTCGCGCCCGACCTCGTGTCGTACAAGCTCGACTTCGTGTTCAATCCACCGAGGTAGTTCGTCGACGACATGAGCAGCGTGCCGTCGGGGTAGAGTCCGCCGTACGCGAACGAGTCGTCGGACTGGGTGTGGAGGGTCGCGGCGTTTTTGGTCAGATCGTAGCTGGCGCTCGTCGTGAGCGTCGTGTCGGAGACGAGCGTGGAGCCGTCGGCGCTTGCCGTATGACACACGTTGCCGCAACCGCTCTTGAGGACAGTGGGCGTCGTGTCGCCGATGCGGACCTTCATGATGCCGACGGCGCCGGCCAGGGGAGAGTTGTACGTCTCGTGGTACACGATGCCCTCGAGCCGTCCCGGCGCGATCGTCCACGATTCTTTGATCGGACCGGTCACCTTGCCCGCGACGCTCTCGGTGACGTCGACTTCGATGGGATCGGTTCCGAGGGCGGCGGCGGCAATGGCGTCCCATGCCTTCTGCGAGATGCCGAGCGCCGTCGGGCTCTTCGTCACTTTGAAGTAGCCCGCGTAGTCGACCGTCGTCGACTGGATGCGAACGTAGAGAGTGTCGGCTGCCATGCCGTCGAACTGCATCGTGGGCGACACGAGTCCGCGCGGGAACACCGTGCGGTCGTACGGGTAGAGCCACTTGAAGGTGGAGTCGGCGGTGCCGCCCGTCTGAAGTTGCTTTTGCGTCGCGGTGGGGATGGCGCCAGGGTTCTCGACGAGGGTGCACACGCTGCCGTTGCATGTGCCGTTCGCGGCCGCGCAGGTGGGGTCGCATCCAACGGGGGCGCCCCCGTCGCGGCGGGTGGTTGTTCCCGCGCCCGCGCCGGAGCTCGAGTTGAAAGTTCCAGCTCCGCTCGACCCACCGCCGCCGCCGCCCGAACCGGAGCCCTGCGAGCCTCCCCCCGCGCCCGTGCCGTCACCGTTGGAGAGGGAGCCCGATGAGGCCGAACCGCCGCACGCACCGAGCCACGCGGCACAGACGATGGCCGTGACCGCCCACGTCTCCGCTCGCCCCGAATGAGTGGTCATACCGGGCATTGGGGTCAACGGTCCCCAACCGTCACCCGATCGATGCAGCGGACACGAGCGGAGACCCGATTGAGATTCGGGGATCGCGAGAGCACACGGGACCGTGAGCCCCGTTCGACGACCTCGTCGGACGCGAAGCCGCGACCCACTGTCTCGGTGCTCGTGGTTCGTCTTCAAACGTGATCAGGTTCCTTGGAAAATGCGTTGAATCGCGCTGACCATGGTGCCGTCCACCCTCGTGAGGAGATGAGACCATGAAGAAGTCGACGGCGATTCGCATTGCGGCCTACTTGCTCGTCGGGCCGGTACTCGGCGCGTGCACGGTGCACGAGAGGACCTACAGCGAGCCGGCGAACTCACCGCCGCCGCCTCCGCCCCCCGTCGCGGCCGCTCCGCCTCCCCCGCATCCCGCGCCACCGGCGCCTGCAGCGCCTGCCGGGGCGCACCCGGCGTACCTGCATGCGCTCTCCGACCTGCGGAACGCGCGCGCCAACCTGGAACGCAAGGGCGGCGACCGTCAGATGAAATGGGACGAGCACGACGCGATTGTCGAGATCGATCACGCGATCGAGGACATCAAGAAAGCCAGCGTCGACGACGGCAAGAACCTCGAAGATCATCCCGCGGTCGACGCGCACGAGCCCCGGGCCGGGCGACTGCACAAGGCCATCGCGGCGCTACGTGCTGCGCGCGGAGACATCGCGCAGGAAGAGGACAACGGGTTCGCGAGCGGACTGCGTGGACGCGCGCTTCACGATGTCGACGAGGCGATCCGCTTCACCGAAGACGGGGTGCGGGCGGCGGATCAGGGGATCTAGGGGTTCTGGCGCGGCACGAGCGCAACACGCGGTGCCGACGCAAAGGCGGACCATCGCATCATCCTGGCTTCTGCGCCTTGGCCGTCCTCATATACCGATGTTCGAAGTAGAAATCGAGCGTACTCACCCGCTACGGCCAGTTCAGTGCGGCAAGTCGACGCGTCGGGCTCAGGGCTTCCGGCGACAATCAAGATCCCAAGGACGTCGCGACCGGTGTCGCTCGTCTTCGCGAGCGTGATTGTGACGACGGCCGAGGCTCAACAAGGCGCTCATCGCCGGGCCATGCGCAACTACCCCTTGATCGCCGCCTTCTGCCGGGACCCCATCGTATGCCGCGCCGCCCGCGTCGCGCGCGCCTTTGCCGCCGACGCCAGCTTCTGCTCCGGCGTATCGACGCGAAGCTTGCGAGGCGTGAGCCCGAAGTCGGCGAGCGTGTCGACCTGGCCCGCGAAGGCGACGAGGATGCACCGTCGCACGCCCGACACGAACTCGGCCGTCGCGTCGCGCAGGGTGGTCTCGGCGTGAAGCGCCGCCAGCCACGAGGCCTTGGTCGACACGACGTCCTTCGACGCGTCGACGCGCGATTGGACGGTGGCGACCAGCTCGGCCGCCATCCGCACCACGCCTCCGATCACGATGGATGGAATCGCGGCGGTGTGTTTGCCGAACCCGTCGATCAGCGCCTGATCGGCGAGGGTCTCGTCGGTTCGGTTCTTTTTCGGTGTGTTGTTTCCCATGATCGTTTTCCCTTTGGTGTTCTGAGGTTCGTGGGGCGCGCACGGTCCGGACCTCGATGTGTCTTCGTCGTGCGACTCCCTTCTCCTTAAGCGTTGCGAGACGGCAAGTGCGGAGAAGAAATCGAACCGAAGGCCCCAAATAGGTGGGACAAGGTCGGAACCGGGACGTCCCGATCCGACGGAAGCGAACCTTCATCGCTTGGATGCCCGGGGTTCCAGGCGTAGACGGGGGATCCACCAGGCGACCCACCCGGGTCTACTCACTTTGATCGACGGCCTACGAAGCTTGGAAGGCGCGTCGTCGACGCTCGGTCGGGCGACATCCGGAGCTTCGCATGTCGCCTTTCCCAACTGGGTAGCCCGGGCGATCGACGTTGGTGGGGCGACGTTCACACCTTGGCAGGTCGGGCTTCCTACTTTGGATGGCGCGACTTCCAAGCTTGGTGGGCCGGGCTCGTCACGTTGCATGACCCGGCTTCCAAGCTTCGCAGGTGTGCCCTCAACTTTGGTTCGTCGGGCTTCCACCTTGGGCAGGTCGGGCATGTAGCCTTGGCATCCCGGGCTCCGATGCTTCGCATGCTCGACTTCCAAGCTTCGTAGGTCGGGGAGGACCGCTTGGAAGATGCGTCATCCCACGTTGGTGGCCCCGGCCCCCCCTTTTGGAAGGCCCCGGAGGGCCGTTCGAAAGGGGGGGCCGGGGCCACCAAC
>OCTA010003756.1_pt1 | contig 13436 bp, 8 predicted proteins | sample 1538991 | NCBI WGS metagenome assembly OCTA01 (sample SAMEA3539302, study PRJEB22396) | soil metagenome | biome: tundra; feature: field; material: soil | place: USA | collected 2010-05 | depth 0.15 m
ACCCACGCTCGTGACCGTTCCTCCCAAACTCGGCGCAGCGTTAGTCAGTGTGATCGTGCCGCCGAGAGCTACCGTTCCGCCGCCTGACAGGCCTGATCCCGCCTGCACCGTGACAGAGGGATTCGCCAGCATCGTGTTCGTAACGCCTGCGGAAGGAATACTAATCGTTCCGCTGCTCGTGATCGGGCCGCCCGTTAAGCCCGCTCCTGTAGCCACGCTCGTGACCGTTCCGCTGCCCGTGCCCGGAAACGTCTGACCCGTTGCGAAATTTACCAGGCCATTCGCGGCAATCCAGAATCCTGTTTCTGCTGGAGCAGTTCCATTCGATCCGAAGAGTAGATTCAATGAGCCTGAGGGATTCGCGGTGTTGTTGCCCGTGGGCTCAGCTTCCCAGCGGAAGTCTTGCGTGACTGCAGTTGAAGTCTTGCTACTAAACGATGACGCCTGCAGGTCAAATGGGTTAGAAACGAAGCCCTTCGATGCTGTCGCAGTGCCAGTCCCCGGCAAGACATCTCCGGCCGCGGTAACTGCGCCGCTGAATGTGCCGGTTGTCGCGGCCAATGCGCCCGTAAATGCGGCGGTGGTGCCGGTCAATCCGCCAGTTAAGGTACCCCCTGTGATCTGTAGATAGCGTGCGTCGGTGAAACCTGTATCCAGGGTAAGAGTGCCGCTACTAGTAATCGGGCCACCTTTAAGACCTGTTCCACTGCCGACACTAGTTACTGTCCCACCTAGGCCTGGCGCGGAATTCGTCAATGTAATCGTGCCGCCCAAAGCAACAGTCCCGCCGCCCGATAATCCCGATCCCGCCTGCACCGTGACTGACGGATTCGCGAGCATCGTGTTGGTAACTCCTGCCGATGGAATGCTGATCGTTCCGCTTCCCGTGATTGGGCCGCCAGTTAATCCCGCGCCCGTGCCTACGCTGGTCACGGTTCCACTCCCTGTTCCAGGGAATGTTTGTCCAGTGGCAAAGCTAACCAGTCCAGTGGCGGCAATCGAGAAACCTGTTTCGGCCGGTGTGGCTCCATTTGATCCGAAAAGAAAATTCAGCGTGCCGGAAGGATTCGCTGTGTTGTTACCAGTCGGCTCAGCCTCCCAGCGAAAGTCTTGCAGAACGGCGGCGGAAGTCTTGCTGCTAAATGAAGAGGCTTGCAAATCAAATGGATTGGAAACAAATCCCTTGGACGCCGTCGCTGTTCCGGTTCCTGGCAGCAGACTTCCAGCCTCGGATACAGCGCCGCTGAAAGTGCCTGTTGTTCCACCAAGGCCGCCCGTAAGGGTTCCTCCTGTGAGGGGCAAATACCGCGCGTCAGTGAAACTCGTATCCAGGGTAAGAGTGCCGCTCGTGGTGATCGGGCCGCCCTTAAGACCAGTTCCGCTGCCTACGCTGGTTACAGTTCCGCCCAGGCCAGGCGAAGAATTCGTCAGAGTAATCGTGCCTCCCAAAGCAACAGTCCCGCCGCCCGAGAGTCCAGATCCCGCTTGAACAGTCACAGAGGGGTTAGCCAGCATCGCGTTCGTGATGCCTGCGTTAGGAACGCTGATGGTGCCGCTTTTAGTGATTGGCCCACCAGTCAGGCCCGCTCCGGTCGCAACGCTCGTGACCGTCCCTGTACCGGCGCCAGGAAAAGTCTGTCCGGTAGCGAAACTAATAATGCCGAGATTGTTGACGGATATTCCCGTCTCACTCACGTTTCCCGGCACGCCGAACAACAAATTGAGAGTCGAACTCGTGCTCGCGGAATCATTGCCCACCGGCTCCGCCTGCCAGCGCCAAATATAATTGGCTGCTCTTCCCAACGTCGTGTTGTAGAGCGAAGCCTCGATGTCGAAAGGATTAGAGATAAATCCCTGGGACTGCGTCGCCGTTCCCGTTGGAGCAATGACGATTCCGCCAAGAGAGGTTAACGCGCCGCGTACGAAAGCTGTACCGGTTACATCAAGCATGCCGGCGGGACTTGTATTCCCGATCCCCACGTTGCCACCAGATTCGAATATCGCCGAATTCTGGATATTGCACGCGGTAGTGAACTTCGCGAGTTGATTCGCACTAGCGGTGCCATCACTGGTAATTGTCGAGCAAGCGGTTTGTGGAGCATTGCCCAGAGTTCCGTCTAGATGAGCCCCGACAAGCGAATTCACGTCCCCGATTTGAGAGCCGGTCTGTGCAAATTGACTGCCTGCGAGAGCAAACGCCGAGGCTGGCTTGCCCCCCAACGTCTCGGCGTCAGCGGCTTTCAAAGCATAAGGAACGCTCAAGAACAGAATGCGCGTTTGTTCGGCCTGACCGTCTGGCCGAATCCCGAGCCAGCGCGCTTCTCCCGCGGAGAAGATATCCAGCGGTACACCCGCTTCACTGGACGCTCCGAGCAAAGCGCTAAAGTGACCAGTCGAGTCCAGTTGAACAGTCTGAATTTCTTGCCAGACGATATCTTGGCTATTGTCGTCTTTGTATAGGGAGAACGTGACCCCTATGTTTCCGGTGAGCGGCTTTCCTAGGTCGCCTGTGACCGTTCCATGCACTCGAATGAGGCGCGGAACAGCGGCTGTCGAAGTTGCCGATTGCGCTCCGGCAAAAATGGTCATTACCAGGAACGCTGCTATGGTGCACGCAGAAATACGACAAAATCTCACAGGGGACCTCCTACTATAAATCTGGAGTCAGCTAAAACAGCGGGGGGAATAAAGCAAAACCCGACCCACCCGAAGCAGCTGCGCGGTTTTATGAAGTTCCAGGAAGGCTGTGGGGGATAAGCCGTCCGAGCGCAACTAAATTGCAAGATACATGCAAAAACACTGCTTCGAACGAATGAACCAGGGTAGAGCGCCTATAAGTTGTTACAGCGTATTGCATTTTCTTACAACTCTCCGGATGGTCTAGCCGAACCAACTAGGCTTTGAGGCTAGGGCTTTCGTGCCATCGGTAACCGTCCGCTCGAATGGGGGATTGACGGTTTGCCGGAGGTAAGTTTAGATGTTTATCGGGACCATCGGCACCCAGATGTGCCGATTCCTCAATCTGTTGGCTTGCAAATCGAGTCACGACACTGGAATGGATGATGAAAAATATGAAGATGCTAGTCGTAGCCATGTTTTTGCTAGGCGCCTTACCCCTCGCTATGGCCGCGGATGCGGCTCCGCCGCGTGTAGCGCCCACAGACGCCAAGAATCACGTCGGCGAGAACGTAACCGTTTGCGGCAAGGTTGTAAACGCCCAAATCGCAAAGTATGGACTGAAGGGCCACGGCAAGCCGGTGACCTTCGATCTCGATCAGGCCGAACCGAATCGAGTGTTCTACTTTCTCGCATTCGGCACCGAGGCTGGCGGTCCTGAAGAAGCCATCGCCGCCTATCAGGGCAAACAGGTGTGTGTCACCGGCAAAATTACGATGCCTCAGCCCCCGCCGTACATGCTCATTGTGGATCGTGCTCAGATCAAGATTCAACCCAACGCTAAGTAATGGCACGGCCGAATATCGGCGACCTATGTCTTCGACGCAAGCATGGCTGGGGCCGCCTGCTTGCGTCCGCTCCTTTGCGCGGGATCCAGCCTTTGTCTGATTTGCCAGAGAGCTACTAGATACCATTAAGAGGAAGGGCAGAATTATGAAGGGAACGCTTCTAACACTGTTGTTACTCTGCGGAGCTGTCGATTTATCAGGTCAAACGATAGTTCAACAGTTTGCGGCGATAAGTTCGGGTGCGGGTGAGATGTCCGATCTGGGTGTTCCGAATCCTACCGCCAACGGAAACACCATTATCGTAATGCCCGGCCAGCTTTCACCAGGCGCTACGGTTCTGAGCATTACCGACGACGCTCCGGACGGCAGCAACACGTACAAGAAAGTTGCCGCCGCAACTTCGTCTTGCCCGACCGGTGCGCTGGAGATTTGGTATTGTGAGAAGTGCAACCCAGGCGTAACCGAACTGAAATTTCATCTATCCGGCCACGTAAAAGGCAGTATTAACACTTTTCTCGAGGTCTCTAACTTGGCGCTGAGTTCCGTGTTAGACGGTAGCGGTGTTCAAGTCAGCGAGGGGACTGCAACTAGCGCCGGGTTAGAAGTAGGCCCAAGCATTAAAACGACGGCGACGGATTTCGTTGTCGCTCGCTATTTTTCCGTCACACCCCCGACCCCCTCCGGTGTAACTCCTGCAACGTGGACGCACAGACCATCTTATGTCTACACCGCCAATGCTGCCGCAGGCACTTATCAACCAACCTTGCAGGGCGCGAAGCCTGGAAGCAAATTCTGCATGAGCGTGGCTGCCTTTAAGATTGCGGATTCCCAATAAAGTGCAGGTAACCCTACGTGCTTAGAACCTGCCAGACGCCCAATCAATAGGGGCAATCAAAAATTAAGGAGCCGCGAGGCTCCTTAATTTCCCTGATTTATATAGTCCAGCCGCGCACCCGCTCCCGCAACCCTGCTTCTTCCAGCTTCCACGCAGCGTATGCGGGGGAGGTGGGGGAGGGCCAAACTATGAACTACTTCTTTTCATCTTTGCTCTGATTGTTCGTCGGCAACAAAGCGGCGTTTTCTTTCTTGCCGACGCTGGAGCCAAGTTCCTGCATTACGGTTTCCCGCAATTTCATAAAGCCGATAGCGCCGCTCATGAAATGGCCATTGATGAAGAAGCTTGGCGTACCCTGTAGCCCGAGCCGTTGCGCTTCCTGGGAATCCTTCTTGACCGAGGCAGTTTGTTCTCCGCTCTCGAGGCACTTATCAAAACGTGCCGGGTCAAGCTTCAGAGTAGCAGCTTCATTTTTCAGATCCGACATCTGCAGTCGCTTATCACGGAACAAGGCATCGTGATATTCCCAGAATTTGCCTTGTTCGCCAGCACAGTGTGCTGCTTCTGCGGCTCTGGCCGCCAATGGATGCATCGGAAGCGGAAAGTCTTTATAGACCACCGAAACCTGTCCGGGAAACTGGTCGCGCAGACGGCCTAGATCCTCATTCACCTTTTGGCAGTAAGGACATTCGTAGTCTGCGAATTCAATAATCTGAACCGGAGCCTTATCGGAACCAAGTCGCGGAGCAGTCCCGACCTCGACATGAGCGCTGGGCTGAGCGAGTTCGACTACCACGCCATATTGTCCGCGAAGTTCGGCGATATACGCGTCGTGCACTTTTTTCGTCCGCAACTGACCCACTGTTGCAATGATGTTAGGACGCGCCGTCTCGTAAGGTTCGTCGGTTTGCACGCCTTCGTAGTAAAAGCGGAGCTGATCTTCCGTGGGCTCTGGAACGTTAACGGCGACATGACGCTTAAACAGCTCATCAAGAGTCACACCTTCTTTTTTAGCCTGCATTTCCAGCAATTGATCGTCAATATATTGATCAAGCGCCTCGCGTTCGGAGAGATAGTACTTGTACTTCGCCTGCAGCAACTTCCCTGCTTGTTTGTGCTCCAGTTGTTCGACAGTGATTTTACGCCCGCCGATCTCGGCGACTACTCCGGCGTCATCCTGGGCGACAGCGGGGATAGCGAAAGCTCCCAAAACTGTTCCCAGCGCAAGGGCGATCAGTGAATGCTTGGTCGTCATTGTATAAAAATCCTCTCTTGGGGGAGCAGAATAGAAGTGATGCTGCAGCGATTATAGAAGAACGGACGCCGAGCGTAAACCCGGCGTCCGGGGTGTAATTTAGACCGTCAAGACGGAAGTTTAGAAGTCTTGACCTTCCGGCGTGCAGGTGCAGGGTAAACCGCTGAGCAGCGCGTCGAAGTAGCAAAGTTGCTGCAACAGGGTCTGTTCGCCAGAGGACAGGTTCGCATCGGCAAACTTGGTTTCGGTTACGGCGTAGGTGGACGTTCCGGTCTTCTGGATGTGCGTTCCCCATGCACGGATGCCAGCCGTCGGCTTGGTGGCGGTCGGGTCGTTGGTGGCGGAAGAAATGACCTTGATAACGCCACGGGTGTTGAGGCGGCCGGTCAGCGGGTTCGCCGTCAGTTCCGAGTTCACGGATTCCGAGGTCAGACCATCTGGCGTGGTGAGACAAGCGCAGCACTCTGTGAGTTCTTGCCGGTCATCGAATACATAAAAAGCAGCCCACAGGTAGCCGTTCGTGTCGCCATCGTTGATGACGCGCACTGTCGCATCCGGAGCGCCTTTTGTGTTGGCGTTCGAATAATAGGTGACTGCGTAGACACTGCTGTCACCAACGTTTTGAGCTAGAGCAGCGCCACCCAGCATGGCTACCGCAAGCACGAGCAACATAAACATTCCGAGCTTTTTCATTTGTGATCCTCCTGTTGTTTGTGGCGCCCTGGTGCTGGGGGGAGGGTCAGCTATTGGGCGCTTGAAGAACTCTAACCTATCTATATTTCTTTACAAGTACCCACGTGGCTTAGCCAAACATGCTAGAACTACGAGCTAATGCTTATGGAGTAAGCCATCAACTTACGGACTAGTCTTAGCCCACTTACGGTTTACCAACTCGCGCACAAACGCCAATAACTCGCACTATAGTCGGCGAGTATAAGTCAGAATTTTGAATTGTGAGAAATGAAGTTTAGCTGACGCAGCAAAAAATACTACTCGACTACTGCTGCGGCTGCTGCTGCTGAATCGCTTGCCGCAGCTGCTCACCGCGGTCCCGCATCATCTGCCCAACAACCTCGGGAGTCAATTGCTCTTTCGGAGGCAAACTGGAGGGATCGATTGTTAGAGGCAGAACCATCGCCGCCGGAGTTTCTGCAGATGGAGTATAAAGCGCCGCGGAAACAGGTGCTGGACGCGGTAGTTCCGGTCGAATCGCCGCAGGCAAATCAGGCTTATGCAGCGAGAGCAAAACCTGCGCCGGTCCGTGCGGAATCTGCGGTGAACTCACGATAATGAAATCGTAGGCAGAACCATTGAGCAACCGCGCCAATACATCTTGCGCCGGCGCTGGACCAGTATGTTCGACAATGCGCTCTAGTCCCGTCCCCGGCGGTATCTCGATAGTAGCTCCGCTCTTTTCCGCTACTAACTTGAGTACGTCAGCCAAAGTTGAATTCGGCGCATCGATCGTAAGTAGGCCGTCCTGGTAAGTAACAGTCGGCGCATTTTGACTGGCGGATGTTTGGGCGGATGTTTGCGAAGTCGCTGGCCCACTCCCATCCACCGGCAATGGCAGCAACACGGTACGCACAGGAGTCATTTCGGTAGGTGCAGGAACGGCAACCTGCTGCGCATTCGATTTCGAAACAATAACGCCCGCTGACTGCTCGACCACAACGTCATGCAAAGGCCGTGGCAATGAACCGAGAGCGGCAACCTGGCTCTTAACTTGTGGAGTCGCAGCCTGTGGCGACGGCACTTCACGCGCAGTAATCTTCTGTTGCTCAACGATTGGCTTCGGCTGTTGTTCGACTACGAGCTTCGGCTGTTGTTCAATTACTGCTACTGGCTTCGGCGCAGAAACCTTGGTCGATGGTGACGACGACCCGCGCGCGATTTGCGTCTCAATCACAATGCCCGTATTAAGGTCATGCTGCGATAGCGTTGGCGTTCGAACCGCAGCGGCCTGCTTCACATCCACTGGCGGAGCAGAGGCCGTTGCCTGCGGCAGCGGTGACACCGAACGAGCAATTTGTACCGGCGCCGCGGGCGGCGCGGCAATCGCCCCCTGCAATGGCGGCAAATCTCTGGCGCTAAGATTTTGTCTTTCAACGACAGGCTGCGGATTTGCGGGCTTCGCCATCGGTATCGACTGCGACGCGCGTGTCACCGTTCCTCGCTCGACCGTAGGCGGAGCATCGATCGCGCGTGGCAGTGGCAAATTTCTGGCCGCTACATGCTGCCTTTCGACCACTGGCGAAGGTGCCGTCACACTCGCTAACAGCGGCGCTGACGAAGCACGATCCACTTGCGTCTCGACCACTGGAGGCGCGCCAATCGCACGCGGCAGTGGCAAGTCTCTCGCGGCAACGGCCTGGCGTTCAATTACTGGCGGTGGCGCAGTAACATTTGGCTGCGGCGGCGCGGACGACACTCGCGCCATCCGTGCTTCAACCACTGGCGCAGCCCCAATCGCCTTTGGCAGTGGCGGGAGTAGCTCCTTATGTGTATTTCCCCGTGCCACGTTTAGCCCCGGCATCTGGGGCACTGCCGCTTTTGCGACCGGCGACGGTGCGACGGTTCCGCTCACCGTCACCGCAGGCGCGAGTTCGATTCTTGTTAATACCGAGTAATTGGGATCCGAATCCAAAACGCCTTCCAAAATAACAACGCGCGGCTGAGGAAGCGTCGCTGGCGTCCGATAGATTCCATGCTCGTCTACTGTCCCGCAACCCATGCCCGAGCAACCCAGGCCAGAGACATTCCAATGAACGTTAACTGGGTTGCCCTGCGAGTCTGTGACCTGGAACTGTTGCGTTTGATTTACGGGAAGCTTTGCAACTTCGGGGTGTATCGCATAGCGGTGTTGGATTGTGCCGGCAGAACGCTGAACAATTAACTTGGCAGGAACCGCACTGGGAGCGGCCGAAACTGGCTCAATCCAAAAACACGCGACCAAGCCTATTGCGAGAAAAATGCGCATGCCACTTCCGAAGCAAGAAACAATATCCAATATATGTTGCCTTCGAACTTCACGGCCACATCGTTTTGGAGATCTGCTAGACATCGCCCGCCTATTTCCGTGCGCACCAAAAATCTTGCGCTACTTTCGCTCCGTAGATGCGGTTTTCGCCGCCATCCACGAACACGCAGCGCTGTTAGGGGGAGATCACTGAACCGAAGCCAGTGTAACTTCATACGTCTGTCGCAGCAACCCCTCGATCGGGTTAGTTAATCGGGTGGGCACATTAAAGTAACCCGTTTGGACTAGGACAAAGGAACGATGGTGAAAACTAGCCCGTCAAGTAAAAATAGTCCGAAGAAGTCGCTGGAAACGACGGCGGCTCGGAGGTACAAATTGCATTAATTAACGCAATTGTTTGCACATTTTTGCCGCTCCAAAACGTGGCGATAAGTCATTGACATTGACAGTCACATGCAACATACTGTGGGACGAACTCCGAGCGTTAGATTGTGGCCCGGTTCCGAGCCACACTCCCCCGCCTAAGGCCGGAAAACCAAACAAGAGACTTGCACTTTAAGTTGATTCGGCTGGACTAATCGCGTCCGGTACGGAGACCTCCGACCGAGGTTTGCGAACTGAATGTGGACTAGCCTGTTCGAACACTGGAGAACATTGTGAGCATGGCTCCGAGCAACAATGGATTTTTGCTGCTGGATGCTGAACTCAATCCGATCGCATCGAATGGTCCCGCCCTACAGATTCTCTGCTTCCCTAGCGGGCCCGATCGGATTAAGCAGCCGAAAGTATTTCTGGCGGATCGGGTGCGGACAGCCCTTGTCGACCACCGAAATCATGGTGGCCCGACTTTCGTCAAACAATTCAAATCTGGCAAATGGCGTTACATTTGTAAAAGCTTCCAAGTCGACTGCAACGGAAACGCCCTTCAACCCGCCTTTGCAGTCATGTTAGAACGGGACGCCGCAAGCAGCTTTTCAGCACTCACCGAGATCTCCGAAGAATTCGATCTGACCCAAAGAGAACGCGAAACGGTCGAGTTTCTCATGCAAGGACTCACCAGCAAAGAGATCGCGACCCGCATGAGTATTAGCCCAAACACCGTTAAAGCATTTCTTCGACTGGTAATGGTGAAAATGAAGGTTTCGACGCGTTCTGGAATCGCCGGCAAAATTGCCGGCTCCAGACCGAATTCCTAGTCCCCTCCCCCGGTTATTTCCGTATTAGTCCGATTGAGGAGTTTACTCTCGCAGCGACTTCAGGCATTATGCCATGCTGTGACACAAACTTCTGGCCAAGAGCGACGGCAGCACGAGCGTTTCCCTCAAATGCTTGAGGTTCACGCCAAAAGTCTGCTATCAGCCGAAACCAAGGGCGCGCTGCCCAAGGAATTCGATGGCCGCATTCACAATCTCAGCAATGGGGGCCTCTGCATTCTCAGCTCCAACCCCCTCCAGGCGGATACTTTCGTTTGCTGCAGCCTTGCCGTTCCTGACGTTCCAGTCTTAATTCCAACGCTCATGCAGGTGCGTTGGACCGTGAAGCAGGGTCAAAAACCTCCGACATACATTAGTGGTTTAAAGTTCGTCGTATAATTTTCGCTTTGGAGTTTAGTGCAAATGGGTATCCCCCACCTTCGCCCTACTCCAAATGGGTTAATTCAAACCGGGGATTTCGCTCGCCTAGCCCCGGCGATATAGTTCCAATAGGCTAGTCGCTACACCTACTCCCCCTGTACTGTCCAGGCTTTCTATTATGAGATTTCGCTCCATCGCTAGCGCGATCGGTTTCCTCTGCGTGTCCATTAGCCTCGGCTCGCTTCTTGGTTGTGGTACAGGCAGCGGCGAAGCAAAGCTCGTTTCAATCGCCATCACTCCCGCCAATCAGAGCATTGCCAAAGGCACCACTCTGCAACTCGCCGCGACGGGAACATACGCCGATAAGAAGACAAAAGTTTTGGACGAAGTCACATGGGAGAGCGGCCAGCCTGGCATCGCGGCCATCGATACCACAGGAGTTGCGACCGCTGCAAGCGAAGGCGTCGCTAGAATATCGGCGACATTTGAAGGAGTGATTGGCGCCACGTCAATCAGCATCGGAAAACCTGCACTGCAAAGCATCTCAGTTACTCCGAATCCTTCCAGCTTACCGATTGGGGAATCAGAACAACTCACTGCGACCGGAACTTATTCCGATGGCTCGGTCCAGGACGTTACGCATACGGTCGTGTGGACTTCATCCGCGTCAACCGTAACAGTTGCTCTACAAGGAGTCGCAACCGGCGCCGCCATGGGCGTCGCACAAATCTCTGCCGCTCAGTTCGAGATAAAAGGCACCGCAACAGTTACCGTGGGACAGCCCGCATTACTCAGTATCGCAGTCGCTCCAAATCAATCTTCATTGCCCTTGGGAGAATCCGCACAACTCTCCGCCACTGGAACCTTCTCCGACGGGACAACCCAAGATCTGACTCAGTCGGCAACTTGGACTTCTTCGAGTCCCACAGTTGCCAGCCTGAACGGCCCTGGAGCAGTCGCGGCCGCTGGAATAGGCTCCGCTCAATTGTCCGCGGCGTATCAGGGAGTCACCGGAAACGCATCGGTCACCGTCTCACAGCCCGCCCTGCTGAGCATTGCCGTGAGTCCAAATCCGTCGTCGTTACCTTTGGGCGAGTCAGAGCAACTGCAAGCTGTGGGAAATTTTTCCGATGGCTCGGTTCAAAACTTGACGCAGTCAGCGACATGGACCTCAACCGCGCCCACCATCGCCAGCGTTACCGCGACAGGGTCAGTAACAGGTAAGGTTGTGGGTGCCGCTCAATTGTCGGCCGCCTATCAAGGAATCACGGGCGTTGCAGCGGTGACCGTCGCACAACCTGCTTTGCTCAGCATTGCTGTCAGTCCGAATCCTTCCTCATTGCCGCTCGGTGAAACCCAACCATTGCAAGCAACCGGAACTTATTCCGACGGGTCAACTCAAAATTTAACTCAGACCGCAACCTGGAGTTCGTCGCCGCCGACCATCGCCAGCGTAAATACACAAGGAGTTGTCTCTGGCCTGGCAATCGGTGCGGCCCAGTTGTCAGCTGTCTATCAAGGAGTCACAGGCAGTGCGACGGTGAATGTCGGAAAGCCCGTGCTGCTTAGTATTACGATCAGCCCGAATCAGGCATCGCTGCCCGTAGACGAGTCGAAACAGTTGCAGGCAAATGGAAACTTCTCCGACGGATCAATTCAGAATCTGACTCAATCGGTGACGTGGGCTTCATCCGCTCCGACCATAGCCACCGTGAACGCCTCCGGCACAGTCGCCGCCATCAAGATCGGAACCACCACAATCAACGCCACTTCAGCGTCAATCACCGGCTCCGCGAGCGTCACCGTAACACCCGCCGCCATCGTCGCCTTGAACATAGTTCCGGCAACAGTATCGATGGTCCTGGAAAGTGGCCGCCAGCTACAGGCCATTGGAACTTTAAGCGACGGAACAACGCAGAACATGACGTCCAGTGTGACGTGGAGCTCCATCCAGCCAGCGATTGCAAGCGTGACCAGCGGCGGATTCGTAACTGCCAACTCGATTGGCTCGACAACGATTATGGCTGTGGGCGGAGGCTTCACCGCGTCCGCAGGCGTCACCGTCAATCCAATGCTGCTGGTGACCTACTTCAATCTCGCCAATTCTGTGCAGTCGGGTATCGACGGAACCCTGCAGATCGTTCACCCTGGCGTCACTCTCGGTGACATCTGCGCCATGGTCTACGTTTTCGATAGTAAACAAGAACTCAACGAATGTTGCGGATGCAAAATCTCAGAGAGCGGAATCCGCTCCCTATCGTTGATCAACGACCTCACCTCCAACACCTTGACGGGCAAAAAGCCGGTAGCGGGAACCATTGAAATTGTCCCCTCAGATGTAGCTCAGAATGGCCTCTGCAATGCCGGCACCATCAGTCCAGACAGCGGTCTATCCGCATGGGACACCAACGTCCAAGCCTCGCAAGGCACCTACACCATCACCGAGACGACGTTGTCGCAAACCTCCCTGAGCAGCGCAGAAGCCGCCGTCCTCGCAACGGAATGCAGCATGATGCAACAACTAGGCAGCGGCCAAGGCATCTGCTCCTGCGGAACCGGCGATCAGGGAAGCGCGAAACAAAATAAAATAATCCTGCCAAGAAAATAATAAAAAGCACCCCTAACAACGATGTCCCGAGACCGCGATCTCTTTCAGGTCGCTAAGCCGACTCTCAACAAGAAAAAAGAGCCAGCCTCTTGGAGACCGGCTCTGTAAATGTTCCCGTCCGTACGACAGATTCTTACTTAACGTAAATACCGCTGACCGCGACCGAGAACATACCGCAGCCAGCACCATCGCAACCAGAAACGCCTCCAGGCGAGGTCTGAGTCGGCGAAAAGTTATACCCAAAATAGGATGAGTAGAAGGTTTGGCGTAGAGGAATTTATCGATTACCTGGTGCCCGGAGACGGAATTGAACCGTCACGTCCCGTTAAGGACCCGGGATTTTAAGTCCCGTGCGTCTGCCAGTTTCGCCATCCGGGCAATGCGATTGAATTCGCCAAAATGAGTGTATCAGTTGATTCGCATCGGTTTCTTTCGAGCAATGCGAATGACGATAGCGCGGCCCCCGCTTATCCCTAAAGCGTCTGTTTCCGTTCGAGCAATCCGCGATCCCAGCCCGCCAGCTGCACCCCAGCTTCATACGTACTCTGCGCGAACTCCAAAATCTCTTCCCGCGGCGACTTCGCTTTACGCACATCGTCATACATCAAAATAAATTCGTGAAGTTTACTCGGATACACCGCCCCGCTCGGTCGCACGATCCGTTCCCCGAACCCACCAGGCTCCGGAGCCATGTACGAATAAAACGCCGGCCCAAGTACG
>OCTA010003757.1_pt1 | contig 13436 bp, 12 predicted proteins | sample 1538991 | NCBI WGS metagenome assembly OCTA01 (sample SAMEA3539302, study PRJEB22396) | soil metagenome | biome: tundra; feature: field; material: soil | place: USA | collected 2010-05 | depth 0.15 m
GGTGACGGCGGGAGCGCCTGCCGTGTGAATCAACGGGAGAATGGCCGGTGTCTCGCTGCACGCGGCGAGGGTCGTCGATGCGATGGCGACAGCGAGCCGCATGATCGTCATCAAAGCAAGGCTCGAACCAGCGTCACGCGGGCATGCCATACCCGAGTGAATCGCCACTTTGTTCGCGAGTGGCGCTTCGGAGAGGCCTTCGGCGAACCAACCCTGCGCGCGACGTCTCGGGGTGGGGGGGCGCGACGTCCCAGGTCCCGTCGGGAGCGAACGCTTAGCGGTGTGCCAGCGCCAACGGGATCAAGGCCCTGCCGTGGCCCAGGCGGGATCGTCGGTCACCATCTGCGTGATCCAGGTCTCGAGCGACTTGCTGCCGGCCGTGAGTGTCGGGTCGAAGAAGAGCACGTGGCCCGACGTGTTCTCGAGAAAGGCGCCCAGGTTGGCGTTCGGGGTGAACTGGTTGGTCACGTGCTCGCTGAGGCCCGTCGTGAACTGCGAAGTCGTGATGCCGTAATAGGTCGGCAGCACGCTGTCTTGCGTATACGAGAGCAGCGCGCCGCGGTGCGTCGGATAGAGCTTCCCGTAGTAACCGTAGAGCGCGCTCGGATCCATCCCGCAGCGCCGCGCACGGCGGCGAGGTGGACGACAGCTTCCACGCGCTGGTCCATGCGGCGGAGTTGCCGCTGGTCTGCGGCACGACATCGGACGGCATGAACGTGCCCGAGTCGTCGAGCAGGTCGACGCGGACCGTGCCGAAGGCTTGCTGCGTCTGATACCAGTTCCAGAGAGAGCCGAGCCCGCCCGCGCTGCTGCCGGAGAGAACGACCCTGGTGGCGGCGGGGAACGTCGGGACGAGCCGCGAGAGGTAGGCCGTGACGTTCTCGTAGCCGACGAAGTGCGTGGTGTTCGAGCGAGGGTGACCACGTCGTTCCCGGCGTAGATGTCGCCGGTGCAGTACGGCACGTACACGTAGCTGTAGTCCTTGAACGGATTGGTGGCTGACGTGCGGTCGAAGAACCCGTCCTTCAGGGCGAGGTATCCGGTGTCGGTCGACTCGCTCTCGAACTGGCTCTGGCCGTAGCCGGTGTCGATGTTCGCCGCGGTCTTCGTCGTGTAGCAAGTCAAGCTGTCCCAGCACGCGCCGCCCCCTTCGAGGTAGCCGAGCACGTTGCTGCTCGTCGAGCTCGGGTTGATGCCGAGACCCGTGGTCGAGCCATTCGCGCAGAAGGCGTTGTCGAAGGGCACCCAGGACCACTGGTCCGACGACGCCGTGATCGGGAGACCCAGGGCGACCGAGGCCTCCGCCGAGCCGCCGTCCACCGCCGGGACGCCGCCCTCGGCCTGCCACCCGCTCGATGAGAAAAGACCGGGGTTGACGATCGCCCCGTCGCCTTCTATATAACCTTTCAGTTATCGAACGAACTGGTTATGAAACCATGAAGGCCGAACATCTCGACGCGACGTTCGCTGCGCTCGCCGATCCGACCCGCCGCGCGATTCTCTCGCGCCTCGCGGTCGGCGAGGCCAACGTGACCGAGCTGGCACGCCCCTTCGACATGAGCCAGCCGGCCATCTCGAAGCACATCAAGGTGCTCGAGCGCGCGGGCCTGGTCTCGCGCGGTCGCGACGCGCAATCGCGCCCGTGCCGCCTCGAGGCGCGCCGCCTGAAAGAGGCCGCCGAGTGGATGGAGCGCTATCGCCGCTTGTGGAACGACCGGTTCGACCGCCTCGACGGACTTATCGAAGAGCTCAAGACAAAGGAGAAGAAGAATGCCCGCAAAGCCTGAATCGAACCGAGGAGCGGAGACCAGGGGACGTAAACCCGCAGACTTCAGGATGACGCGCGAGTTCGACGCGCCCCGTCGCCTCGTCTTCGAGGCGTGGAGCAAGGCCGAGTACCTGTCGCGCTGGTTCGCTCCCGCGCCATTGACGACGCCGCGCTGCGAGCTCGACTTCCGACCGGGGGGCGTCTTCCGCCTGGCCATGCGAACGCCCGATGGGATCGAGTTCCCCATGGATGCCGAGTTTCTCGAGATCGTCGTGCCCGAGCGCATCGTCTTCAATGCGAGGATCCACGACGGCAACGACGTGCACACGACCGTCACCTTCACCGAAGAGGGCGGCAAGACGATGCTGCACGTGCTCCAGCGCTTCTCGATGGAGTCGGACGCGACCCGTGGGGCGCCTGCGGGGTGGACGCTGACGTTGAATCAGCTCGGCGAGCATGTCGCCCGTCGGGCGGCCGAGAGCGGCCGATCGTGACGGCGAGCGTCGCGGCGCCTCCGCGCGTGGCGCACGTGGCCTCCCGTGAGATGAACAGCGAATTTCTGGCCTGATCAAGCGCGCGTCGCGGCGCTTTTCTCCGAGCTCGTCACGAGCACGAGAGTCCCGAGAGCCGCGGCGAGCAGCGAGCCGACCACGCACCCGATCTTCGCGACCGACGCGGTCGCACCCGGCAGCGCCGCTTGATCCGCCAGCAGCAGGGCCACGGTGTCGGCCACGCTCCCTGGAATCGCGAGCCACGAGGCAAGCGAGATCCCCAGGGGCTTGCCGATGACGAGGCCGAGGACCACGCCCCCGAGCACTCGCGTCGCTCCGTCGCTCGAGAGGTCGAGGGCGAGAGTCACCCCGGTGGCCGAGAAGGCGAAGAGCGGCAGGACCACGAAGGCGCTCCACGGGGCCAGCGCCTTCTCGATGCGGTCGGCAGGCGACAGGAGCCGCTCGCTCGCGGCCGACAGATTGCGACTCGCCCAGTCCCACACGGGCTCTCGATCGACTCTCCGCGCGTCGCCTTTGCCGGCCGTCTTGGGCTGCTCTTTCAGCTCTCTCTCGGTCTGCTCGAGGGCCGCGAGCGCATTGGCCGCCTGCGCGAGCAGCGGGCCCGCGGCGGGCGCGGGCTGGGTCGGCAAGAACGCGGCGAGGATGACGCCTGCGAGCGCCCCGTGCACGCCCGCACGATGCAGCGTGAACCAGACGACGACCGTGACGACGCCATAGGGCCACGTCGCGTAGACCCGCCAGCGGTTGAGGACAAAGAGAAGGAGGACAGCCACCGCGCTGCCCGCGAGCCAGGTCACCTCGAACGAGTGCGGGAAGAAGATGGCGAGAATGAGCACCGAGAGCACGTCGTCCACCACGGCCAGCGCCGCCACGAAGACGCGCAGTGCCGGAGGGATCTTCTCGCCCAGGAGGGCAAGGATGCCGAGTGTGAAGGCCACGTCGGTCGCGGTAGGGATGGACCACCCGCGCGCGGTCGGCGTGCCGTGATTGAGGAGCAAGTAGAGCATCGCCGGAGCGATCACGCCTCCGAAGGCCGCGAGCACCGGCAAGACGGCCGCCCGGAACTGGGTGAGCGCCCCAGCGGACATCTCGCGACGGATCTCGAGACCGACGAGAAGAAAGAAGATCGCGAGCAGACCCTCGGAGCACCACTGCCCCACGCTCATCGACAGCCAGTCGCGCGAGCCGAGGACGAGCGTGGAGCCGATGAGGGTGCGATAGCCACCGGACAGCGGCGAGTTGGCGCACACGACGGCGGCCGCCGCGGCGAGCAAGAGCACGAGTCCGCCTGACGCCGGCAGGCTGGCGAACACCCGGCCCGCGCGCTTGACCCGCGCGGCCACGGGACGCTGGAGCGCTTCGAGGAGCGAGTAGAAATCCCAGGCGCCGTCGTAGCGGATGCCGTCCACGAACAGCGTCGGTGTGCCCGTCACGCCGTTGGCGCGCCCCTCTTCGAGGTCTTCTTCGACGCTCTTCTTGACCTCGTCGCCGTGCATGTCCGAGACGAAGCGGTCCATGTCGAGACCCAGGTCACGAGCGAAGCCGAGCAGGACCGCTTCGGTGATGGGAAGCTCGCGCCCGTAGACGCGGTCGTGCATTGGCCAGAACTGGCCCTGCTTGCCGGCGGCCTCGACCGCGCAGGCCACGAACGTGGCGCCCGGGTGCGCGCGCTCGTTGGGGAAGTGCCGGAACACGTATACGAGACGGTTGCCGAGGGCTTCGCGGAGGCGCACGAGCACCGGAATGAGGCGGCGACAGTAAGGACAGAGGAAGTCCCCGTACGAGAGCGCCGTGACGGCCTCTTCTCCACCGCCACGGGCGTGATCGCGCGCCGGGTCCACGTCCCGCTGGAGCCGGAACGTGGTGGCCGTATCGCTCGCCATGGGGCGGCCAGTCTAGCGAAACGCGCAAGCCCGTTACGGCCCAGCGATGCCGCCGCGCGAAGAATTCAATGGGTCTGGAGCCAGGCCGCCCTGTTTGGCTCCAAATGCATAAAGATCGGTATCCGGGGAGCCCTCGGTCACCCGGCCCCGAGAGTAGGTTCCGCGAAGACGTCGTGGCGGGTCTCTCCAGCTGCATGCCGAGGGTGACATCAGTCGATTCGATCGAGCGCTGTCGCCTTGCGTCTTCATTCTTGCCTGCGGCGCCGCGGGACTGGGGCCCGCTTGCGCGGCCGGGGGCACCGGATCGGGAACCGACGTGGCCGGCGTCGAGAGCGGCAGTTCGGGCGGCAAAGGCACTAGCAGCGGCGCATCGCAAAAGGGCAGCGGCTCCTCTTCGGGAGCCGACACGGCCGGCACGCTCGGCAACGGCGGAGACGACAGCACCGGCTCCGGCACCTCGAGCGGGTCGCCTGCAAACGGCTCTACGGGCTCGAGCAGCGGCTTCGCGGGCACCGCGTCGAGCAGCGGCACGGGAGAGACCACCGGATCCTCGAGCGGTTCGAGCGGCACGACGAGCAGCAGCTCGAGCGGCACGACGAGCAGCAGCTCGGGCGGCGTCGACGACGCGAACGCCACGACACCGACCGCGCTTCCGACGGTGAGTGGCACCTGTCCGACGTATTCGGCCGGGGCCGGCTCGACCGTCACGTTCAGCACGAGCGGCGGCTCGATCCAGGCGCAGGTCTGGGCAGGCGCGCCGAAGGCGGGCGGCCCGATCATCCTTTACTGGAACGGCACGGCGAGCAGTCCCGGCGTCGAAGTTCCGCTCGCCTTCGACGTCAACGCCGTCACGGCCGCCGGTGGGCTCATCGTCGGCTTCGTCTCGGGATCGCGAACGGGCTCGACCGGCGCCGATACCGGAGGAGACCTGTACTGGTTCTCGACCGACGTCGCGTTCGCCGACCAGGCCGTCGCCTGCGCCGTCAAGCAATACCAGATCGATCCGCGACACATTCACGTGGCCGGGTACAGCGCGGGCGCGCTGCAGACCGTGTACATGTGGGGCGCCCGATCCGGATACGTGGCGAGCGTCATCAGCTATTCAGGCGGCTATATCGCGATCAACGGACCCCAATCGACCGACGCTCCCTTCGAGAACGCCGGGAACATCGCGCCCGCGATCGCGGCCCACGGAGCTGTCGGCTCCGACAACTTGATCGTCGACTTCGCGAACGCGAGCACGACGTGGGAAGGCCAGATCAAGATGGCGGGCGGCTTCTCGATCGACTGCAACGACGGAGGGAACCACACCGACTTCTTCACGAAGCGCGCTCCTCCGCTCCAGCCTGTGGCCTGGAAGTTCTTCAGCGACCACCCCTACGGGATCAAGCCCGAGCCGTACTCGTCGCTCCCGTCCGGGTTCCCGACGTATTGCAAGATCGATTGAGACGTCGCGCGCGCGAGAGGAGCGCGAATTTCGATTCGCTCGCGGCGGGTGGTATATTGCCCGGCTGTGCCCGCTCGATTCGCGCTCTTTGTGGCGCCCACGGACCCTCTCGTATCCAGCGCGCCCGCGCGTCTCGAGGCGCTCGGGTGGCTGCGAAACCAGCTCGCGGGCAGGGGCTTCCAGGTCGCCATCGTGGGAAGCGGCTCGGACCCCCTCGAAGGTCTCCAGCGAGCCGCGGCCGCCCTCTCGCCCGGCGACAGTGTCCTCGTGCACGTCAGCGGGAGGCTCGTGAGCCGCGACTCCATCGCGTTCGGTGCCACGACCCACCTTGCGCTTCCCGCCATGGTGGATCTGCTCGCGGCGCGGAGTCCGGGCTACCTGTCGATGATCCTCGACCTCGTGCACGGCGAGCTATCGTCCGAGGACGCGAGCGAGCCCGATCGCTCGGCCGCCCTCGCCTCCGACGTGGCCGCGTCGCTCGGCGCAGCCGATCGCGGGTACTCCGTTCTCGCGGCCGTGCGCCCGATGGCCCAGGCCTCCGACCGCATCGCCTTCACCCGACGGGCCATGCCGCCCCTCGACGACGGCGGTCCCCCCTCGACGGAAGCGCTCCTCTCCGCCATGCACGATCGCGCAACGGCCGCCGACCCAGGTGCAGGCGATGCGGGCGCGCCGGGCTTCGTGCTGCTCCGCGGGTCTCCGGATCCCACGGTCGACGGGCTGATCGCGCAGGCCACCGAAGCCGGTGACTGGGAGCGCGTCGTCGAGATGCGTCTCGATCGGGTCGAGACGCTCTCCACCGTGATCCAGCGGGCCCAGGAGCTCACCGGCATCGCGAGGATTCTGCGGTTCGAGCGCCACGACGTGGATGGCGCGATCGATGTCCTCGAGCACGCGCGCGCGCTCGACCCGAAACGGGCGACCGTCATCGAGGCGCTGCACTCTGCCTACGAAGCCAGCGGTCGCGCCGCCCCGATCGATCCGGCCGACTACGCGAAGGCGTTCGTGACCCACAGGCGCGCCGGACAGACGGACGCGGCCCTCCTCGACGCCATGCTGCTCGAAGAGCTCGGCTTCGCGACGGCCGAACACCTGGCCCTGGTCGAGCAATTCCGATCGGTCGGGCCCATGCAGGTCATGAAGCCGCTCGACGCCGCGGCGCTCGGTGCCTTGCGTGCTCCCGGCTTCGACGAGGCCATGGCCGCTCTCCTCGTGGCCGTCCACGACGCCGCGGTGGCCGTGCGCCTCGAGCAGCTTCGATCGAACCGTCGCGTCCCGTCGCTCGATGCTGCAGCGCGGCTCGATGCCGAGAGCACGGTCTCGGCCGTGAGGACGCTGCACTGGGCCGCCCGGGTCCTCGACGTCGGCTGCCCCGAGCTCTATGCGGGTACGGACGCCGGCGGCGAGGCCGTGACGCATGTGCCACGCGAGCCGCCGTCGATCGCGCTGGCTCCCCAGGTGCTGTCGGGAACGTCGGCCAAGCAGCTCGCGTTCTTCGCCGGCCGCGCACTGACCTGGTACCGGCCCGAGTATCACTGCATGCTCTTTTACCCGACGCTCGAAGACCTCGATGCGCTCGTGGGAGCCACCCTCGACATGGCAAGCCACGGCGGACGCGTCACGGCTCCATCGAGCCCGTCGACCGCCGAGATGCAACGCCTTCTCGGTCGTCATCTCGGAGACGCCGAACGCGCGGCGATTGGCGAGGCGGCCGCCAGGCTCGACGCGCGGGGCAGTGAGCTCGGTCTCGAACATTGGATTCGTAGCGCCGAGCTCACGGCGGCCCGCGTCGGATTGCTCCTTTGCGGAGAGCTCAAGACCGCGGTGGGCGGCGTGCGCTCGCAGCCGTCCGCTCCCGGGCGGCCGTCCGCCGAGCGTGTCGCGAGCGATCTCGTGGCCTTCTGCGCGTCCCGTGCGCACGCAGCGCTGCGCGCGCAGTTCTTGAAGTTGCCGTCGTAAGGGCGTCGACTACACCGCAAGGTACGCGAATGCCGGAGAACGGCCACAGACGCCCTCCCAGGCCATCTGTGGCACCATGAGTGGATGCGCCATCTCTCGGTGGTTCGACGCGCCTCCGTTCTCGCGGCCATGGCGGGTGCGGCGCTCGTCCAGGGCTGCGGGTCTTCCCCGAACAGCGCCTCGGGATCGCGCATGGACGCGACCGCAGGTCCGAACGACGGGACGTCGAGCGGCTCCACGGCGTCGGGGTCGACGGACGGTTCGATCCAGGGGAGTTCGTCGGACGGCTCGGAGGACGGTTCGGCCGAACGACCCCCGCCGGTCGACGCCGGCGCGTGCCCCGACTTGCCCGTGCTGCTCGACGGCGGCTGGCTGAACATCTCTCCCCCCGGCTCGAACTACGCGAGCACCTACAGCGGGATCAACGCCGTCGCGGTGCGGCCGGACAATCCCGCGATTGTCTATGCCGGCGCCGATTCCAACGGCATGTTCCGGTCGACCGACTGCGGCGCGACCTGGGCCCGGGTGAACACGGGGGAGAATGCCGCCGCGATGAGCACCGGCCGCCCGTGGAGCCTGATCATCGACCCCATCACCCCGGACGTCATGTACACGGTGCAGGGATATGGCACTTCGGGTCTCTGGAAGTCGACCAATGCGGGAGTCGACTGGACCAACGTGCTGACTCCCGAGATCAGCAATGCCTTCTATTCCGGCGGGCAGATCACGGGCGTCTCGATGGATCCTGGCGACCACACGCACCTCGTCATCGAGTCCCACGGCGGCTCGGGCTGCACCTACGACGCGGGCGCAGACGGAGGCGCAATGGGGACGTGCCTCGCCGAGAGCAACGACAGCGGCGCGACCTGGACGCTGCTCGAGATCCCGCAACCCTGGGCCGAGAACAGCTCCGTCGCGATTCTCGGTCGAAAGACCTGGCTCTGGGGCGGCTTCTTCGGCGGTCTCTGGCAGACCACGAACGAAGGGGCCACCTGGACCGAGGTGCCCGTCAACGACGCCGGAAGCTCGAAGGGCCTGCCGAACGCCTACGCCGAGACGAACTACTACGAGCCCTATTCATGGCAGGACTCGAGCGGGCGCTACTACTTGCCGACGAAGTCGTGGTTTCTCGCCGGGGGCGTCATCCGCAGCGAGCCGAACGACACGAGCCGGTGGTCGGCGATCCCGGGGTCGCCGCAAGCGCAGTTCCTCTACCCGACCTCGACGCAGCTCGTCATGAGCAGCGAGGCCGATCCCCACTACTACATCGCGTCCCAGAGCGATCCGACGATGTGGACGGCGATGCCCGGTCCCGATGCGGGAGCCAACAGTCAGGGCGGCCTCGGGGTGTACGAGGCATACGACAGCTTTCACCACATTCTTTATTCGTCGTGTTTCAATAGCGGACTGTGGGCAAAGTACGTGCCGTAAGCGCGCCGAGGCATGTTCGAGGGCCGGGAACGATCGGATCGAACGGACGGTTCCGTCGCCAGTGAAACGCGGGCGAGTCCGCGGCCCGGTGGACGCGCACTTCGGGGCGGCGGCGCGGTAACGACGTTCGCGAGGCCCGACCTTGCCGCTCGGCAACCGATGCGAGCGACGCGAAGCACCTGGCGCCACGTGCGAGGCGCGCGCTGCATGTGCGTGTACGTGGATGGCCGAGGGTGGCGACAGGACTGCGCCTCGAGCGCCGTCCGATCCGCTGCCGCGCGAAAGTCTTCTGCGTAGAACGGAAATTCCGTCCATTCACGCCTCGCCAGTTCGCCAATTCGCCAAATTCCAAGCGGGTCGAAATATGTCGCTCGCGGAAAGATAGACTCCAAGCCAGTGCTGCTCCGAGTGGCATTTTCGTTGTGACGCATATGCGGCATTCGCATAAATCGCTCGATCTCGAGTCAGACGATTGACTCGCAAAGGTAACCGTCGTACCTCCTGGGGTAACGAGCGCGCGTCGAAAGCGCGGCGCACATCTACGAACTGAGGCGACGATGAAACTCGCTAGCATCATCGGATTGTGGGCGTTGGTCGGTGCCGCGGCGATCGGCTGCAGCGCGCGACCGCAAAGCGGCGGTTTTGCCACCGACCCGGGCGACGATGACGGCGGAAGCTCCGAAGACGCGGCCACCACCGGTTCGGGATCGAGCGGAAGCGCAGGTTCGAGCGGAGACACGAACGCTTCCGGGGGCGGCGTGGCGTCCGGTTCGAGCGGCAGCAGGGGTTCGTCCAGCGGCGGCGCAGCGTCCGACGCGGGCGGCGGTCTCCAGACGACGACGCAGGGCGATGCGGCCGGCGGCGGAAACGCTGAGACCGACTACTCGCAGACCAAGACCATCACGATGGACTCGTTCCCGGTTCCTGCGAACTCCGAGGTCTTCTACTGCCAGAACTTCGCGAACCCCTGGGGCAAGCAGGTCGACATCAAGACGTACGACCTCACGATGGACACCGGGTCGCACCACCTCTTCGCGTTCTATCAGTCGAACGCCACCAACGGAGCGGTGGCCCAGTGCCCGGCCGGCGGCCTGACCTACGGCGCCTTCACGTTCCTCTCGCAGAGTCCGAAGGCGGTCGAGACGTTCCCCGACACGGTCGGAGCCACCCTCCCGGCGACCACGGGATTCAACCTGATGGTTCACTATCTCAACTCGGGCAGCTCGCCGCTCACGGCGCACGTCTCGCTCACCATGTACGTCGCCAAGACCGGCGCGGTCACCAATCACGCCGGCGTCATCTTCGAGAACAACGCGACCATGACCGTTCCGGCCACGGGCAAGCCGGTCGTCAGCACGGACTCGAATACGCTCGGCCAGGAGGTCTACATCCTGGAGAGCTCGAGCCACATGCATAAGTTCGGTCAGAGCTTCACCGCAACGGCCACGCCTCCCGGCGGTGCCGCGCAGACGCTGTACACGACGACGCAATGGGACGAGCCCAAGCCGACCGTGTATTCGACGCCCATTCACTTGCCCGCGGGCACGACCCTCACGTGGTCATGCACCGACATCAACACGACGTCGCAGACGCTCACCTTTGGCGAGTATGCCCAGACGAACGTCATGTGCATCTCGGTGAGTATCTTTTACCCCGTCACCGACATCACCAATCCCGTGTTGGGAACGCCCATCGGCGGCCTCTAGAGCAACCGTCGTTCCTTCGGAACGACTCCCACGCCCTGAACCGCGCCGTCGCGCTGGGCATGCGCCCACGGCACGAAAGACTTCTGTCTTTACTCCTACGAAGTCGGACGCGCCTTCCACACCGACGAGCTCCTCGATCTGTTCGCGATCAACGGTCCGTTCTTTCCGAACGTGGTCCCGCCGCCGACGATCCCGTCGGCTCCTTTCCAGTTGCAGACAAAAGACTACTGGACCCGATTCGCGGCGACGGGCGATCCGAACCCGCCGGGCGCGACGGAGCCGGCCTGGCCCATCTACGACGCCGCGACCGAATCGCGCTTCGGGCTGACCGACCCCACTCCGTCCGTGGCCACGATGCCCGACGACGCCGCGTGCAAGTTCTGGAGTGGACGCAACTACGCGACGACGGGGCCGTGAATCTCAGGAGACGACGGGGCCCGCGCTCCAGCCCGTGCGGTCAATGCGACTGGCACCCGCTGGTCGGGTCGCACTGTTCGCAATAGTCCGTGGCGTACTCGCAGCGCGCCGTGTTGGGCGCGTCGATGTCGAAGCACTGTGAGGGGTCTTGCACCCCGCCGCCGACGGGATCGCTCTGAGCATCTCGGCTTGGACGAGGAGATCAGCCTTGCTCCTTGAAGCCGAACTCGGGGACGCCTTCTTCGGCCCCGTAGTAACGGTACGGCAAGAACTTGCCGGACATCGTCATCTGCACGCGATCGCCCTTGTGATGGGCGAGGCGCTCAATCTGCAGATCGAAGTCGATCGCTGACATGATTCCGTCGCCGAACTCGTCTTCGATCAGCGCCTTCAGCGCCGGGCCGTTGACCATGATCATCTCGTAGAGCCGGTAAATGAGCGGGTCGGTCGGCGGCATGGGCGTACCCCGGACGGGCACTTCGGTCAGCATCCGCGTCTCGTTCGGAGACAGCTCAAAGAGCGCGCCGGCCTTCTTCGCAAGCGCCTTCGGCAGCTTCATCTGACCGAGCAGCGCGCCCACGACGAGAATCGGCGACATGCCGCCTATGGCGTCGGTCACGTACTTCCACGTCCAGTCTTTCTCGCGCTTGATGTCGAGGATCTTCTCGGTGAGCTGTTCACGCTTCATGGGCATGCCCTCGCTCGCGAGTGTCTACGTTCGGAGTTTCAGCGTGGTCTCTCTGGCGTCCATGCGCGCCAGGCTCGGTTCGTCCGATGTCACGAGAAAAATGGCATGCGAAGGTAGACCAGCGACGATCCATGCGCCGCTGAGCACGGTCGCCTTTGTGAGCTGCCGTTTCTCGATACCATCGGGCACCACCGAGGAACCTGCACGATGCATTGTCGCCTTCTTCTTCCCTTGGCGGGCCTGCTCGCGATCACGAGCGGGTGCTCGAGTTCGAGCGGCAACTCGACAGACGGAGACCCCGGGGATCCCGACGCGCAAGCCGCGGCCAGCTCGGACGACGACGCGGCCTCGAACGAGGCTTCGAGCGACGCGTCGACGAGCTTCGATTCCGGACCCGTCGAGGAGCCGCACGAGGCGGGGCCGGTAACGGTCCGCGATGCTGGGTCAGGAACCGGCAGTGGCTCGGGGGGCCAGCGCCTCGCGTGCTATGAGGCGGCCGTCGGCGTCTGTCAGTCCGCGATCGTCCCGCCGTCGGGCGTCGCCTCGTGGAACTCGAATTGCAAATTCCAGGGCGGAACCACCGACTCCTGCCCGACCACGGGCCTCGTCGGGTGCTGCATCGGCGAGACGAACCACTATTGCTACTATTCAGCCGACTACACGCTGGCGACGGCCCAGCAGAACTGCTCGATCATGAACGGCACCTGGTCGACGAGCCTGTAACCGTCGTCACGAGGCGAGGAGCTCACACGGCCACGAAGCCGTGGCGCTCGACGAGGATTCGCGTGTACCCCGAGACGTGCGCGCGGCCCATGACGACGACGGCCGCTTCGACCGTCGGATGATCGTCGAGCATGCGGACTGTCCCCGCGGCCATGAGCTCGTCGCGAAGCGACAGGATCCCGAGAAAGGGATGAACCATCCAGCTCCAGGAGTGCTGTCGAAACACAATTCCGACGATGAGCGCGAGCATGTGCATCTGAAAGAGGGCGGAGACGAAGACGATCCCCGCGGCCAGGCCAGGCGCGAAGGGCATCAGCAGCGGCGCCAGCAGCGCGAGGAAGGCGACGATGAAGAACGCCGTCATGTAGAGCGAGGCCACATGGAGACCGAACGGCACGCGCTTCGTTCGTTCGAGCTCCACCGTGTACCCGGAGGGGAGCTGCTTCGCGTCGGTGATCGTGCTCCCCCGGACCGCCCCGAACGAGAGCACGCGTAGCAAGGTTCGTGGCGCCATGATGACGACGCCGAGCGCGCGGCCGCCGACGACCTGCTTTCGCTGGAACGTCTCGACCCCGCGCAGCTCGAATTGCGAGACGACGTCCTTGCCGATGGCGGCGGCCTTCGCGAGCTTCATGTGTGCCTCGCCGAGGACGGCCAGGAGGCGGCCGTCGGCGCCCTTGAGGAGGGTCACCGAATAGCTCAGTCTCTCGGCGCGAGCGCGCTCGAGGGCGAGGCGTGCGCCTTCGGGGAGATCGTTCATCTGCGGGCGGACTGTAGGCCGAGTGCAGGCGGATTGTAGCCGGAGTCGCTGCGGCCTCCGGCCCCTGTCATCCGTTTGGGGGCACTTCGCTCGGGCGGGAACGCCGGTACCGTCTCCGACCCATGGGAATTCACCAGCACTA
>OCTA010003758.1_pt1 | contig 13435 bp, 7 predicted proteins | sample 1538991 | NCBI WGS metagenome assembly OCTA01 (sample SAMEA3539302, study PRJEB22396) | soil metagenome | biome: tundra; feature: field; material: soil | place: USA | collected 2010-05 | depth 0.15 m
GTACGCTGAGTCTGCGACCCGAGGGTCTGCGACCCGAGGGTCTGCGACCCGAGGGCGTGCGAACCGAAGACCTGATACCCTTCGCGTTCTTCGTGCAGGGCACGGACCACGAGTGGCGACACGAGGTCACCTGTGCCGACAAGGAAGTCGGCATCGGTTTGATCGAGAAGTTCAAGCACGACCGCGGATGCCTTGGCATGGTAGCCTTGAGCGTTCCCGACGGACACAAGATCTACGAGTGGCCCTAGGGTTACAGAGGAAAAATCATGAGCACCCAAGACGTCTTCCCGGTCAAGCAAGGCTTCCCGATGCCTCCCGACGGTGGTCAGCCGGCACCGACCGCGTCTCCTCACCCGTCGCCCGCCTCGCAGGCGTTCAAGCCGGCACCGCTCGCGTACCCCTTTCCCTCGGTTCCCACTCCCCCGAAGATCCCGTTCAACCCAATCTCGCAGGCCTTCGCGCCCGTCCCGGTGGCCTTCACGCTCGTTCCCGCGGCCCTCGACGTCGACGTGGGGAAGAACGCTCCTTCTACACAAGGCGCCCCGACCTACGTGGTGAGCGAGGTCGGCAACCTGCCGACGATCCCGCAAGAGTCAACCCAGTCTTTCATCGTCGCCACCGTGGCCGACTTCGACACGGGTTTGCCCACGAGTGGGAGCACGGTCAACATCCTCATCGTCCTCGATCCGACCTCGAAGCCCCTGAACACTTTCGGAGCGCAGCTCGGTGGCAGGACCGTCTACTTCGCGACCGGGGCCTGGATCCCCGCGACGCCTCCGCGAAGAACCCTGCTCACCTACGGTCCCCTGGCGCTCGTCGTGCCGAACGCGGACGCGGACGGCGTCCTCCTGACCTCCATCGGCGGCGGACCCGTCGCCGGCAACCAGGTCGCGATCAACGTCGCCGTGAGTGCTGGTGAGGTCGTGACCGACCTGCTCGGCATCGTGCAAGACGTGGTGCCCCAGACGAACCCCCTGCAAGACGCGCTCGGCGTCGTGGGCACCCTGCTCAGGGTCCAGGAAGTCGTCGTCTCGGGCCAGGTCCCAACTTCCAACCCAGTCGACCACTTTCCCCCGTCACCCGCCGGCGAGACGAGCGAGGGTCCCACGCAGAACGTGAACGCAGCCTCCCAGACCGGAGTCATCGGCATCCCCGTCGAACACCGTCAATCCATCCATCTATAAGGTCTGCGACCCATGGGTCCATGATCCACGGGTCCATGATCCTCGGAGGCCACCATGCCCGTCTTTTCCGTCATCATCCCGGTTCCCACGAGCGGCGACGGTTCGATCGTCGGCGTCAGTACCCTCGTCGGTAGCAAGACGGTCGTCCTGTCGGGAAAGTTCTCGGGAACGTACCTCCTGCTCGCGAGCCACGACGACAGCACCTTCTTCCCCATCTTGATCTTCAACTCGGACGGTGAAGAGAAGATCGAGGAGACGTTGTCCGATTCATACAAGTCGGTGCGCGTTCGCGCGAGCGCGAACGCAGCTGGACTCGTCACCCTGGAGATCTCCGGACTCACATCTCCTTCGAGTGCGAACAACTTCGCGGTGCTCGCCAGCCTGTCCGCGGGAGCGTCGGGCGACTCCGGGATCGTCGACACGGCCATCTTGTTTCCACCGTCTGGCCTCGAAGGCGACATCAACTTCGGTTGCGCGGGCCGCTTCACGGGAACGATCCTCGTCGAGGGCAGCCTCAACGGATCCTCCTTCAACACGATAGGGATCTTCCAGGCTGGCGACCAACAAGGGTCGCTGTTTGGCGTGCCACAGCGCCTGGAGTTCGGACCCCTGTCCACGCCCGACAAGACTCGCTACGTGCGCATCAGCGTGCAGGGTCAAGTGTTCGGACCGACGACGATCACCGTGGGTGGCGTGGTCTCGGGAGTCGCGCCGTCGTCGACGACGCTCGCCGAGGCCTACGCCAACGGCCTCGCGTCGGCCGACCAGACGATGATCCTGCTCGACGGTCGAGGCGGAACGGTCACTCTCGACGGCGGAGGCCTCACGGGGGCCTTCCCCTACACCCTGAGCATCCTCGGCAACCAGTACCTGCAACAGTCGCTGGCGGTCGGCGTGGACGCGGGTATGGTTCCCTCCGCGAAGGTCCACGTCGCGGGAGGATCACTGAACGCCGGCTCGGCCTCGCTCAAGCTCGACGCTGGCTTCCTGATGACGGCGCCCGAGCCGGGCTCGATCGAGTCGACGAACTCACACCTCTACTGGACCGACGCCGGGGGGATCCGCTGGCAGCTCGACAACGGAGCCAGCGGCACCATCACGCTGGCCCAGGCCTACTCCTTCGGGACCGTGGCGGCCAACCAGACCTTCACCCTGCTTGACGCAAAGGGCGGAGGTCTCGTCGTTGACGGTACGAACGTCGGGTTCACGGGTTCCTACCTGCTCGCGATGGCGAGCCCGAGTGGCGGCATCACCGTCTTCCCGACGGTGGGTGGCTTCTACTCCAAGTCGAACTTGTCTGTCGCGGCTGCTGCCGGCGCGATCTGGGACTCCATCTTGTTCGACGGCTCCAGCGTCACACTGACGGGCGGTCCCGACGTCGTCACGGCCTTGTCCATGGTGCGCGTGGGCTCCGCGACCATCGACGGTCCCGGAAACACCGTCACCGACGCCTACGACCTGAGCATCGGTGCCGAGCCCGCCGGGACCGCGACCGTCACGCGACCCTGGTCGCTCGGCGTGGCGGGCAAGGTCCAGTTCAAGGGCGACGTGGCCGTGGGTCTCGCGGGAGCTCCTTCGGCTTGGATCCACGTCACGGGCAGCACGGTCGCCGCCGGCTCGGCGCCGATCAAGATCGGCCCGGGCGTTCTCATGGCAGGTACCGAAAGCGGTGCCGTCGAGTCAGACGGCAGCCACCTCTACTGGACGACTGCCGGGGGCGCACGCCTCCAGCTCGACAACGGAGCCGTCGGCGTCACGCTGGCCGTGACCTACGCCTCGGGGACGGCAGCTGCCGACCAGACTTTCTCGCTCCTCGACGTGGACGGCGGAGGTCTCGTCGTCGACGCGACGGCCGCGGGGTTCACGGGCGGCAGCGCCCTCGTGGTGGACGCGACGTCGGGCGGAGTGGTCTCGTTCCCGCGAGTGGGCGGTCTCTCGGTCCAGTCGTCGGTGTCCGTCGCCGCGGCTCCGGGCGCGACGTGGAACGAAGTCGACCTCGCGGCGTCGACGGTGACCTTGACGGGTGGTCCCGCGACGGCGACTTCGGTCGCCATGGTCCACGTCGGAACTGGAACCATCAACGGTCCCGGTGACACGGTCACCGACGCCTACGACCTCCTCGTCGACGCGGCTCCCGCTGGCACGGCCTCCCTGACGAGGGCCTGGTCCCTCGGCGTGGCCGGCGCGGTCCAGCTCGCCGCGGGTCTCGTGCTCGGCACCGCGCTCGATCCACCTGGCGAGAGCGACCTCGTCTTCGGTGTGGGGGCGACGAGCGTCTCCGCCGCCAACAGCGGCCGACTCGGCTACGTCGCGGGCGCCTCGCAGCAGTTCTACGCGAGCTTGAACGGCGCGGCCTACGCGCCCGTGCTCTTGGGACCGGCTGCGATCGGCTTCACCCAGGGGTCAGTTCCCTTCGGATCCGCGACCGGGCAGCTCGCCGAGGACAACTTGAACCTCTTCTGGGACGACACCGACAAACGTCTCGGGATCGGCGTGCCCACGACCCCAACGGCGAGCTTGCACCTGCCCGCCGGCGTCGCCACCGTGGGCGGCGCGCCCCTCAAGATCACCCACTCGGGCACGCTCCTCACGATCACCGAGCCGGGTGCCGTCGAGAGCGACCCCGCGCACCTCTACTGGACCAACGCCGCCGGCGCGAGGCTCCAGCTCGACAGCACGGCCGTGACGACGACCTTGGCCGACGCCTACGCCAACGGGTCCTCAACTGCCGACCAGACGCTCACCCTGCTCGATGCCGAGGGTGGAATGCTCATCGTCGACGCGACCGCGCCAGGGTTCACGGGGACCTACGTCGCACAGTTCAAGGGACTGGCGAGCAGCCTCGCGAGCTTCCCGACTGACGGCGGCCTCGTCCTCGTCCAGGGATCCATCGACTCGACGTTGCCGACGACTCTGTCCGTGACCGGCGGGGCGCACACAAACATCGTCGCGGGGACCGAAGAGATCGGGGCCTTGTTCAACTTCAGCGCGACCAAGACCTGGGCGACGGGCGCCTTGGCGACCCAGAGAGAAGTGCTCTTCACGGCACCCACGTACGGGTTCAACGCGGCGTCGGTCGTCACCACGGCCGCGACGGTCGCGATCACGGGAGCGCCGGCTCCGGGTCCGAACGCGACGATCACCAACGCCTACGCCCTGTGGGTGCAGGCGGGGGTCACGAGCTTGGCCGGCAAGACCGCGATCGGCGTCGCGCTGCCCACGGCGATCTTGCACCTGGCGGCCACGACCGCGACGGCCGCCACGGCCTCGCTCAAGATCCCCTCGGGGACGGTCCTGACGGTCACTGAGCCGGGCGCCGTCGAGGCGGATAACAACCACCTCTACTGGACCAACGCCGCCGGCGCGCGACTCCAGCTCGACGGTGGTGGCGGATCCGCGACGACGCTCGCCGCGGCCTACGCGGGCGGGTCAGGAGCAGGCGACCAGACGCTCGCCCTGCTCGACGCCGAGGGTGGAGGGTTCGTCGTCGACGCGACGGCCGGCGGGTTCACGGGAGCAAACGCCTTGGCCGTGGACGCTCTCTCGGCTGGAACAGTCTTGTTTCCGCGGGTCGGAGGTTTGTCCGTCCAGTCGTCCGTGTCCGTTGCCGCGGCTCCGGGAGCGACCTGGAACGAGGTAGACCTCGCGGCCTCGACCGTCACCCTCACGGGCTCTCCCGCGACGATGGCGTCGATGACCATGGTCCGCGTGGGACAAGGAACTTTCGCCGGACTCGGCAACACCGTCAGCGACGCCTACAACGCGTTCGTCGACGCCGCCCCCGTCACGAGTCTCGGTGGCTCAGTCACGTACTCGCAGCTGACCGACGGTCTGATGACGATCACGCTGCACTACACGGACTCGACGTCTGGCACGATCGTCATCAGCGGACTCACACTCTCCACGCTGGCGGTCGCTCAGGGGTTCGGCGGTTTGCAGAACGCGGCCGGACTCGTCCTCACGTCACTGCTTCCAGCCGTGAACAAGGTGATCGACTCTGCTTCCTACGTCGTGTCCGTCGGCTTCGGCCCGAACCTCACGGGTGGCAACTTCCATTTTTACATCAATGACGGTTCCGACTACACCAACTTCTTCACGATCACGAACCTGCAAACCACCAGCAGCGGAACGTCGGCGAGTGGGCAGAACCAGCCCATTCGCACCGGTGGAAGTACCACCGCCAACTCCAACCCCTGCAACATCTCGGGGTCAGGGCCGGTGATGAGCACGGCCACCCTGACGAGGGGTTGGTCCCTGGGCAGTGCTGGCGCGGTCCAGTTCGCCGTGGGTCTCGTGCTCGGCGCCGGCTTCGTTCCCCCGCGTGAGAACGACCTCGTGTTCGGAGCCGGCGCGACGGGTGTCTCGGAGGCTAACTCCGGGCGACTCGGCTACGTCGCGGGCGGCACGCAGCGGTTCGTGGTGAGCATGAACGGTGCTCCCTACGTGCCACTACTCACGGGACCGGCCGTGGGAGGCTTCGTGACGGGGTCGGTGCCCTTCGGGTCGGCAACAGGCGCCCTCGTCCAGAACAACGCCAACTTCTTCTGGGACAACGCCAACGATCGCCTCGGCGTCGACGTGGGCAACGCTCCCACGGCGAGCCTACACCTGCCCGCCGGCGTCGCCACCGTGGGTGGTGCGCCCCTCAAGATCACCCACTCGGGAACGCTCCTCACGATCACCGAACCGGGTGCCGTCGAGAGCGACCCCGCGCACCTCTACTGGACCAACGCCGCCGGCACGAGGTTCCAGCTCGACAACGGCGCGTCCACGACGACGCTCGCCCAGACCTACGCGAACGGGGCGGTCTTGGCCGACCAGACGCTAACGCTGCTTGACACCAAGGGCGGGATGCTCGTCGTCGACGGCACGAACGTGGGCTTCACGGGAACCTACGTGGCGCAGTTCCACGGTAGCACCGCGAACGTCGTGAGCATGCCCAGGAACGGCGGTCTCGCCGTCTTCCAGGCCGCCGTCGACTCTACCCTGCCGACGACGTTGACCGTCACCGGCGGCGCTCACACCAACGTCACGGCAGGGATCGAGGAAGTTGGCGCGCTCTTCAACTTCAGCGCGACCAAGACCTGGGCGACGGGCGCCCTGGCGACCCAGCGCGAGGTCTTGTTCGAGGCGCCCACGTACGGCTTCAACGCGGCGTCGGTCGTCACCGCTGCCGCGACGGTCGCGATCACGGGAGCGCCGGCTCCGGGTCCGAACGCGACGATCACCAACGCCTACGCCCTGTGGGTGCAGGCGGGGATCACGTCTCTTGACGGCAACACCAAGTTTGGCGGTGGGCAGAACGTCAAGGGCACCGACGTCAACGTCGCCGGACCCTACGCGATCCTCGACACCGACTACGTCCTCGAAGTCCGCCGCACGGCGACCGCTCCCATCTCCCTCAACCTCCCCTTGATAGCAAGTGTGGGCAACGGTCGCGTCGTGATCTCGAAGGACAGTGGCTACAACGCCGCGCTCAACAACATCACGTTGGTTCGCAACGGCGCCGACACCATCGAGAACGTCGCAGCGAACTACGTCCAGCTCGTCTCGGGTTCGGCCATCTGGCTCAAGGCCAACGCGACCACGAACAACTGGGAGATCATCTGATGAGCTACATTCCGAGCCCTCCAGGCCCTCCGGGTTATCCCATCCCCACTCCCACGGGCGACCAACTGATAGGTAGTCCTCTCTCCGTCACGTTCACGCTCAGCGACGCGTCCACGCTCGGACCGTTCACCATCAATCAGGCTCGCTTGAACGCCGACGGCAACAAGGTGTTTAGCTGGAACCAACTGCTCGGCATTAGCGGTGATCGAATACCGTTCGGACTGAGCGTCGTCAATGCCGCGATCTCGTGGCCCGAAATATACAGCACACCCAGTTTCGGCACGCTCATCGTCCAATTCTCTCGACAAGGTGCCGTCATCAAGGGTCTGCTCGGTCAACAGACTACGATCTTCGGCATCAGTGGAAGCGCTGTTGTCCCGGCCACAGACGCCCCCACCGCGGCCGTCACCCTGTCGCAGTTGAGTACCGGCAGTATGGACGTCACGTTTCACTACACCGACTCGACGACGCAGACGTTCAACATCTCGGGATCCGCACTAGCTACTCTGGCGGTCGCACAGGGGTATGGAGCGCTGCAAACCGCCGCTGGCCTCGTCATCACCTCGCTGTTTCCAGCACCCGGTACGATGAAGATCATCAGCTACACGACCTACGTGTGTCACGGGTTCGGCGGTATCACCGGAGGCTCCATCACCAAGATTCGCATTGACGCCTACAGTGAATACACAGACATTGTTCACGGAGTGGTCAACTTGCAGACAACGTCTAGCGGCCAGGATGGACCATCCGAAAATCAGCACTGGCCAACGTCTGGATACGTGGTGACCATATACGGGCTTTCCATCACCGGAACCGCACCCAACGAGATTGAATACGGCGTACGGATCCTTCCGTAACAACTAGGAGGGAGTCAGATCAAATGTCCTACATCCCAGGCTCAGCCTCCCCGTCTAATGCTTCCGAACTTGGACCACGATGGAAGGGTGGTTGCTTCGGTTACTCGCTGGGTGGTTTCAATGGTGGCATCCAAGTGACCACCGATCGCACCACCTATGCCACTCAGACGACGGCAGCACTCGCCAGTGCGAACCTTTCAACTTGGCCACCCATGAATGGCCAAGCCTCCGTGAGCGACGGCGCTCGATTCGGCTACACGTTGGGTGTGCAGGACGACGCGAATCCAGCGCAGTGCACGACTTTCTCTACGCAAGTCACGGCGGCCCTCGTCAGCACGTACCTCTCCCAGGGTCGCATCTTCTTGTCCTCCATGAGCGACGGTGCTCACTTCGGCTACTTCCTCGGTGGTTTCAGGGCAGGGGTAAGTCGGACGACCGCGGACTGCCTGACCTTCGCCACGCGAACCATCGTGGCGCTCGCGAGCGCAAACCTCTCGCTGGCTCGGTATTGGCTGCGATCCATGAGCGACGGTGTCCACTTCGGCTACACGCTGGGTGGGTATGCCCCCACCGTGACCGCCGAGTGTACGACTTTTTCCACGCAAGTCACCGCAGCACTCGCGAGCGCGAACCTCTCGCAGGCTCGGTACGGCTTGTCCTCCATGAGCGACAACGCGCGTTTCGGCTACACGCCGGGTGGAAACGACAACAGCAACGACCTGACAACCACAGACTGTACGACGTTCGCCACGCAAGTCACCGCGGCACTCGCGAGCGCGAACCTCTCGCTGGCTCGGAGCTGCCTGTCTTCCATGAGTGACGGTGCCCGCTTCGGCTACACGCTGGGGGGAGAGAACAACGGAGGCAGCAGCTACCAGGCGATCGCCGACTGCACGATCTTCGCCATACAAGTCACTGCCGCGCTCGCGAGCGCGAACCTCTCGCAGGCTCGAAGCCGCCTGTCCACCATGAGCGACTACAATGTTTGATCCAGGATCGCAGACCCCACCGTTGGCACTGCTCGCGGCGTTCTCGGAGATCCAACAACCACGCAGCCGGTTCATGCTCGAAAGCTTCGTCGTGGGGCAAAAGTTCACCACCGAAGCACAGTACGCTCAGTGCGTTCTGGAAGCTCAGATCAAGTGGGACAACATTCGCTTGGGACGCTTGGACATGGAGCGGATCGATCTTGAGATCGCCGCCGTCAGCACTCCGGGCCGGCTCGGTGAGATCGAGCGCGAGAAGAAGCGGATCGAGAAGGAACAAGTCGAGCGCGCCATGCTGGGCGCCGAGAGAGAGCTGGCCTGTCTGTGTGAGATCTTCGAGCAGTTCTCCGAAAAGTTCACCCACCCGCAACTGCAAGACGCACAATCGCAAGAACACAAGCAGCGCATCTGCGCGCAGGCAGTGCAAGACGTACGAGCGTTTGGTTACGTGACTCCTGGAAACCAGGACGCCCTGCGCATGATCAAGGCCGCGTTGGTGATAGGTGATGAAGTCGGCGGAAAACGACAGATCACGATTGAATTCGCCGAAGAACCACCTCACGGTCAACTTTTATCACCACAACCCAACAAACCATAGTAACTTACACCGCAAAAGGACACCACCCCATGATCAAGATCACCGTCAAGCAACTCATAGACGCCGGCACCATGGGTGCCTTGTCCCGTTACTTCGCCCTCGAAAAACCTATCACCGTGAGCTGGAAGAACCGCAAGCAGGTCGCCGCCTGCGAGGAAGAGATCAACAAGCACTACAACGAGCGTCGCATCGACCTGTGCAAGAAGCACGGTCGCCTCGACGAGAAGACGAAGGAGTACGTCTTCACCGGCGAAGGAGTGGCTCCGGACGCCAAGGAGAACTTCGAGGCTGACTTGAAGAAGCTCTGGGCCGAAGAGATAGACCTCCCCGGCGAGCAGGTCTCGGTGTCCGTACTCAAGGGCACGCCCAAGGCGCCGCTGCCGAACGAGGCCGACCTGCGACTCCTCGAACCCTTCTTGACCGACTGATCCCCAACCCAAAGATCACTGACTCCTGGAGAAAAAACCATGTCCATCAGCATCGTCAATGTTCCAGTCCCAACCTCAGGCGACGGCCCGATCGTCAGCGTCGCCGACCTCGTGGGTGAGAAGACCGTCGAGCTGTCGGGCACGTTCAGGGGCAAGTACCTCATCCTCGGGACCCAGAACGGCGCAATGTTCGTCCCCGTGGCCCTGTTCGACTCCGACGGTAAAGAAGACCTGAAACAGACGCTCCCGCTCGCCATGCTGGCCGTGAAGGTGCGCAGCCTCGCCGACGAGGCGGTGGGCGTCGCCGTGAACGTCTCGGGAGTGCTGTCCGTCGGGGCGAACAAGTTCGCCACGGTGGCGTCGGTAGCACCAGGAGTTTCCGGCGCCCAGCCGGTCGTCGACCTGTTCGCGGTGTTCGCCCCCGACGAGATCGAGCAAGACATCGGCTTCATGTGTTCGGGCGGATTCCGAGGTGTGGTCCGCGTCCTCGGCAGCCTCGACGGCGTCGAGTTCAACCCGATCGGAATGTTCACGGCCGACTTGCAGCCGTCCTCACTCGTGAGTCTTCCCCCCATGCTGACGTTCAGTCCCATGCCCACGAGAGATTTAGTCCGCTACGTCAAGGTCGTCGTCGACGGCGACGTCAGCAACACCGTCACCGTGACGGTCGGAGGATCGATCCCAGCAGCCGGCGGGGTGCCCGTGATCGTTCCCGTCGCCACCTGGACCGGATGCCGCTACATCTTCCTCGACGGTGATGGCGGCGACGACGCCCACGTCGGCTACATCGACGCGCCTCTGGGAACCGACTTCACGAGCTCGATGGCCCAGGTCGCGGCAGTGGCCGTCAAGACCACTCATCGAATCAACGAGATCCGCCCTGCGGTTGGTGCAGGCCGGGCGTGCGTCGTCTTGCTCAAGCCGCGAGTGGGCGGCGCGGTCTACGACCTCCTGACCCCCGGCGACGCGCTCGGGAGCGAGGACCGAAGCCAGCTCAGTGGATACTCGCTGCTGCACACGCGCGGCTCGGACTTGACCAACAGCGCCGCGGACAAAGCCCAGCTCGGGTTCTCCACGGCGAGGAACGACCCCTCCTACGTCGGACCCAACCCGGACGGAAGCTTCACGGTGGGAGCAGTGACGGCCGGCTCGGGAGACGGTCCCGAGGTACAGTTGCTGACGGCGAATTTCGCAGACGCTCACAGTCTCTTGAAGTACCGCGCGCGGTTCGTAACCGCGGGTGGGGCGACGATCTACGCGCCCATCCGGTGGGGAGCGACGTCCAGCATCGCTCTCGACGTGGTCACGTTCTGGTTCATTCCAGGTCCAGGCGTCTCGCCAGGCGACGAAGTCTGGCTTGAACGCCCGGGAGTAGCGCTCAACACGGTTTCGGACGCTCCCACCTACGCGGCAGCCATCAGTACTGCGCCGGCGTCCTCCGTCGCCGGAATAGAGGTCACGGCGAACACAGCCGTGGAGTTCAACGTCGGAACCAACGACGACACCTCGGCAAACCTGTGCGGCGTCCTCAGCATCTACTGCAAGGGACGCGGCACCGTCGTCTTCGCACCCGAGTACATAGACGAGACCGGAAACGGATCTGGGCCACCGTCGACGAGCAGCTTCCTCACCACACACGACTTTGAAGGTGAGTCCTGGTCAGGAAACCTCTTCAACACGACGAACGCCTTCACCATCCAGGCGGCTTCGCAAACGGGTCAATACTGCCACTTCGGGTACGGCACGTTCGACGAGGCTTCGGAGTACTTCTCGCTCTTCACCTGCGACTTCGAGGGAGTGACACTGAGCCCGGCGAACATGGTGGGAGTGATCGGGTGTCGGTTCTACCCGACGGGTGCTGGCATCTCACTGACCGTGCAGCCGCGCAGTCTCGGTGGCGCTGACAGTGGAAGCGTGGAGGTCAGCATCGTCGACTACTGCATGCTGGGTCGCGCGGGAGACATAGCGGGTGGTGGCGACCCGAGCCTCTACCCGTGGCCGTCGATCTGCCTGAAGAACGGACAGTACACGACGCTGCTGGACTTTCAAGCCGCGACCGAACTCTCCCCGGCTACGATCCAGGACGGTCTCGGTGTTCAGGTGGAGTACAGCGACGACAGCTCGCAGTTCTCGTTAGTAACCTACGACTCGCTCAAGACGACCGGGTTCGAGGTCATCGGCGGGCAGAAGGTCGTCTGCAAGGCGACCGGAGCCGACACCGGGTACGCGGGCGACCTCTACCCCTGTCCCCGCGGCACGGCGATGAAGATCCTCGACGCGAGCGACGAGTGTGGTCAGCACCCACCGAATTCTCCCTGCGGCCTCGTCGTGTTCGGCTCGAACGACTCAGGTCACGACCAAGCCTTCTTCGCCTTCAACAACGACCTCAACGACCCCGTCCACAACGTCCTCGGCGCGACGCTCACCAACTACAAGAAGAACGTCGACTTCGGAGACGGGACCACAGGCGGCTTCGTGCTCGTCAGCGACGACGCGATCTTGGCCCTGCGAAGAACTGCTTCGAGTACTGCTCCCACTCCCGGCGTTCCCGTCTACCTGGCTTCTCAGGAAGGGATTCCCCCCATCATCGGAGCGTTCACCGTGGAAGAGTACTTCTCCTACGGAGCTCTCTCCACGTCATCCTTCTGTCTCGGCTACGTCTTGCCCATCGGAGATCCAGGTGGTGCCTACGCAACCGTCGCCTGGCAGCCCGGTCGGCACTACAACCAGGTCAGGGCAGCGCTCGACAACTTCGTCAAGACGAGCGACGTCACACTCCAAGACGTGCCCGGGTTGTTCGTCCAGCTCGAAGCGGGCAAGAGCTACAAGATCCGCGCCCACCTCTACTACAACACGGGTGGTTCGCCAGGCAACGGCGGCTTGAAGGTGGCACTCGATGGGTCGGCGACCGCCACGTTCGCGTGGTTCTCCGTCGTCGGCATGCAAGAACGCGCAGACAGTCCTGGAACCCCGATCGTTCCTCTACTCGAATGGGTGGCGACCATGGTGGCGCTCGGCGACGGTTCAGCCCAGTCGCACACGGGCGGAGTCGCAGGTTGGGTAGACATCGAGGGTGTCGTCAAGGTCAACACGAGCGGCAGCATCTCCGTGCGCTTCGCCCAGGAGACCAGCAGCGCCGGATCGTCATCGCTTGGCCAGGGCTCTTCGCTCACGGCCATCCGAAACTTCTGAGAAGAATCCTCGGATCGTGCTCATCCCCCGCGTGTTTCACCAGATCTGGCTCGGGGACAAACCAAGACCCCACGCCTTCGTTCGCTGGAACGAGGCGTGGAAGACCCTGCATCCCGCGTGGGAGGTGAGGTTGTGGCAACAGGATAGTGACGGTGTCGTAAGATCTGGAGACCGCAAGTTCAAGAGTCGTTACCCCGAGCTGCTGGCGAGAGCCTGCCACCTGTCGCAGCGCTCGAACATCCTCCGCTACGAGCTCGTCGAGTTTTACGGAGGGATCTACATGGACACCGATGTAGAGCCCCTACAACCCATCGACTCGTTAATCGACGACGTTTCCGCCTTCGCCCCTCTCATGAACGTGTTTCGAGACGGAAAAGCTCAGGTCTGCCTCGGCTGCGCGATCTTCGGAGCCGTGCCGGGACACCCGTGGACGCGCGACCTCATGGCGGGTCTGAAGGGGATCGATCCTGCCGTCAACGGCAGCGCCGGAAGCAAGTACTTCGCTCGCGTGACGAGTGACCATCCAGAAGTGACGATGTTCGAGCCGCACGTGTTCTACACCGAGGGCTACAGACCCTCG
>OCTA010003764.1_pt1 | contig 13419 bp, 8 predicted proteins | sample 1538991 | NCBI WGS metagenome assembly OCTA01 (sample SAMEA3539302, study PRJEB22396) | soil metagenome | biome: tundra; feature: field; material: soil | place: USA | collected 2010-05 | depth 0.15 m
CGTCGAGATCGATTGGCCTTCGGGACGGAAGCAGGCAATTACCCAGGATCTCCGCATGAATGACGTTCTGCAGATCAAGGAGACAAGATGAATGGCATGGCTTGGCCGGGGCCTGACGGGTTACAATCGAGACAGATATATGAAGACGATGCTTGCCGCATTTGCGCTGGTTCTCATACCCGCCGCCGCTCAGGACAATAGCCCTCTGCTGAAACTGGTGCAGACCATTCCGCTGGTCAAGGCGGAAGGCCGCATCGATCACTTGGCGGTGGACGTGAAACGAGCCCGCCTTTATGTGACGGCATCCGGCAGCGACACCGTGGAAGTCGTCGATCTGAAGCAGGGCGCGGTCGCGCGAAGCCTCACGGGATTCAGCAAACCGAAAGGAGCGCTGTCGCCCGCGGGATCGAACCGGGTGTTCGTCGCCGACGGTGGCGGGACATTGCGGATCCTCGATGCGGAAGGCCTGAACCTCATTTCTTCGGTGGATCTTAGCGGCGTCCCGGGCGCATTGCTTTACGACGCCGCCGCCCGCCGCATTTACGCGGGTTTCGGCGATTCCCTGGCCGTAATCGATGCCGCCACGGGCAGGAAACTGGGCGAGGTGAAGCTGCCGGGACAGCCGGAAGGGTTCGAGGCCGAGAAATCCGGCGCCCGGATCTTCGTCAACCTCCCGGGTACGAACGAGATCGCCGTGGTGGACCGCGCCAAGCTGGCGGTATCGAGCAAGATTGCGGTTACCTGGGCGCAGGAGAACTATCCGATGGCGCTCGACGAAGCCGGCCATCGACTGCTGGTGGGCGCGCGCAAGCCCGGCAAGGTTCTGGTGCTGGATACGGCTTCGTCGGAATGGGTCACCGAAGTGGCCGTGAGCGACGACATCGGCGGAGTGCTTTACGACGCCCGCCGCAAGCGCGTCTACGCCGTCTGCGGGACGGCCAAGACCCAAGGATTCGCTGGCCAGATCTACGTGATGGACCAGATGGACCCGAATCACTATAAGATACGCGACCAGGTGGTGACGGCGCCGGGCGCGCGGACCGGGCTGCTCGCGCCGGAACTGAACCGTCTGTACGTCGCGGCGCCGAAAAAAGGCGATCAGTCGGCCAAGATCCTGGTCTACCAGACCCAATAAGGCTGCCGCGCGGCCTTTGTCCCCTACTTCGGCTCGCTCAACCCGCCCAGCCGCAGAACCGCCGGGCGGAAGGTCCAGATGCCGCCCTGATCTTGCTGACTCACGTGCCGCGGGAATATCCCGCCCGCGTGGGAAACCGGCACGCTCGGCTTGATCTTGAGCGTCTTCGACGGCGTCGGATCCAGATAGGCCTCCGCCATCAGCCTCAGAAACTGCGCTTCATTCACCCGCGTGCTTTCCACCGTCACCCATTGCGGGGTCGCGTTATCCGGCACTGGCTTCCACGCTTCGTTCGAGATCTTGACGTGCAGCTCGGCCGCGGCCCTCGCGATGGAGGCCACGGTGAGTTCTCCGCCGAGCCCGGCGGCCGTTTCGACACGGAGCGGTCCGTAGAGATTCCCCAGCTTCACAGAAGCCGGAAGCGAACCCGTGCGGCTGAATTCGGCAAGCGCCGACGTCAGCAACTGAAACAGGTCGGCTAGCGAAAAATACCCGTTGGCGGCCGCAGCAAAGTTCGGCACGTTGCGGCCGTCGTCGAATTGCTGCAGCAGGTTGGAGGCGGCGGCCTGCAACTGGTCGTGGCCGACCTCCCCGCCCCGAGGATCGGCGATCAGCTTCCGCAGATCCGCCACGCTCACGAAGCGGCTGCCCGGGTTGTCCTTCAGGAACTCCCCGAGCAGCCATCTCATCGTGGTGAGTTCCTTCTGAGAGGCGGCGTCAACGTCCCCTCGGGTAAGGAAAGCCTTAAGATTCACCGCCATTCCGGGGGCGTCCGGATGGTCGTAGGCCCATATCAGCGGAGGGAAAACCGGCTTTCCGTCCGGGCCCTTCAACAAATAGCGAAGGTAGCTGCCGAACTCCATGTGAACAATTCGCACTTTCGAACGGTCCAGCTTTTCGAATGCCGTGCGGATGGCCTCCACGCCTTCGTCCGCCGAAAACGCCCTCAAGTCCGGCCCGCCGAAGTCGGACGAACAAAGAGTGTTGTTCTCCCAATAGAGTTCGGGGGAGGTATTAGGCGCGGGGCTCATCATGGCGCCGAAATCGGCGACCGCTCTCCGGTATTCGGGGATTGCTCTGGCGCGATCGAAATCGGGCAGTCCGAGCAATACCGCATTCGGGTTGAAGCGCCGCAGCTCGTGAACTTCGGGGCTGGTATCGCCAATGTCCTGGCTCAGTCCCGAAACCAGCGCCGGATCTCCGAAAACCTCCTGCATCCGTTTCAGGCCGCCGGTTAGTCCCGGAACCGGATCGCCGAACACCGGATCCTTATACTCCGTCATGAAGCGCTCGGCTGCCCTTAACCGCTCCAGCCAGCGCTCCTCGGGCGTCTCCGTCAACAGGAAGTTGGGACGCGGCCGATTCGCATAGGTGGGCTCGTCCTCACCCGCATAGCCGGCTTCGATCAATCCCTTCGCGATGGCGTCCTTCACTCGCTGGAGAGCCGGCGTGTTCTGGCTCAGCCCGAACAGTACCTCGCTCGCGCTCCCCGAAAACTGGAACACCGAGGAGATTCCAGACCCCGGGTACTGCGCCCGCAGTTGATCGACGACCGGGATCAGCAGATTGATCCGCTCGGCGAGGTATTGCGGCTGAGTATGGTCCGTGAAGCGGGTGTAGAGAAGAATCAGAACCGGCTGCCGCGGCTTCGGCGGCGCACGCCTCGCGACCGCCCCTGGCGCGACAGGCAGGGCCTGGGGGAAGGGCTGTCCCGGCATCGGCGGTGGAGGCGGCGGTCCGGCCAGCCTCGGCGCCTGACCCACCAGCGCCGCCGCTCCCAGCAGCGCGCCCGCGGATGCCAGCAGGAAGGCTCGTTTGGATCGCATCATGGCCGTTCTTCCGGATCTGCACCGTACGATGCTACTGTTTCTTGAGGGCAATGTTCATTACGTTTCCCGCCGCATTGGTCAGCCGCCCCAGCATCCAGTCTCCGCTCATCCGCAGCGTCGCGGTGATCAGGTTATTCCGCGAGTCGCGGCACCAGAAAACGATGCGCCCATCCTCGATCCGCCCGTTCTCGATCTTGACCGGCTTGGCGCCGGGCGCGGCGTATGAGCCCGTCACCTCGGCGCCGTTCTGAGCGATCTCAAGGATCACCCCGGCCTGCGCCACGCCGGGAACCCCGTCTCCCGCGTCCACGCCATTCCCAGTCCACATGCCGGAAAGATCGGCCGCGCGAAGGGTACTGATGCCAAGCAGAAGCAGTACTAGTATTACTGCGCTACAAACGGCTGCGTAAGCCCCGTGGCGCAGGCACTCGTGCCTGCCGGGTCGAGACTCGTCCCGACCCTTGCTTCGTTGGACCGCCATGCGCCGGCGCGAGCGCGCCATTTTGTAAAACAGCAGTACCAAGGTCTTATGCATTCAACTCCCCCGGAACAGACGCGTGCGCCCCGGACTCACATCCGGGGCGCACACAATACTACAAACAGTGTTCAGGATAACCGATCAGCCGACTGCCTCAGATTCGGCCTCCGACCGTCACCATCAAAGTCAGATTCGAACCGCAAGTCTCCGTATCGTTGATCGTGGCCGGCGCGATTCGATAGTAGTAAATGGTCGCCTTTGTGATCGACCCGTCGATGAAGTTGAGCGTCCCTCCCGAATCTGCCTTGATGGCCGAAGATCCACCGTTCACACCCGCGACCTCCACGGCGCCCGAGAAGTCCGCATTGAAGCTCCGGTAGACGTTGTAGTGATCGATCGGGAACGTGGCATTAGTATTGGTGTCCGTCCAGTAAAGTTGGACGTTGCCGGAATTGGGTTTGCCCGGGGTAAAGTTCTTCGGCTTCCCGACCAGCGTACTCACGCAATGCGCGCACTGGAAGTCGGTCGGGTCGTGCACCGTCACCGAAGCCGAGGCGGTTCCCGACAAAGCACTGTCGTTCACCACCTGGAGGCACACGTTGAACGGAGTGCTGTTGTGATTGAAGAAGTTATTCGCGCCGGTGTCGACCCTGGGCTGCGCCACGTGCGAGGAATTGAAGACACCGCCGCAACTGTAGTCCCAGTTGTACTGCGTAATGAGCGCGGGCGGGGACTGACTCGAAAGCGAGCCGTTCAGGTACCAAGGCGTGTAGGCCGGAACCCCCTGCGCATTCGTGTTCGGGCAGAAGTTGTAAGGTCCACCCGCGTTGGCAATGGGGGCCGAAATGGTAGTCGGCGCGTTGAGCACGACATTGAATGTTAAGTCCGCCGTGAGCGGAGGAGTCGAATTGTCCGAAACGCGCAGGCGAACCGGGTAGTTGTACGGGAAGGTGGCTCCCACCGGCGCGATGAATTTATAGTTCACAATCACGCCGTTGAGAGTGAAATTGGTCCCCGCATTTCCGGATACATCCCACTGCCACTCCACGACTTCGTGATTTGGATCCGTGTCGCTCGAGCACTGGCCATTCAACTGGATGGTGCTGAGATCGGCCGCCGGACTGCCGTTCGTTTGGCAGGGCACGGGGACTCCCTGGAAGACGGTATGGTTCAGCATGATCACCGCCCAAGCCGTCTCGAAGTAACTCTGTTCTCCAGAATAGTAATGACCGTTCCAGGAGCCATCGGAGTTCTGCCCAGAGATGCCGTTTCCTGGCGTTCCGCTGATCAGCGTCCGGGCCACGCCATCCGATGTATCGCCCGACGAAGCCTGCGCGGCATACCAGTCGATCGGTACGAGACTGCTGTCGAGCGACTGCAGCAACTGAATCGGCGAACTTACCAAGCCCGTTCCGGATTTGTCATGCAGGAGCATGGACTTGGTGAACGAGAACATCCCGTAGTAGTAATCTTTCAAGGCATTGAGCGCGTTACCCGTCTGGGCAATGTCGAAGTGATCGCGGATAAAGGTTTCGGCATTATCGAACTGGGTGGGAGGTCCCGGAGCCCCGCGGCCGATACCATTCATCGCCAACTGAACCATGCCCGACGGAGTGTCGGCGTAGGGCCCCCAAATCTGGCTGCTGCTGGTGTAACCAAACGAGCCGTCGCCGCCCTGGCTGTATTGAAGCCACGCCTGGTTCGCCAGCAAATCCTCGGCGGGGAACGACGCGCCGAAATTCCGCCGGGCCGGGATGACTCCGATGGCCGCCCACTGCGACACCGAATTGTCGTTGTAAGAGCTATTACAGGTATAAACCCAAGCGCCTTCAATGTTGCCCAACGGCGCTGTGTGGTTAGTGCCCGACCCCGCGTCGAGCTCGCAGTACGCATAGTAGTCCACCAAATCGAAAATCGCGTCCTGATAGGTGTACGGCCCACTGCCGCCTGGATGCGTCAGCGACGCCAGAGAGCCTACGGTGACGGGTTTGGTTTTCTCTCCCGAGGCCACGACGGCGTCCATCAGCATGCCAGTCTGGTACATGTCGTTGCTGTCGCTCGTCCCAACAGCAATGCCATTATTGTTCTGGTCGGGATTGAAGGTACCGAACGTGTTGGTCTTGGTGGATGGGGTTGAGGGCGGGTTGCCGATGTTGTGGGTCACCATGATGTTGAATGTAGACGCCAGGCAACGCGCGACAGTGTCGGTGTAAGGATCGGTGGCCGGGCCGCTTTCCAGATGTCCGCTCACTTCGAAGGCGGTGCAGTTGGTGGCCGTCACCCCGGATACCGGAATCCCGCAGGCACTGGCTTTACCATTGCAAACGGACCAATCGCCGAGATTCAGGGGGGCGGACAGGTTCGCGGTGGCGGTGGCGCCGGCCCCGCCGGCGTTAACGGGCGAAACGGTCACTGATGCCACCGCCCCGGAACCGCACGCCTGCGTGGTTCCGTCTCCAAGGTAAGAAGGCTGGAGGGGTTGCTTGTAGTTGCCGCCGCCAAAATAGGGATCGGCCATACAATACAAGTCCGTGAAAGTAGCGGTAACCGGGCCGGAGAGACCGACGCCTGGGTCGTAGACAGTGACCCCCTGGATCTGCCCAAAGGTAGGCGAACCAAAAATCGTATCCACGGACGCAATTCCGTACGGATAGGGATCCCCATATAAGGGGCCGCCAGTGCCACTCGCGAAGCGTACCAGGACATCCGAGTAATAGCCGCCGGAATACTCAAGCGCGTAGTTCAGTCCCGGACCTGTGATGCTTACGCCGGTGATACTGCCGCCCGCCGCGAGCGGGTCCGTGATCGCCACGGTGACCGGAGCCACGCACCCGGACCCCAGGCTGGTCAAGCTGATCGCCGTGATCGGGCCGCCGGTGCCGCCGACGACCGCTGTGGCCGTAGGACTCACCGCGCAGCCGGTAAAGGTCACGTTTGGCGGGGTGGATCCATCGGATTCGTATCCCGAGCCGCCGTTGGTTACGGTGATTGAAGACACGGTAACCGATGCGTATCGGTTCATGGTCTTGTGCAGGTACCACAGACCGGCATCAATCGCGGCGTTGGTCTCGATCGGCAGGTTCGGGTCCGCGAAGAGCTGGGTATAGTAGCTGGCGCTCGCGCTGTTCGAGTACGGCCCCACGCCGCCTGTGCCCGTGGTCGAGTCGTAGACCGTCAGGACCGCGTTGAAGGTCGTGCCGACGGCGCCGCTGTAAATGTGGGAGCACTCGATCACGAACTGATTCGTGACTGTGCCCGTGCAGTGAGAGGGAGAGCCACTGTCGCCCGGGTCCCAGTCGTACAGGATCGTGTTGCCGCCCGTATCCTGCACATTGCTGGTCCCCTTAAGCGTGACTTGGTGGCCGCTCCAACTCGAGTGCGGCGTGGCGGGTGCTGCGGGAACCCACGGCACTGTTAAAACCTGAATCGGCGGCGTCGCCATCAGCGCGACCGGCGCGGCCAGCGCCATCAGCGCGGCGATTCCCCACCCAGAAAAGCTCCCCTTCATCATTCAAGGCCTCCTAAAAATCCCACTCGTTCGGTCGGTTGAAATGCAACAACAACTGCCGGACGCCCGAATCCGGGATCCGGCCTCTCCGGTCACGCTGTGATTCGCTTACGCAGCAGGAACACCGCCGCGAGGCCGGTAGCGAGCAAAGCCAGGGTTGCCGGCTCGGGCACTCCGGACGGCCCGGGCCCGAACTGCTCGACCGAGGCCGACAGGTAGATATTCTGCGTCGTGTCGGCGCCATTTGTCTGCTGGAGGTAGAAGCCGGAAGCCGGCGGCGCGTCACTGACGGTAAAGGTGACGATGGCCGAGCCAGTCACGTCCAGATTCACACCGAGCGCCCAGGAGACGTCGCAACATACGAGAGGGGGGCCATTGAATATGGCGACGTTATTTGTGTTGGTCAGGGCATTGCTCGCGAAATCGGTGAAAATCGACGAAGAGTTCGGATCGTCCAATTCCCAGCTCACACCAAGGCCTGGGGCGCCTACGGCCGTTCCATAGTCCTGGTAGGAGGCGGTGTTGTTGTAGTTCAAGTCGTAATCCATGTAACCCAGAACGTACTGGCTTAGGCCGGCGCCGAGCGTCACGGAAACGTATCCCAATGTATTCGAGGCCGCCGTAGCCGGATACCCCGGATCGCTCAAATCGAGGGTGAAATCGAATTTCGACCCGTCTACCCCCGCCGACAAACTGGGCGCCCCCCCCAGGTTGCACGCGTTTGTCATAACGGTGACCCCGTTAACGTTGAAGCACCAATCGTGCAGCACCGCTTGCAGCGACCCCGCCCTTGCGCCTTGCGGTAAAGCCGCCATCGCAGCCGCGACAGCCAGTAGTGCGAAAAAGCCTTTCATTTTGGCCTCCGAATATTCCTTCAATAAATACGCTCTCGTCGAATCTTCCCGGCGCTCATTTCACGCCCGGCGGAGCCGTGTAAGCCTTCAGCGTGATCGGCAGCCGCTGGCCCGTGTGCAGAACTACTGTTCCCACGAGATCGCTTCCCGCAGTGTCGAGCTGGAACATCGTGCGCCCAGGTCCGCCGCCCTCGGCGATCCAGAACGTCAGATTGGAACCATTGAGCACCGCGCCCTGAATCGGCTGCAATCCCTTTTCGGCGCCCGCGGTTCCGGTGACCTGGCTTCCATTTTGCGCAAGGTTGGCGTAGATGCCAACGGTGTGCGTCTTGTGGGTAGTGTGGTTCGTAGCCGTTGTCAAGCCCCGCCAGTGACCCGTGACCGCAGCCGAAAGGCTCAGGGTACCCAACGTGCAAACCAGCAACAAAAGCTTCATGTCTCCTCCAGCGTTACTTCGCAAACCCTAAGGAATCGAAATACATTAATAGCTTTACTCCAAGTCATTATGCGCGGGGTGCCACATCAAAGTCAAGGCCCTTGTCTAGTGGAATTCATGGTAGAAGTGCTAGTACTTTCATAGGCTACAGTGTGCGGCTTTGAGTGGAAACGTTTAGTACGTATGGTACTTATCCCGGTGAATTACTGGGCTAATCCGACGATTCCAGGCCAACTGGTACGGACCGGTTGGAGGAATGTTACCGTTGGGTCTTTAGGTATGCGTGGGAAATGGAGTATGGTTTTAGAGGGATGTCATGATTCGGTTTCTGGTGGCAGTACAGCGGCCCCTGCGTCCCTTTCTCTTTTATGTCCTCTTTGTGAGGTGATCGTGCGCTATCTCTTTTTCTTCGCCGCATGCCTGCCTGTGCTCGGCCAAGTGACCAGTGGGTCGATATCCTGGTACCTTCTCGACCGGGGACATGAGCCCATCCCACAAGCCGTTCTGACCGCAGCCGATCCGGCGACCCGCGGATCGTTCGCCATGAATGCGAATGGCGGCCGGGACGATTCCAACAACTACCTGCTGGACGGTGTGGACGATAACGATCCGAATGTTGAACCGGTACGTGTTGCAGCCTCCGGTAGACGCGGTGCAGGAGTTCAAGATCGCCACTAACCCCGCATTCCCGTTTTGAAATCAGGTGCAGACATGAGCGAAATCGTCAACCAAAATCACAGCCACTTTCCCATGCAAGTTACTAATTTAATGGGGCTTAGATGCCGTTGTGCCGCGCTCTTATTGCTGAGTTTTCGGCTTATGGCCCAAGTCGAGACCAGCGCGATATCGGGATACGTTCTCGATCCTTCGGAAAGAGCCATTCCGAATGCGGCGATCAGGATCGAAAACGTCGCGCGATCCTACGTTCGATCCGGGCATAGCAACGCCAGCGGCTATTACGAATTCGACGGCCTGCCGCCGGCGGAGTACCGCCTCTCGGTGAACGCGGATTCCTTTGCGCCCCTGGCGACGCAGGCAATTCAAATCGAGGTAGATCGGCGGGTTAGGCTCGATTTGCACCCGAGCATCGCAGGCCAGGGGACACAGGTGGTGGTGAAGGCGGAAGCCCCGGCAATCCAAACCGATTCGAGCGAACTGGGGGCGGTCCTGGATCAAACTCTGGTAAATGGCCTCCCGCTGAACGAACGCGATTTTCTCCAGCTTGCCCTGCTCCTGCCGGGCGTCGCCCCCCCGGTGCAGGGTTCCCAGCTCTCCACGCGTGGTACTTTTTCGATGGACGCCAACGGAGCTCGCGAAGAGGCCAACAATTTCCTCCTCGACGGCGTCGACAACAACGACACCGATGTGCGCGGATATGTCCTGGAGCCCTCCGTCGATTCGATCCAGGAATTCAAGATCGCGACGAACTCCTACAGCGCCGAGTACGGCAGCGCGTCCGCCGGCCAAGTCAATATCATCACGCGCAGCGGCACAAATGAGTTCCACGGGACGGTCTACGACTATTTGCGCAACAGGGATTTCGATGCGCGCAATTTTTTCGACGGAAGCGTCAAGCCGCAATTCATAAGGAACCAGTTCGGCGCAAGTCTGGGCGGGCCCGTGATCAAGAACTCGACCTTCTTTTTCGCCAATTTTGAGGGCTTGCGGGAAGACCGGGGGCAGACTCAGTTGGGAATCGTGCCTACGTTGGCCGTTCGATCCGGCGATCTTTCGGGCCTCGGAATTGCCGTCGTGGATCCGAACACCGGCGTGCCATTTCCTAACGGGAGAGTTCCGGTCTCGGCTCAGGCGGCGCAGGTGTTGGCGCTGTTCCCAAAGCCCAACCTGCCCGGCGACTCGCTCAACTACCTCGGCAATCCAATCCTGACCAATAGTCAGAACGAAGGCAGCGTGCGCCTCGACCAGCGAGTCTCCAATAGATCGCAATTGACCCTCCGGTATAACTACGGCCGGCGCGACCTGTTCGAACCTTATACGGAGGCGGAGGATCAAGCCGAACCGCCCGTGCCCGGCTTCGGCGATTTTGTCTTCGACCGCGGCCACAACGCCCTCCTTCGTTTCGAGCAGACGCTCAGCCCGACCGCTGTTAATTCCGTTCTGGCGGGATTCAATCGCGAAATCCGCCAGATCTTCGTGCAAAACTACACTACCAATGTGAATGCTTTGTGGGGGGTCCACTACATGCCCACCACGCCCCGCGACTACGGCTTTCCGGGAATCTCCGTCGATGGTTACTCGAACGTAGGGGACGTGGCGTCGCTGCCCATCAATCGCGCCGACAATACATTGCAGCTCGGCGACCACCTGACGTTGATCCGCGGCGCTCACAGTATCAAAGCGGGCGCCGAATTCCGCGATCTTCAGGAGAATGGCTACGTCGAAGTCTATAGCCGTGGCCAGATGTATTTCACTGGCGCGTTCACGGGCTCGGGAATCGCCGATCTTCTGCTTGGGCTGCCGACGTATGGCATTAAGTCCCAGTACACCGGGCCGCAGAGTCTTCGCACCAAGTCCGCGGCCGCGTATGTGCAGGACGATTGGAAAGTGACTCGCAATCTGACCCTGAACCTTGGATTGCGGTATGAATACGACGCGCCGGCTACCGATCCCACCAATCGCATGGCTACGTTCGACTTCGCGACTGGCCAAACGGTACAGGTCGGGACCGGCGGGATTTCGCGTTCCGGAGTCCACGGCTGGGGCGGCGGCTACAACCCGCGCGTGGGCTTCGCCTGGTCGCCCATGAATCATACGGTGATCCGTGGAGGTTACGGTATCTACTACGACCCAAGCATGTTTGATGTCAATTCGTCGCTCTACTTCAATCCGCCGTACTTCACGGTGTCGGTTTATGGGGGCGCCACGCTGGGTAACCCGTTCCCTACCTCCAACGGGTTCGTTCCGCCGGCGGCCCTGAGCATTATCAGTCCCGATTTCAAACCCTCCTACACGCAACACTGGAATTTCAATATTCAGCGGGAAGTGGAGCGGGTCGGCGTGTTCAGCCTCGCTTACGCCGGATCCAAAGGAACCGATCTTGCGCGCTCGCGCGACGTCAACCAGCCGTTCCCCAGCGCCGACTCCATAGCGCCCTACCCGGCTTACAGCAATATTGACGAGATCGAGAGCGGCGGCAATTCGGAATATCAATCGTTTCAGTTTTCCTTCAAGCGGAGGATGGCAAATGGCCTTGCGGTCCTCGCATCTTATACGCGTTCGAAATCGATCGACGACACGTCGGCGTTCCTGCCCACGTCGCCGGACCAGAACTTTCCGCAGGACAGCCATGACTACCGGCTCAATCGGGGGCTCTCCAGTTACGACGTTCCGAACATTGCGACCGTCGGCTTCGTGTATGACATCCCGTGCGCGTGGCGATGGGCTCGCGGCTTCCAACTGAGTGGCATTGTTACGGCCGAGAGCGGCCAGCCTTTCACGCCGGTGCTCAACGCCGACAATAGCAACACGGGGAATGGAGGGATTCCCACAAACTTCGGGCTTGACCGCCCCAACGTCGTGGGCAACCCGGTGTTGTCGAACCCCACTCCGCAGGAATGGTTCAACGTCAATGCATTCGCGATTCCGCCGCAGTACGCCTGGGGCAATGCGGGCCGGAATATTCTGCGGGGGCCGAATCTCGGAACCGTCGACCTCTCCCTGCGACGCACCTTTGCGCTCCGGGAACAGCTTCGCCTGACCGCCGAAGCGCAATCCTTCAACATCCTCAATCGCGCAAACTTCAATCTGCCGAGCGCGATCGCGGATAACCCTTCGACGTTCGGAAGAATTTCCTCAGCGAAAGATCCTCGGCAGATTCAGTTTGCGTTGCGGCTCGCGTTCTAAACAGAACGTCATAAGTAATTGCGCGTCCGCTCTCTGACGTTCGCGGCTCCGAATCGGCGCCGTACGGAGCCGCGCGCGTAAGCAAGCGGTTGTGGCGCAAACAATAACGTCGCCATGTTTAGCGCCGTAGGGCGCCACATCCGGGACCGCGACAATGCCGGGGACGAAGAGAAGATTCGGATGCAGGGTCGCGGCGCGGGCAGGGCATGCCCTGACACTAGCCTATCCTAGCGATGGTGAACCTGCCTGCGCTACAATCGGAGCGGTTTGATCCTGATCGTGACATCTCCACGGTGGCTTCCCAAAGCTCGATACCCGAAGGACTGCGGCAGTTCATGACGCGGCGCGACATGCTTTGGCTCCTGGCCTCCGGCGCCCCCGGCGTCCGGGCGCAACAGTCGACCGGAATGGCTTCGCGCGGCGTGGGGAACCAACCGCGTGGCAAGCCCTCCGGCCTTCCCTTTCACGCGCGATTCACCGACATAGCCGCGCAGGCAGGTTTGCGCGAGCCGGTAATTTACGGGCCGGACGGACGGACGGATTACGTTCTCGAGTCGATGGGGTGCGGGGTCGCATTTCTCGATTACGACAACGATGGCTGGCTCGATGTGTTTGTTCTTTCGGGCACGCGCCGCGAGGGTCCGGTGGCGGGGGCCACGAACCGGCTGTACAGGAACAATCGCGATGGCACCTTCACGGATGTAACCCAACAGGCCGGTCTGACGCGCCAGGACTGGGCCTGCGGCGTGACGATCGGCGATTACGATAACGATGGCTTCGACGACATCTTCATTTCCCAGTGGGGCCAGAATGTGCTGTACCGCAACAACGGGAATGGCACCTTCACGGATGTGACGCGGGAGGCCGGCCTGCTTCACGAAGGCACGCGCTGGGGAACGGGTTGCACGTGGGTCGACTATAACCGCGATGGCTTGCTGGATCTGTTTGTCGCGCACTACCTTGTGTTCGGTTTTCAGTCCGTTCCGGCGACTGGCCGGAATCCCAAGTGCAACTTCAGGGGCGTTCCGGTGTATTGCGGGCCCCTTAGCCTGCAACCCGAGCGGTGCCTGCTATATCGCAACAACGGCGATGGCACGTTCACCGACGTGACCCGGTCCGCGGGAATCGACCGCGCGGCGCCCACTTTCGGGCTGACGGCGATGGCGGCCGATTATCTCGGAACCGGCTGGCAGGACATCTATGTCGCCTCCGATTCCACGCCGAGCCTGCTGTTCCGCAACCAGCGGGATGGTTCGTTTACCGAACAGGGCCTTCAGCTTGGTCTTGCGGTGAACGAAGACGGAACCGAGCAGGC
>OCTA010003766.1_pt1 | contig 13419 bp, 15 predicted proteins | sample 1538991 | NCBI WGS metagenome assembly OCTA01 (sample SAMEA3539302, study PRJEB22396) | soil metagenome | biome: tundra; feature: field; material: soil | place: USA | collected 2010-05 | depth 0.15 m
AAGCCCGACGCGGTGTTGCTCGTCCTCGATTCCCTGCACCTGACGCGCCAACTGATGCTGGCCGCGCCTGTGCTGGCGCTGGGGTTGCCCACCCTGGTGCTGCTCAACATGAGCGACCTGATGGAGGCCCGCGGCGGCCATATCGACTCGCTCAAGCTGGCCCGCGAACTGGGCGCGCCCGTGGCCCAGATCAGCGCCGTGCATGGAACCGGCCTCGATGCCGTTCCGCTCTTCCTTCACCAGCAAACCAACCGCATGGCCGCTAAACCGCTCACGCTGCCCGTCGTGGGCAACGCCGCCAGCGCTCACCTCTGGGCTGCCCAGGTAAGCCGCAACACCGGCTACCGCGCTCCCCTCTCGGTGGAAGGCACGCGCAAAATCGACAATGTCCTGCTCCACCGTATCTGGGGACCGCTGCTCTTTCTCGTGGTGGTGGTGGGCGTCTTTGAGGTGGTCTTCTCCATCGGCCAGCCGCTCTCCGACGGTTTTGGCGACATCCTGGCCCGCATGGGCGGCTTGGTGCGCACGCTCTTGCCCGCCGGATGGATACAGTCGCTCGTGCTCGACGGCGCATGGAAGGGCATCTCGTCGGTGCTGGTCTTTCTGCCCCAGATCCTGCTGCTCTTTCTCTTCATTGGGATTCTCGAAGACTCCGGCTACCTGTCCCGCGCCGCCCTGATCGCCGACCGCGTCATGCGCTCCATTGGATTGAACGGCAAAGCCTTCATTCCCCTGCTCTCCGCCTACGCCTGTGCGGTTCCGGCCATCATGGCCACGCGCACCATCGAGAACAAGCGCGACCGCTTTGCCACCATCCTGGTCACGCCCTTCATGACCTGCTCGGCCCGTCTGCCGGTCTACATGCTCCTCATCGCCGCCTTCATCCCCAACATCGTCTATCTGCACGGCTTTCTCGGCTTGCGTACGATCGTCATGCTGAGCCTCTATCTGGCTGGCTTTGTGGGGGCGATGACCACCGCATGGCTGCTGAAGAGCTCCATCCTCAAGTCCAGCGAAACGCCGTTCATCCTCGAGCTGCCGCAGTACCGCATGCCCAGTCTTCGCTCCCTGGCCCTGCGCCTGATGGACCGCGCACGCGTCTTCTTGCGCCAGGCCGGCACGGTCATCCTTTGCGTCACGCTGGCGCTCTGGGTACTGGCGCACCTGCCGGTGGTTCACGCTCCGGGCGGCGCAATCTCCGCGCCCGAGTTGGCTGACAGCGTCATTGGCCGCCTGGGCCACTTCATTGAGCCGGCCATTGCGCCCCTCGGTTTCAACTGGAAGATCGGCATCGGCTTGCTCTCCAGCGTGCTGGCCCGCGAAGTCATGGTCAGCACCATGGGCACCCTCTATGGCGCCGATCCCGCCACCCAGGCCATGCACCTGCAAACCGCACTCCACCACGACATGACTCTGGGCGGCGCGCTGGCGTTGATGATCTTCTTCGCCTTCGCCATGCAGTGCACCTCGACCATGGCCGTGGTCCGCCGCGAGACCAACAGTTGGAAGTGGCCGGCCGTCCAGTTCCTCTACATGCTGGTGCTGGCCTACGGCGCCGCTTTCGTTGTCAACCACGTGGCGATGGCGATCTTTGGGTAGCCAGGCACGCCGGGCTTCATCCACTGTCTATTTCAATCAGCGGGTGCAGTCCCTTTGCCGAGCGGTCAACCTGCTCATCCCTTCGGCTGCTCGCCTCGATGAATTCGATGCCCGCCCGCGTCTCCCGCTCTATGCGCCGGATCACATCGATGTGCCGGATAACTCCCGCCCGCTGCAGGGTCACGCCGCGCACATTCAGGTCCACCTCGACCTGGGCGCCGACTTGGGCGGGAAGTCCGATTCCGATCTCGACCCCGCATCCCGATTCGCTTAAATCCAGCAGAACTCCAAGGACATCCGGCCCGTAAGGCAGAATCCGGATCACGGCAGTTCCCTGCCAAAACAAACGCCGCTGAGAACGGCGCTCCGTCGGACTGGCCGCAAGGCCCGGTGCGCTGCATTTTGAGATTTGAAATGAAGCCATGGGTTCCCTCTCTGGGTTTATCGGAACTTTCTCATCTTTCAACCCGGCTTCCCACAACGAATCTGCGCAAAGGTACTTGGAGAATCGCGACAGACTTCAATCTGCGTTCTCGCGCCTGGATGGAACAAACCCGGCCGCGCAGGGCTTTTATGAGAAACTGGAAGAGCAGAAGTTCTCCGGCGCTGCCCTTGCGCGCGCCCCAAAACCTTGACTCAACCCCAGTTTCATCCGGCCCGCCGGCGCCGTTACCCCGCTGCGGCCCGCAAATAGGAACCAAAACAAGAATGATCAGCGTCAGCAATGTCACCATGCGCTACGGCTCGAAGGTGCTCTTCGAGGATGTGAGCGTAGCCTTTATTCCCGGCCGCCGCTACGGCCTCACCGGGCCCAACGGCTCCGGCAAGTCCACCTTCATGAAGATCCTCACCGGCGAGCTCGAGGCGCAGAAGGGCACGGTGGTCCGCCCGCGCAAGCTGGGCGTGCTCCGGCAAGATCAGTTTGCCTTCGACGCCTATCGCGTCATCGACACCGTCATCATGGGCAACAAGCCCCTATGGGCAGCCCTCGAAGAGCGCGACCGCATTTATGAAAAACCGGAGCTGACCGACGCCGATGGTATGCGCCTGGGCGAGCTCGAAGGCGTCATCGGCGACGAGGACGGATACACCGCCGAGAGCGATGCGGCCGTCCTTTTGGATGGTCTCGACATTCCCGAGGAAATCCACGAGCGCAAGATGGGCGAGATCCAGGGCGGCCAAAAGGTCCGCGTGCTACTGGCGCAGGCCCTCTTCGGCAAGCCCCAGGCCCTACTGCTCGACGAGCCTACCAACTACCTCGATCTCGACTCCGTTCACTGGCTCCAGGACTTCCTCAACACCTACGACGGCACTCTGATCGCCATCTCCCACGACCGGCACTTCCTCAACAGCGTCACCACCCACACCGCCGACATCGACTACCAGACCATCATCACCTACACCGGCGGCTACGACGACATGGTGATGGCCAAGACGCAGATTCGCTCCACGCTCGAGTCGCAAAACGCCCAGCGCGAAAAGAAGATCGCCCAGCTCAACGACTTCATCGCCCGCTTCTCCGCCGGAACCCGCTCCTCGCAGGTCACCAGCCGCCGCAAAGAGGTCGAGCGCCTGCAAACCAACGATCTGGCCCGCTCCAACATCGCGCGCCCCTACATCCGTTTCGACCAGGTGCGCCCCAGCGGCAAGCACGTGCTCGAGTTCAAGCGCATCACCAAGCTCTACGGCGACCACAAGGTACTCGACGGCTTCACCGCCAACGTCATGCGCGGCGAAAGAATCTGCCTCATGGGCCGCAACGGCGCCGGCAAGACCACCCTGCTCAAGAGCCTGCTCAATAACTATCCCGGCCTCGCCGACAAAGACTTCGCCCTCGATTCCGGCGCGGTCTTCTGGGGCCACGAGGCGCAGATCGGCTACTTCCCCCAGGACGTGGGCGCAACCATCGAACATGGCCTCACCGTGGCCGAGTGGCTCCATCGCTGGAACCCCGCGGCCCACGTCGAGGAGATTCGCGGCATCCTCGGCCAGATGCTCTTCAGCGGCGAAGAGGGCGACAAGCAGACCAAGGCCCTCAGCGGCGGCGAACAAGCCCGCCTCGCCTTCTGCAAGCTCATCCTAACCAAGCCCAACTTCTTGATCTTCGACGAGCCGACCAACCACCTGGACCTCGAAGCCATCAACGCCTTAAACATCGCCCTCCAACGCTACGAAGGCACCGTCCTGTTAGTCACCCACGACCACGATTTAATCGACGAAGTAGCCACTAGGCTATGGAACTTCAAGGAAGACGGCATCGAAGACTTCCAGGGCCCCTACGCCGAGTGGAAAGGCAAGCACAATTAAATTTGTGGCATAATCAATTCATGCCAGCCCGAACCACCGTCGAGCTCCCGGAATCGCTGCACGAGCGGCTGAAAGAGCGCGCCCAGACCACGGGCGTCTCCATCCGCTCGCTCATCGTGCGCGCGGTCGAGCAGACCTATATGGAGCCTAAAAAGGGGAGGCCGGTAACCGGTCCTCTAATTACTGGCGCCGGCAAGCGCGGTCCCCTCTACCCCGGAGACGAGAATCCGCATGACCTTGTTTTTTCCTGATCTCAACATCTGGCTGGCGCTCTCCGACGTTGGGAATTTCCACAACGCGATTGCCTGGGCATGGCTTAATCGGATACCGGGCGATGACCGTCTCCTTTTCTCCCGTTATACGCAGTTGGGTCTGCTGCGCTTGCTCACCAACCCTGCGGTGATGGGCGACCAGACACTCACGCTGCACAAGGCGTGGGCTGTCTACGACCGCTGGCTCGAAGACCCGCGCGTGGAATTTTGTCCCGAGCCCCGGCAAGCGGATTCCAGCTTTCGACAGGCCACCGAACCCTTCGCCGCCAAGGCCGCCTCCAAATGGGTCGGCGATTGCTGGCTGCTGGCCTTCGCGCAGGCCACGCACTCCCGCCTCATCACCTTCGATCAGGCGCTAGTTGAGTTCGCGAAGAAGCAGGGCCACGCCGCTGTAAGGCCCAATTGAGAATCCATACAGCAAATGCGCCGGGTGCCCCAGGTCTCGGATTTGAGACCTGGGATTCTCGTCGATCACACAACCACCACTCAATTGAGATTCGTGGATCGAGCGTGTTATTGACCCTGCCCTGAAAGGCGTTGGAGGCATGAAACCACGGACCAACGCCGATGAAAACGCCGCCATTGAAACCAACCCACTCTCAACTTTGCCGAAGTCCTGGCCCACATCCGCGGCTGCGGCGGATAAAGCGGCTATACAGTGATTGAGGTGTCGAACTTTGTGTAATTGTCGAAGTAATCTTTGATGGTCAGATAGCACTCGCAAGAGGTCTTCGTGAGCCCAGGGACGTCGAGGATGCGAATTTCTCCGCGAGTGTATTCGATAAGTCCTTTTCGCTTGAGAATCCCGGCTGTCGTAGAAACAGTGGGACGGCGAACCCCGAGCATGTCTGCGAGGAACTCATGCGAAATCTTGAACGTGTCGATGTGCGCGCGGTCCGCACAGATGAGCAGCCAGCGGGCGAGTCGCTGTTCAAAGTTGTGTTTCGCATTGCATCCAGCGGATTGCAATGCCTGAACGAGTTGTGCCTGAACATAGCTCAGAGCCAGAGACTGAAAGTCGCCGCCAAGGCGGAACTCTCTTCTCGCATCCTCCACGTGGCAGGAATAGCCATGGCCGGCAATCTGGGTGTAGACGCGATTCAGACTCTTTTTTGTTCCCATCAAAGCTGAGACGCCGACGACCGACTCATAACCGAACATCCCTACCTCGACCTGAGACCCATCCTTGAACGTTGCCGTCATCGACGCCATCCCCTCTTCGAGAAAATAGAGGCGATCGATCGGGTCGTCAGGGTTTTCGATTTCGTGTTTCATCTCGAATGTGACCGGCTTCAAACGAAGGCGCGCAATTACGTCCCCGTCTAGAGCCTTCAAAAGAGTGTTCTTAAAGCCGCTCGTGTGCAACGGATCCTCACTTTCAGAAAAACCTTATTCCAATCAGTATGCCTCAAGCTCACGATGCCTGACAAAATTCCTGTTATGTCCGAAACCGTACAAAGACCGCAAGACTAAGCGAGTAAAATTCATTCGGTCCATTGATTTTCTTTTTTGAGGTGAGAAGCATGACCTTTGACCTCGCCACCTTTCTGGAACAAGCAGCAGTGGGACGAACACTGGCCCGCCTGCGGCCCAAGCAGGTCTTCTTTTCGCAGGGAAGTTCGGCTGACTCCATCTTCTATCTTCGGACGGGCCGCGCAAAACTCACAGTCGTTTCGCCTGACGGCAAGGAAGCCACGATTGCGCTTCTCTCCGCCGGGGAATTCGTAGGGGAGGAATCGCTTGCGAGCGTGGGTGCGCTGCATATGGCCACTGCCGTCGCAATTGAAACCTGTACGGCGCTCAAGATAGCGAGGGGGGAGATGATCCGCGTGATGCACGAGGAGCGTTCCTTCTCCGAAATGTACTTGAAATTCCTGCTGGCCCGGAGTATGCGAACCCAGGCCGATCTTGTCGATCAGCTTTTCAACTCCAGCGAAAAGCGCCTGGCGAGAATTCTCCTGTTGATGGCCGAGTTTGGCGAGCCGGGGTCACCGGAATCCTTGATCCCTCCCACCACGCAGGAGACTCTGGCAGAGATGATCGGCACCACCCGGTCCCGCGTCAGCTTCTTCATGAATCGCTTTCGCAAGCTCGGCCTTATCGAATACAACGGCCGCATCAAGGTCCACAAGTCGCTGCTCAACGTGGTTCTGCACGATGAATTCACCGAGCGTAACCCCGAGAGACCTCCTGATTCGGTCACCCCACGTGTTCGATCAAAGCCGGCCAGACGCGGCTAGAGGCGGGTGGTCCAGGTCTAAGAGAGGCAAGTTGACCATGAATCTGGGTGCCCCAGAGCCTGCCATGAGCCTGTCGAACGGGGTCTCGAATTTGAGACCTGGAATTCTCGTCGATTACACCCCCACCACTCAATTGAGATTCGCAGATCAAGAGATCGCCCCCGCGAGTTAAACCAAGACAAGGCGAACACGGCGGCCTACCGTTGAGCAGCGCGCTGCACTGTGTCAAGTTGTACCTTGTCGTTGTCGGGGTCTAGCAGCTTGTCCAAATGCGCGCGGCTCGTTCCCATGCGCCGCGACCTCTCCGCCTTGGTTATACCCTGCTCATGCATGGCCGGGTGCCCCAGGTCTCGTCCGCCGCGGCGGAGAGACCTGGGAAACAAAACCACTCCACCATACGAATGCTCTATCCTGAACAAGGAGAGGCTGGCATTGCAGAAATACCTGCTCATCGCTGTTGGCGGCGCGCTCGGTTCCATCGCCCGGTTCTGGGTCGGCTCCGCGATTGCCGGCCGCATGGGGATCAAGTTCCCCTACGGCACCCTGATCGTCAACCTCACGGCCTGCCTCATCATCGGCTTCTCGCTCACCTATTTGGGTAGACGGGCCGACCTGAACCCGGCGTGGAGATTTATGATTCCAGTGGGCTTCATCGGCGCCTACAGTACCTTTTCCACCTATGAGTGGGAGACCCTGTCCACCCTGCGTTCGGGAGCTTTTCTTCTTGCGGCTCTCTATGCGGGCGGCAGCCTCATCCTGGGCCTCGTCGCCGTTTGGGGCGGTTCCTGGCTGGCCGAGGTTCTTTCCTGAGAGCGCAATCGCCGGTCCCGAATCGTCCGCGCTTGCAACTTCTACCCTAATAATGCTTCAATCCTTCGTTGTCCAATTGATGCTTCGCGGCGCGGTTCTGCCCGCAAGGGAGAAAATATGTTACAGACGGGCAAGGCGATCAAAGTCTCCATCTACCTGAGCGACGGAGCCACCCATCACGGCGTTCCGGTCTACTCCAGCATCCTCGACTTCCTTTTCTTCCGCGGCGTTGCCGGCGCAACAGTAATGAAAGGCATCGCCGGATTCGGCGCCGACCACCACTTGCACTCCTCAAGTTTTGTCGAAATCTCCGATCGCCTGCCCATCAAAATCGAGTTCATTGAGACGCGTGAGAAGGTCGACGCCATCCTGGGCAAGCTGGAAGAGCTGGCCGGCAGCGGGTTGATCGAGATGCAGGAGACCACGGTGGCCAAACCCGCCCAGATCTCCAAGCCCAAAATGCCGGTGCCTCCCGCCCATCTCAGGATCGAAGGCAAAGCCCAGATGATGCGCATCTTCGTGAGCGAAGAGGACCGCTGGAAAGATAAACCGCTGCACGAGGCCCTGGTGGCGGCATTGAGGGCCAACGACATTGCCGGAGTCACCGTCTATCGCGGCATCCTCGGCTATGGAGCGCATCGGCGCCTGCATAGAGACATGCCGCTGCACTCCCCTCACCACGGCTCGATCATGCTTTCCGTCATCGATACCGAAGAGAAGCTGCGCTCGTTTTTGCCGCTCGTAGACCAGATGGTGGAAGAGGGATTGGTGGTATTCTCCGCCGTGGACATCGTCAAATATGCTTATCGCGCGCTGGAAGTCGACAGTCCCGACGAGGACGGGAAACAGACGCCGCCCGCGCCCTTGAGCGGCTCGGAATCAAGTTCGGAATCAGTGGAGGTCCGGCCATGAAAGAGAAGTTTCCCGCACGCATGTTGCGCGTCCATTTCGGCGAGGACGACCGTTGGCACGGCAAGCCCCTGCATGAAGCGATCCTGGCCAAATGCAAGGAGTTGGGGATTGAGGAAGCCATCGTCTTCCGCGGCATCGAAGGCTACGGATCGGGCAGCAGAATTCGCCATCCCAACCGCTGGATGCTTTCGAAGGATGCTCCCATCCAGTTGAGCATCGTCGATACCGAAGAACAGATCGGCAAACTGCTCCCTTACCTCGACGCCATGGTCGAAGAGGGCTTGGTCGCAACCTCCACGGTCGAAGTCATCCGCTACTCGCGAACTCAAGAAAAGGCGGCGCGGAACCCGTAGGCCGGGCGCGTCTCGCCCCTGCCCGCTACGGCGCCGACGTGAATGGTGAAGCGGGCAGTCCGTCCCCGTTGAACAGATTGCACTCCGGACTGTTGGCCCAGCCGTAACGCACAAACACCGGTTCTGCCACCGATGGGCTCGTGGCCAACACCGTAGCGCCCTCGACTGCGGCCATGGCGGGCCAGAATTTCCCGTCGGCCCCTGCAACCTCGAAGCCGGTCACCGCGCCGCCTTTAGCCGCCAACCCTTTGGCATGGTCGAACCAGGCGCGAATTCCACTCCCCTCCTGCGTTGCCTGCCGATAGATCGGCCCCGAGTACTCGACGGCTTCCCCATAGCTGAGGGCGCGCGCCGCTCGTGCCAGCCTCAAGCCCACATCCAGCTTGTCTGTAGGGTGTACGTTGTCCGGGTCGCCGATGTCGATCGTCACGGCCATGGCCGTATTGCGCAGCGCCAGGGTCTTCAACTGCTGCTCGCGCAGCGTGGCCCAATCCTCGGCCGGGATGGACTTGAAATTCGAAATCTGCACATAGAGGAACGGAAAGTCGCCCACGCCCCACTGCCGACGCCAATCCTCAATCAACGTGCTGAAGACTCGGTGATACAGACTCGGGTATCGATTGACGATACTGTTGCTTTCGCCCTGGTACCAGATCACCCCGCGAATGGGGAACGCCGTCAGCGGCGCGATCATGCCGTTGTATAGCTGCCCTGGGCCCCAACTCTTCAATTGCGGGTGCCAGGGAAACCGCGGTTCCGGCTTGCCCTGCGCCTGGGCTTCCTCGCGCTGCCGTTGTTCCTCTTTGTCTGCCAGCAGCGCATCCGATTCGCGCTCCGTCATCCTGCCCCATGAAACAAACAGCGGCGCCAAAGCCGCGTCTTCGCCCAGAGCCTCCATGCGCGTCCATGCCTCGGCCACCGTCCCGCCCCAGGCGGAGTCGATCACGCCCACCGGCACATGCTCCCGCTGCTCAATCTCCCGGGCAAAGTACCAGCCAACTGCGGAAAAATCCCTGGCGCTTTCAGGGGTTGAAGCCGCCCATCCCTCGGTGTCGGCGTCATCCTGCGGATACTCCGCTGCCCGCCGCTTTACGATCAACAGCCGTATGCGCTCGTTGGCCGCATGAGGCAGGTCCGCGCCGGCTGTGGCTGCATTGCGCATCTCAAACTCCATGTTCGACTGTCCCGAGGCCACCCACACGTCTCCCACCAGAATATCGTCCAGAATGATGGTCTGCGCCGGCGAGGCATCCTCACCGGCAGCCGTGGGCGCACCCTTCACGATGAGTTGAAATGGCCCGCCGGCCGCGCCCGGTGGCAGATAAAGGCTCCACCGGCCCAGTTGCCCGGCCTGCGTCGAGCGCGTCTCGCCGCGAAAGCTTACGCTCACATCTTCCCCTGCCGCAGCCAACCCCCAGACATGCACCGGCAGATCCCGCTGGACCACCATGTGGCTGGCCAGAATCTTCGGTAGAGTCACTTCCGCGGAAACAATCGCGCCCGGAAGCAGCGCAAGCAGCAGGAATCGCAGGTTCAAGAGGAGCCTCATTGGAAACATAATGCCCAAAAGATGCCCAAAAGCCTCCACGGGTGGAGGGCCGCGGAAGTATCCAGAAAGATCACGATATCAGAGTAAACGGTCTCTTCTCAGTCCTTGGCTACTTTCGGCTGTCTTGCCCTTCCCATGGAATCCCGACACATCCCATTCGGGCAGTCCGTGTCCGAGCAGGAACAAGGGGATGTGGTCGAAGGCAATTGCAAGGTCGAGAGGCTTCGGTCGGGAGACCGCGCTTTCCTCGTCTGCATCTCAATAAAGGTGCTGCACTTTCACAGGATTTCCGCCGTACAGAATATCTGATCGGGAGGGACCGGTGCTTTTGATGCGAAACGGACGCGCAACTGTACCTACTTTCTTGGCCTTAGCGGTTTTGGCCCTTTGTTCATCGCGCAGCCACGCGCAGGCAGCTCTGCTGATGGAGGAGCCGTACGGCTTCTTTGGCGCCCTGAATCCGACCGGGCACGATGCAATCTATTTTGAACGCGTTTGCGCCGAGACTCCCATCACGCTGCGTCGCTGCGCCCCCGGCGAATTGGGCGCCGTCATCGCCCGCTACCAGGGCATCTCCGGATACGACTGGGTGGCGATCCCGCTCGTTCCCTATTTGTATTCGGTCGAAAGCGCCTCGGAAGCCCCGACCCGCGTGAACCGGAAGACCGTGGCGCAGATGCGCGAACGGTATCGCGAGGCCCATCTGCTCACTCTGGGAGAAAGCCTGCCTGCGGGCAATTTCGCGCAGGGCGGCTGGAAGCAACTCGTGGGCGTCGTATATGAGCGCCGCATTTACGTCTTGCGCTTCGAGACCACCCTCGAACAGGACGACGCCTTCATTGCGCGGATGAACAGCGGCGAGAATCGTTCCCATTTCGAACTGTTGTTTAGCAACTGCGCGGATTTTACACGGGTCGTTCTCAATGCATACTTTCCCCGCGCCTTCCGGCGCAGCATTTTCCCGGACGCCGGCGTGACCACACCCAAGCAGATCGCCTACAAACTGGTGCGGCGTGCGCGCAAGCACCCAGAGATGCAACTGACGCTCTTTGAGATCCCCCAGATCCCCGGCTATCGCCGCCAGAGCCACTCGAACAAAGGCATCGCCGAGTCGCTCACCACGACCCCATATGCTATCCCCATCGCGCTGGTCAATCCGTACCTCGCAGGAGGATTGTTTGTGAACTACCTGGTGTACGGCCGCTTTCATCTCATCCCCAGGCATCCGCCGGTCCTTGCGCCAACCAATCTCTCCGCATTGACAGCTTCAGCCCGTACCGCGCAGAATCCTGACAAAGCGGAACTTCAGGCCCCCGCCGCCGCTGCCAAAGCCTCTGCGGAAACGCAGGCGACCCATACAGCTAACTCCGGCCAAAAAGAAATGAAGGATACAGATGAGTGAGTCCACCCCGCAGAATCTCAAGAACCATGGACGGCTCGATCCGCCCGTTCACATGGTTCTGTTCGCCGTTCTGATCGCCAACCTCGTCATCGCCATCTCCTACTTGGTGAACCATTTCAACCTCTTCAACGGATGGCTGGTGATCCTCTCGATCGCTGTTTTCATCCCCTTCCTCAAGTTGCGCGCCTATCCCCTCAAGGTGCAGGACCGCGTCATCCGGCTCGAAGAGCGGCTGCGTTTGCAGGCGCTGGCTCCGGCGGAGTGGCACCCGCAAATCTATCGGCTCACCGAGGACCAGTTGATCGGCCTGCGTTTTGCCGCGGATGATGAAGTTGTTGAACTGGCCGAAAAGGCGCTTGAGGGGAATTTGAATCGCAAACAGATCAAGGAGCGCATTCAGAACTGGCGCGCCGATGACTGGCGAGTCTGAGCCAAACCACCGGCCCAGGCCTGGGGATGGAAGTTGCCGCGAGATTTGCCCGGCAGTCGAAGCGGGGGGAATCGCCGATCCCCTCCCGCGCCAGCCGCGCCGGTTACTCCACGTCGCTCACCCTGCCGTCTTTGAAGGTGACCTTCATGCCGCTGTAGAAGTAGATGACCTTGGGTCCCAGATTCGCCACCCTTGTCGGCAAGCCAAGAACCGCCTGCACTTGGTCTGTCGTCTGGCCCAGCTCAACGGATGCCGGCGCAGCAGGAACCGCGCTTGGCGCCCCCACTCTATCCTGGGACGTCTCGGCGGTGACATCCCGCTCCGCCTGCTCGCCCTGTTGGTCCTGCTGCCGGATCTCGGCGCCCACGTTCGAATCGGGCGTTGGCGCGGCGGCGGCATACTGCGCCGGAGCCGGTTCGGCCTGGGCTGAAGGCGGAGCCGCCGGCAACCCATCCTTGCCCTGTTTGGCTTGCAGATCCTGGAGCCCCTGGTCAATGGTCTCCCGCATGTGGTTCTGCATCTCCTGCAGATCGGTCAACTGGATCTGTACCGTAAGGGAAATCTGGCACTCCGGGGTGCCCTTGCTGGACAAAACCACCAGATTCGCCGTGGTTGCGTCCGAGGGAGGCGGCGTCCTTAACTGGAGCGTATCGCCGTCGCTGACCACGCACTCCTGCCCGGATGCATCCGTCACGTCCAGATTCCCGCCTGCCACGAATACATGCGGACGGCCGTCGCTCAACAGCCTTGCAATCCCGCTTGAGCCGGGGTCCACATCCTGTCCTTGCGCGTTTTGCTGCGCTTCCTGGTTCTCCAGCGCCAACTGGTTCCTCACCTCGTCGGCGATCATCTGCTTCACTTCGGGAGTAAGCACCGGCTGACCACCCCCGGCCTGAGTGCCGTCCTCCTCGCCTGCCTCCTGGTGCGCAGCGTAGGCTGCCTGTAGATCTTGCGAGATGATATAGTCCGTCAGCCAGAACGCGGCCGAGGGGTACACCGGATACGGCTGGAAGTAGTAGCCGTACCGCCCGTACCACGGGCTGCCTCCCCATCCCCAATCAAACGTGATCGGCGCCGCCCACGGGTTGTACGCCCATCCGTAAAAGGCTGGACGGTAATAATACCCTGGGGCATAGACGTTCAGATACAATCCGCGGTACCCATAGCCCCTGTAGAACCGGTCGTAGGCACGGCCATGGTAGAAGTAGGAGCGCCGCTCATAATCGTGACCATGGAAACCATAGGGGCGCTCAACGTATCCCCGGCGGCCATGCTCTGCAAAAATGCGGCTGTGGTCGGCGCGCTCCATGGAGACTGTTCGACCGCCACCCAAACCATGATGGACGTCCATCCCCCTCCTGGCGTCGTGTACGTCGCTCACCCCGCCGTTGGGGCGGGTGCGAAACGCGCTGCCGCTCCCAGTAAGGTGCTCATTGCTTCCCCGCGGCGCAGGACCACCCCTGAAAGCCGAATGGCTGTCGCCCCCACGGCCGTACGAACCTGCACCCTGTCCTTCGCCAGCGTGGAAACCACCACCCGGTCCGG
>OCTA010003768.1_pt1 | contig 13419 bp, 10 predicted proteins | sample 1538991 | NCBI WGS metagenome assembly OCTA01 (sample SAMEA3539302, study PRJEB22396) | soil metagenome | biome: tundra; feature: field; material: soil | place: USA | collected 2010-05 | depth 0.15 m
GGTACGCACTTTGAGAATCAGCGTCTTCGGATTGGGTTATGTGGGTGCAGTTTCGGCGGGATGCCTCGCTGATGATGGACATGAAGTCGTTGGTGTTGACCCTCTTCCGACAAAGGTCGATCTGATCAACCGTGGGCAATCTCCCATTGTTGAAACAGATATTGGTGAAATCATCGCGGCCACTGCCAAGGCTGGCCGGCTGCGCGCCACGAGCGATCCTGGGCAAGCGATCCGTGAGACGGAACTGTCGTTTGTTTGCGTCGGCACACCTAGCCAGGCCAACGGCAATCTCGACCTCCGATATATCCGACGGATTTGCGAACAGATCGGCGAAGCGCTCAAGAGCAAGAATGAGCGCCATACGGTCGTCATTCGCAGCACCATCTTGCCGGGCACGATGCACAAGATCGTGATTCCCACCTTGGAGGAATTCTCTGGGAAGAAGGGTGCGGTTGACTTCGGCGTTTGCAACAACCCGGAATTTCTGCGGGAGGGGTCGGCAGTGAAGGACTTCCGCTTTCCGCCCAAGACCGTCATCGGAGAGCTAGATCAAGCCAGCGGCGACATTCTGGCGTCGCTCTACAAAAAGCTCGATGCGCCGTTAATTCGGACGGATATTGAGTCTGCCGAAATGGTGAAGTACATCGACAACAGTTGGCACGCGCTCAAGATTGGGTTTGCCAATGAGATCGGTAATCTCTGCAAGTCTTTAGGCCTCGATGCGCACGTGGTGATGAATATCTTCTGTCAGGATCGAAAACTCAACATTTCTCCGGCTTACCTGTCACCCGGTTTTGCGTTTGGAGGCTCGTGCCTGCCTAAAGACCTTCGGGCATTGTCCTATCAGGCCAAGATGCACGATTTGGATCTGCCGATTCTAGCTTCGATCCTGCCGAGCAACGAAATGCAGATCTCCCGAGGCCTGCAGTTGATTGTGAAGAGGGAACACACGCGAGTAGGCATCTTGGGATTTAGTTTCAAGGCGGGAACGGACGATCTGCGAGAGAGTCCCATGATCGAAGTCATCGAACGCCTGATCGGCAAGGGGTATGACTTGCGGATCTATGACAAGAACGTGAATATCGCCAGGTTGGTGGGCGCGAACCGAGATTTCATTCTCAACCACATTCCGCACATTTCCAAGCTTATGGTCGGAGACATTGACGCGGTGCTGGATCACGCCGAGACCGTTGTAATTGGAAATAAGGATCCGGAGTTCAGCAAGGTGCCGGAGCGGCTTCGCGCGGGCCAATTTCTTGTAGATTTTGTACGAATCATCGAGGGGAGAAGTGATAATGGCAATTATGACGGCATCTGTTGGTGAGAAGCGGGCGAGCCAGGGTGTGAACCCTGCTGCGAAAGCGGCGATCTACGAATCCGTGATGCGACTCTCCCGGTGGTTGGAAGAGAACGATTACCGCGGCTACGATACTTTCGACGGCCTCAGTGCGCGCTTTTTGCGGCCATTTACTTTTGAGACGAAGTTGCTGCGTATCGTACTCCAGCAGAGTGTGAGGCGATTCCCAGTGAACTTGCGCCCCGTGTTGGGAATTGCCAGGGAACAATCCAGCAAGGGCATGGGGTTCCTGGCGCGTGGCTTCATGCGTCTTCACCAGACCACCGGCGACCCGGCATGGGCGGCCAAGGCGGAGATGGCTCTACAATGGCTGATCGATAAACAGTCCAAAGGATACAGTGGAGCTTGCTGGGGAAATCATTTCGATTACCAATCGAGGGGATTTTACCTGCCCAAGGGAGTCCCAACCATCGTGTGGACATCCCTAATCGGCCACGCGTTTCTGGACGGATATGAGCATTTTGAAAACGACAAGTATCTACAGATTGCTGTAAGCGCCTGCGAGCATATTCTCCGCGATTACAGTACGCACCCTCACGGGGAAGGGGTATGCATTAGTTACGTGCCAGGTATAAACAACCAGGTTCACAACGCGAACACGCTGGGTGCGAGCCTGTTGGCACGCACCTATTCCCACACGCGTAATCAGGCCTACCGCGACCTAGCACAGAAAGCCCTCCAATATACCGCTGACTATCAGCGGTCGGACGGATCCTGGTACTACGGGGAAGATGGTTGTCATTGGGTCGATAACTTTCATACTGGCTACGTACTCGACTGTTTCAAACGCTACGTCGAAAGCACCGGGGACGATCGCTTTACGGCCTCGATGAATAAGGGGTATGAATTCTGGAAGAACACGTTCTTCCTGCCGGACGGGACTCCCCGGTACTACGACTACAAGACTCTCCCCATTGACATTCAGTGCAGTTCGCAGGCGATTGATACCTTGGTCTACTTCAGCGATCGCGATCCAGAAAGCTTGCCTCTTGCGCTCAGAGTCGGTCAATGGACGATTGATCATATGCAGGACCGGTCGGGCTACTTCTATTACCGAAGGTATTCGCGAGGGATTGTGAACAAGACTCCAACCCTGCACTGGGGACAGGCAACCATGCTTTGCGCCCTGGCCGGACTGTATCAGTCCATTTAGAGAGAAGGTTTGTTGTGGCGAAGAAGATCCTCATTATTGTGGAGAACCTGCCGGTTCCACCGGACTTCCGAGTCTGGAAGGAAGCCCGTTCCTTGCGCGGGGCTGGATATGAGGTCACCGTATTGTGCCCCAGAGGTAAGGGCTGCGAACGCGGCTATGAGTTCATCGACGGAGTACACATTTACCGGCATCCGACGGCCCAAGAGGGGCATGGCCCTTGGGGATACGTTCTCGAGTACAGCTATGCATTGTTTTGGGAGTTTCTGTACTCGTGGTGGATTTACCTGCGGCGTGGATTTCGTGTGATCCAAGCTTGCAATCCTCCGGACGATATTTTCCTTGTGGCACTCCCGTTTAAACTGTTGGGCGTGAAATACATATTCGATCACCACGATGTCAACCCTGAGCTGTATCTCTCCAAGTACGGCAAGATGGGCCTCTTCTACAAAATACAGGTGTGGTTGGAAAAGATGACGTTTCGTTTCAGTGACGTTGTGATGTCGACCAACAACAGCTATCGAGAGATCGCGATGACGCGCGGAGGCGTAAGCGGAGACGACGTCTTTGTTGTGCGCAACGGCCCCGATCCGGAAACGTTTAAAGCCGTCTCGCCGAATCCGACCTTGAAGCAAGGGAAGCGTTATCTTGTCGGGTATGTCGGAGTGATGAACAGTCAAGAGGGCTTGGATATTCTTCTCGATGTAGCCTCGCGAATCAAGAACTTAGGACGCCGGGACGTTCATTTCACATGTATCGGAAGGGGGCCGGAACTGGCAAGCCTCCGCAAGATGACCCAGGACAAACAACTCGAAGACATGGTGACCTTCACCGGATTTGTGCCAGACGCTGAACTGGTCGAGATCCTTTCGACTGCCGACGTATGCGTGAACCCAGACAGGCCATCCCAGATGAATAGTATGTCTACCATGATCAAAATCCTGGAATACATGTGCTTGGGCAAACCGATCGTGCAGTTCGAAGGGAAGGAAGGGCGGTTTAGCGCTCAGGACGCATCGTTGTACAGCGGCGAGCAGGCGGCGGATTTTGCGGAAAAGATCCTATGGCTGTTGGATCATCCGGAGGAGAGGGAACGGATGGGCCGGTTTGGGCGAACGCGGATCGAGAAAGAACTGGCTTGGGAATACTCGGTTCAGAACTTGCTCGCCGCCTACGAGAGAGCGTTCAGCAAGATGCGAGGCAGGAGCGCTGTTGAAGCAAACAATGCCAGTGCTGAGATGAAACACTGATCGTCGGTTACTGGACGAATGAAAGGTGAGAATCAGATCTCTTGGAGTTCTGAGATTGGACTCATGGAAATCATCGCTGAATCCGAAGAAGTGTCGCATTCGTTGAATACAGAATATTTTGAGCCTACGGTTTACGAAATTGATCCTTTACGCGATCCGCGCTGGGCGTGCCTTGTTGAGAGCCACCCTCGAAGTTCAGTCTTCCACACAACGAAGTGGCTGACGGCTTTACAGAATGTTTACGGTTACGAACCTGTGGCGGTGACCACCTCGCCACCAGAGGTGAGACTCACGAATGGGCTCGTGTTCTGTCACGTCAAGAGTTGGCTGACTGGGCGACGCTTTGTTTCTCTGCCATTTTCTGATCATTGCGAGGCGTTAGTCGACAGTCCGGACGAGTTGGACGCGATGCTTATGCGTTTGAAGCGAGATCACGAGAAATGGGCGTCGCAATACATCGAGATCAGGCCAGTATCGCAGCGCCCCGGCAGGAATACTGGACTGGAAGAAAGTCTCACCTATCAATTTCACCGCCTAGATCTGCGCAGGAGCGCAGAGGAGTTGTTTCATGATTTCCACAAAGACTGCATTCAGAGGAAGATTCGACGCGCGGAACGGGAAGCGTTGAAGTACGAAGCAGGGAACTCGGAAGCCTTGCTGCAGAAGTTTTACAGCCTTCTGGTGACGACTCGCCGGCGACAGTATTTGCCGCCTCAACCTTTGGCGTGGTTTCGGGGGCTCGTCGCTGCCTTTGGCGACGATATCAAAATTCGTGTTGCGTCCAAGGGAGACGTGCCAGTTGCCAGCATTCTGACGCTGTCCCACAAGAAGAGTGTGGTCTATAAGTACGGAGGCAGTATCGCCTCACTGAACAAATTGGGAGGTATGGCGTTTCTGTTTTGGAAGACGATTCAAGAGGCGAAGGATGAAGGGATCGAAGAGCTCGATCTCGGGCGCTCCAACATTGACAATGAGGGTCTCATCGCCTTCAAAGAACACTGGCGGGCGGCTCGAACTACCCTCAGTTATTGGAGGTATCCACGCGGGCCTCTGGTGCCGCAGAGCGCTTGGCGACAGACCCTGCTCCGCCATTTCGTTCAGTCCGCACCAGATTTCGCGTTAGTGGCCGCTGGGTCGCTTTTGTATAAGCATATCGGCTGAGAATGACTCCCGGAGTCCGTTGTGCTCTCGGTCCTTCTTGAGGATGTTTTATGCAGTTTCGTAGTGATCGGCAAGACGTCGTGTCGAATGCAACGGTGTACTCCCCCGTCTTGATAGATGTGAGTTAGTAGCGTTAGTTCCCGGTGCACCACCTAATCACTGTCTATACTCTCGCTGGGGGAGATGAATTCGGGATGAATGATTCTGTAAGCCAATATTATCGATGCCCCGAAAGCCATGTGCGCCTGAGTCTGAGAGAGCCCCTCTCGGAAAGCAACGGCTATTTCAACTTCGGTACAGGCACAACCTGTTACGGGCGGTGTGCCGGACACTCTCCATCGAAGTGTCCGGAAGGACCTCTATATGACGTCATGGCCGATGCAAAACTCGATGGCGGGACTGTCGGTCTTCCGTTCGATCTGAAGCAGGTTGTTGATAATCTGCGCTATGAATTGTATTCCCAGGAAGCCAGCAGCCAAGCGGAAACCACGATGGCTCGGGCCTACTATCTAATTCGCCCGCTTCTTTCGGTCTCTGTCAGGAAGCACATTCAAAGATGGCATTTCAGAGATTGGGAGCGCCTGGCATTTCCTCATTGGCCTGTCGACACGACGGTAGACCAGATTTTCGAGCAGACCATGCTCTTGTCACTCAAGGCACAGTCTGTAAGCGAGATTCCATTCGTGTGGTTCTGGCCCGAAGGCGCCACCAGTTGCGCGATCATGACGCACGATGTGGAGACCGAGAAGGGTGTACGCTCATCCCCTTATTTGATGGATATGGAGGATGCGTTCGACATCAAGGCCTCCTTTCAGATCGTTCCCGAACAGCGTTACGAGGTAACGGATGATTTCTTGAATTCTGTACGGGATCGAGGATTCGAGGTGGTCGTGCACGATCTGAACCATGATGGGCATTTATTCAGGGAAAAAGCGGAGTTCCTCCGCCGAGCCAAGGCAATCAATTCTTACGGGAGACGCTTTGGCGCCTCCGGATTTCGCGCTGCGGTCCTATATAGAAAGCAGGAGTGGTTCGATGCCTTAGACTTCTCATACGACATGTCGGTGCCGAACGTGGCGCACCTCGACCCGCAGCGAGGTGGCTGCTGCACGGTCATGCCGTATTTTGTGGGAAAGATTTTAGAGTTGCCTGTGACAACCACCCAGGACTACACACTGTTCAACATTTTCAATGACTATTCCATCGATCTGTGGAAGAAACAGATCGAGTTGATCATGGAGAAGCACGGGTTGATTAGCGTCATCGTGCATCCCGATTACGTTGGCGATTCTCGGGAACGTGCTGCTTATGAAGCTCTGCTCGCGCACCTGGCAGACTTGAGGAAACAAGAAGGAATTTGGATTACGACTCCTGGTGAGATTGATCGCTGGTGGAGACAGAGAGCAGAAATGAAAGTCGTCAAGGACGAAGTGGGTTGGCATATCGAGGGTGCTGGAAGCGAGCGAGCTTGTCTGGCGTTCGCCAGTGAGAAGGACGGGCGCATTTGCTACACGTGCGATTCTACGCCTGACCTTCATCCCACCAACGTTCGGACCGGCAGAGAGGACCGTGCAGAGCGAATTTGAGCGTGGTGTGGCAGAAATGCGGATGGGGCTATTCAGCGGGATCACGCTGTTAAGAATGAATAAGCGAGGGCAAAAGTGGTGAGGAGCAAGTCGTCCAATTTGGATGTGGCGATCGTAGGCGCGGGTCCGTATGGATTGTCTGCGGGAGTGCATCTGAAGGCGAAGGGCATTTCTGCGTGTGTGTTTGGTGAACCGATGGAGTTCTGGGCGAGCAAGATGCCGGAGGGGATGCTTCTGCGCTCGCCTCGAGTGGCGTCCAACCTGTCTGACCCGGATCGAGCGTTCACATTGGAGGCTTACGAAGAAGCCGTGAAGAAAGAACCCTGCGCTCCGCTTCCGCTAGACACGTTTGTGGAGTATGGCAGATGGTTCCGGCAGCAATTGGGCTCAAATCTGGATCAAAGTAAAGTCTTACGGATTGATCGGGACCAGCGTGGCTTTCGGCTTACTCTGCAGGACGGCACAGAGGTTCTCTCGTCAGTGGTGGTAATCGCCGCGGGAATTGGTCCGTTTAAGAAGAAACCCACAGTATTCCAGAATCTGTCACCACAACAAGCGACACACTGCTATGAGGGCCGTGACGTCCGAAGGTTCGCGGGGAAGAGAGTTGCGGTCATCGGCGCGGGACAGAGCGCGTTAGAATCGGCAGCTCTTTTGCATGAAGCAAATGCTCAGGTCGAAGTGATTGTGCGCGAATCCCACATCAACTGGATCGGCATGCATTCCTGGTTGCACCACATGGGCCCGATTTCATCACTTCTTTACTCGTCTCACGATGTAGGCCCAGTCGGAATCAGTCGTCTCGTGGCGTACCCGAAGATCGTTTCCGCGATTCCACTGAAGCTACGTGACCGGATCCGAACTCGAGCAGTGCGTGCGGCGGGATCTCGATGGCTTCCTGAGCGCCTAAAGGCGGTCAAGATCATGATTGGACGGAGTGTGTCGCAGGCCACTGCACTTGGCGACGAAGTCGCCCTCAAGCTTGACGACGGGAGCGAGCGTCGAGTCGATCATGTGTTGCTTGGAACCGGATACCAGGTGGACATATCTCGATATGACTTTCTCCAGCCCGAGCTCGTGCGAGATGTCAAGCAATTTGACGGATATCCCAAACTTGCCGGCGGATTCCGTAGCTCCGTGCCTGGACTGCACTTCATCGGTGCTACTGCAGCCCGAACCTTCGGCCCTCTTTTGTACTTTGTGGCGGGTACGGAGTTCGCTTCTCGGGAATTAGTCGCACACATTTCAACAAATCATCACTAGAGTCTCGGAGTCTGCCGTGGAAACTTCTGCCAATACGTCAATGAACCCCGAGCAAGTGGGAGCGATTGTCATCGGGGGTGAACACCCAGGATTGGGTATTGCCCGAAGCCTGGGGCGCAGAGGGATTCCCGTCTGCGTCATTGATGACCAGCATTCGATTTCGCAATTCTCTAGGTACGTCACGAGAGTAGTACGGGTAAAGGACTTACGCGACGAGCATCAGACTGTTGAAAACGTATTGGAAGCGGGACAACGCTACGGAATGAAGGGTTGGGTATTGTTTCCGACGAGAGATGAAACGGTCGTTGCGTTCTCCCGCCACCGAGATCGGCTCGCGGAATTCTTCCGAGTCACAACGCCTTGTTGGAACACCGTGAAGTGGGCGTGGGACAAGAAGAACACATATGACCGGGCCGTCGAGTTGGGGATCCCGGTTCCACACACGTCTAACCCCAGGACTGAGGAAGAGCTTTCGGCCTTGTACAGTCGATTGCCTTTGGCAATCAAACCGGCCATCAAAGAAAATTTCTTTTATGCCACTGGGGCCAAGGCATGGCGTGCGGAGACGCCAGCCCAGCTCCACGATTTATTTCGGAAGGCCGGGCGGCAGATTAAGCCAGAAGAGATCATGGTTCAGGAAATCATTCCGGGCGATGGTGAGCGGCAGTACTCGTATTGCGCTTTTTTTCGCGATGGTAAGGCGCACAGCACCTTGATCGCCAAGCGCATGCGCCAGCATCCTCGTGAGTTCGGGCGGGCGGCTACTTACGTTGAGACGGTAGAGTTTCCTGAGATCGAAGAACTTTCAGAGCGATTCCTCAGAGCTATCGACTTCTACGGGCTCGTCGAAATGGAGTTCAAGCAAGATCCTCGCGATGGGCAATTCAAGCTTCTGGATGTAAATGCACGGACTTGGGGGTTCCACAGCATCGGCATACCTGCTGGCGTGGACTTTCCGTATCTGTTGTTTGCAGATCAGCTTGGGAGTCCGGTCGAGTGCCGCCGGGCCAGACCGGGTATCGGGTGGCTACGAGCCGTCACAGATTTGCCCACGGCTGTCTCAGACCTGTGCGCTGGTGAATTACGTCTAGGCGCATACTGGCAATCGCTGAGGAGAACGCGTGCCGAGTCGGTATTTTGTCTACAGGATCCGGTGCCCTCGCTGGCGGAGATGCTTATGCTTCCATACCTGGTAGCGACAAAGTACTTCTTGAAGTCGGGCGTCAAGTCTGAGATTCGGACCGCTGCAGACTCGAAGAGCACCCTTCCCGCCAGGCAACCCGTGGATTAGTTGAAATTCGATTCCCGCGTCCTGTAGAACACTGTCACTTCACCCTGCTGAGTGAAATGGAAGTCTTTGGTTGCATTCTCGACAGCCACGGTGCATCCCGGTCTTACGCGGTCGTGGAGTTCGATCGTAAGGACTTTAACCTTACTAATCCAAGGACATGACTCAAATATTTCTATCTCTGCACCTTCAACGTCGACCTTCAGTAGGTCGATTGAATCGATTTCGGCTTCACGCATCACTGTTTCTATGGTGACGGCGCGAACTTGCTGGCCGCCTTCTTCGACTAATTGAAAGGCTCCCTTGGGATGGGCGTTGGACAAGCCGAGAGAGACTTCCCCGTCCTCGCGCCATAGGGCGGCGTGAATTGGAGTGATCGACTTATAAGGAGCTGTGTTGCGGACTAATGCGCCAAAATTCGACGGCTCGGGTTCGATGGCGATGATTCTAGCCGCCGGATACTTGAGCGCGAACAGAATACTGGCCATGCCGATATGGGCTCCGACATCGACGATTGTTGTCGGGCTAAAACCGGGTAGGGCGGGACCATACGACTTGCTTTTGAAGATTAGAACGTCTCTATACGCACAAAAGTCAGAAGTATCGATTCGAAGGTAAACTGGTTGGTTCGATTGAAGCGGGGCAATCGCTAGTTCTCGCGGTCTACCCAGCAGTCGAAAAGACGCAATGGCGCAGATGCCGCGGCCTCCGCACACTTCGTAATACCATTTCAAACCTTGCCAAAGGCCCATTCAAAGCCTCGTATGAAGTCCTGATTGTACTATGCGCGAAGGCCCGTCTTCGGATCTTGTTCGATTGAAAAGGCCGAAGGGGTTTATGTTGCCGGTGCAAGCCGGTGCCGACTGGAGATTTTCGATGTCAAATGCCAGGCTTCCTCCGATTCGCCGGTTTCTTCAATTGCAGATTCCACAAATGTTTCGACCGATCGTAACCTCCGTTTTGGCCAATACGATTGGCCGCGTGAATCTCGAGGCTCCGGCTACAGGCCTTACGGCCGTCGCGTACTGGGCCCGATTCTCTCGCTGGTGCAGTACACATCCCACCCCCACTGCCAGAAAGGGGAAGGGTCGGGATTGGCTTTACCAGTCGGTCATTGAGAGCGAAGCGTTAGACCAAGGGCCGATACAGTATCTCGAGTTCGGAGTGTACAGAGGTGATTCCTTACGTTCGTGGCTCGCAGGGATTTCACACCCAGACTCGCGATTTGTGGGTTTCGACACCTTCACCGGACTGCCCGAGAGATGGCGCCCAACGGAGCCGGCAGGACACTTCAACGCAGACGGCATAACTCCGGACATCAAAGATCCGCGCTGCAGCTTCGAGGTCGGGCTGTTTCAGGATACGCTGCCCGCTTTCGTAGCTCGAATGAATCTGTCGGGCCGCTTGGTTATCAACCTAGACGCCGACATGTTCACGTCAACGCTATTTGTCCTGACAACCCTTGCTCCGTATTTGAAATCGGGAGATCTTGTCTTCTTCGATGAGTTCTCGTGTCCTCTCGATGAGTTCAGAGCTTTCGAAGAATTCGTCCGCTCATTCCGTGTGAAATACGATGTCATCGCTGCCGTTTACGGATACACACGCGTTTGTATAAAGATCTTGTAGGTTATGCGCGCCTTCGCAGAGTTGAGACCAATCATCGAAAATCGCTCGATCGAATCTCTCGACCGTGTGACGCTGAATTCATTCTCGCCAAGGTTGGTGAGAGGAATGTGTACCCTGGTCCTCGGCATCATCCTGGTGGCGGGACTGTGGCCATTTCATGCTCCGCGGAATGATGTCAGTTGGCTGAGTGAGGGAACCGGCGTTCTCTTCGGCAAACACGGTAGCATCGTGAGTGCGAGTCCCTTCAGGGCTCATGGATCACAAGGGAACAATTCCTGCAGCTTGGAGATCTGGTTGAAACCGACCCGGGTCGACTCCGGTGGCATGATTCTCGCGTTTTACTGGCCGGAAAACCGAGTCGTCCCATTTGCGCTGCGTCAATTCCAAGGCGGTCTGGTCCTCGAGCGTGGCCTTCGGAGCCGATTCGACGAGAAAGACGAGATTTACGTCGGCAACGTTCTTAACATGCAAAAACCCGTTTTGGTGACGATCACCTCTGGTAGCGCAGGCACGGCTACCTACGTCGATGGCTCATTGGTGAAAAGAGTTCCCAACTTCGCTATTTCCAATCGGGACTTGATGGGTCAGTTAGTGGTCGGCAACGCGCCGTCCACGACCTACAACTGGTCTGGACAGGTTCGCGGATTAGCGGTTTACGACCGCGAACTTTCGGCGGCTGACGTGTCACAGGGTTTTCTGGACTGGACAAATGGTGGTCAGAGGAGCTCGGCCGCGATGGGAAGTGTGGTGGCCCGCTATCTTTTCGATGAAGGGAAAGGGAACATCGTCCACAACCAAGTAGATTCAGCGACCGACCTTCTTATTCCAAAGCGGTTCTTCGTCTTGCATGAACAGTTTCTAGAACGGCCATGGGATGAATACCATCCAGACTGGCGTTATTGGAAGAACCTCGCCATCAATGTCATCGGCTTCATTCCGCTGGGCTTCTTCTTCTACGCTTATTTCTCTCAGGTGCAAAGGTGTGACAATTCCGTAGCGCTCACGATCGCTCTGGGATTTGCCGTGAGTCTGACCATTGAAGTTTCGCAGGCATTTTTGCCCACGCGAGATTCCGGCATGACCGATCTCGTCACCAATACGCTAGGAACGGCCATCGGAGTGATGGTCTTCAGGCTTGGAGTAATCCAGGCCGTCATTGCAGCAATGGGGTGCGTACCGAGAGATCCAGGGTTTCAGTGGTGTCGGCCTAAGGCGGGCCGCGAGTAGCCAGCGAGCCTGCCGTCAATGTAGCCGAGCGTGCTCCGGCTATTATCCCGCTATGGATCCAAGAATCGCCTATTTTTCCGCGCGCTCATCCCGAACGGGTCCCCAAGAACCGTTACTAGGCGGGACGATGCCCGTTCATGAAAACGCTGATCGATTGCCAACGTGAAGAAGATTCCTCAACTGGACGCTGTTCGGGGGCTGGCGGTGCTCTTGGTTTTACTCCACAACACTAATGTGTACCCGGCCTGGCATCTGGGGTTCATCTCGGACAACGGCTGGATGGGTGTAGATCTCTTCTTTGTGTTGTCCGGCTTCCTGATCACCGGGATCCTGCTAGACACAAAGCAATCGGAAGCATACTTCAAGAATTTCTACGCCCGGCGTTGTCTCCGGATCTGGCCTCTTTATTATTCTGCACTGCTTTTCATGTTCGTGATTGTTCCGATTCTGCGCCCATCGGAGGCCCCAGTCATCTTCGCGGCGCGTTCTTCACCGTGGTGGGCCTATCTGGTTTACCTTCAGAATTTCCTGATCCCGGTTCCAACCATGGCCACGGGGCTATTGGGCGTAACGTGGTCGCTCGCCATCGAGGAACAGTTCTACCTGTGTTGGCCTCTGGTTGTACGATTCTGCACCGAGTCTCAGCTTCGTAAGATCGCGATCTTAGTGATTTGCATTTCCCCTGCTCTGCGTTTCTATTTGTCACTGCACGGGGTCAATATCTACTCCAACACCTTCTGCCGTCTCGACGGACTGATGGCCGGGGCATTGCTGGCGATTGTGATCCGCTCCACTAGCTTTTCTCCATCGAAGTTCATATCGCGGGCGTGGATTGTACTTCTCGTTGCGGCTCCGCTGGCTCTGGTCATCGAAACCTTTCATGCGAGATGGGTAGGCTTCTCCGTCATCGTGGCGGCGTCGATTTCCTTTGTTTATCTGGCACTGTTCTCGACGCAGAGGTGGTTGCGCGCGGTTCTGACGAATCGATTCCTGGTTTACACAGGGACCATCAGCTACGGCATTTATGTGCTCGAGAAAATCCCAATGGATGTTGCCAAGACCCTTCATCTTGAGCGGCATCCGTTTCTAGCTCTGCCGCTGACGATCGCAGCAACGTATGCACTGGCGACCTTATCCTGGAGGCTTCTGGAGAAGCCATTCCTCGCGTTGAGACGGTTCTTCGAAGCAAAGACGGCCTCCCCGGAGCCGGCGGTTGATCTTCTTGTGGCTGCTCCCCAGGGTTGAAGAAATTCTGCCCGATACGGCAGGCTCGACATTGAGAAGTTAGCCGCAAGGTTCGTATCTCGCTGATACTGCGATAGTTATACGCGGGTTAACACGCGAGGCAGCTACCCATTCGGGCGATTGGCTTGCCATCCGCACGTGCTATAATCAGTCTCAATCCCCCGAAAATTCCCCCGCCAAGAACTAATAAGTCGTCGCCTATCCAGGCCTTGAGCGCCAACTTCTAAGGAGTACTTTTCACGGCATGCTAGACACCGCAATCATTG
>OCTA010003769.1_pt1 | contig 13418 bp, 14 predicted proteins | sample 1538991 | NCBI WGS metagenome assembly OCTA01 (sample SAMEA3539302, study PRJEB22396) | soil metagenome | biome: tundra; feature: field; material: soil | place: USA | collected 2010-05 | depth 0.15 m
ATGGGGGAAGCCTACGCAGGCCCGGCGGGCGGCCGCGGACCATGCCGGGCCGCCGGGCCCGCGTAGTATGCCCGAACGGACCCAGTGTGAGTCAGCGGAAGGCGGCCAGGAAATGAGCGGGGACGTGATCGTCACGATCGCGCTCAATGCCGCGCTGCGCGTCGACTACGCCGTGGGCGACGCCGGTGCCGAAGGCATCCGGCCGATCTCCAAACCCGGATACCGGGCCGGCGGCCGCGGCGTGACGGTGGCCAGGGTGCTGCGCGCCTTCGGTCACGACGTGCTCGCCGCGGGGCTCGCGGGCGGTGTGTCTGGCGAGCTGATCAGGGAGGAGCTCGCCAAATCGGGGGTGCCGACCGCGTTCACGCTGATCCGAGGTGAATCCCGGCGTATCTTCCGCTTCGCCGGTCCCGGCGTGCCGGAGACCGGCGAAGCGGCCGCGGACCCCGCTGGGCTGGCCGGGTCGGTCCTGCGGTTCGGCGAGGCGGGGCCGTACATCACCACCGAGGAGCTTGGCCGGTTCGCGGCGGACTACCGCCGGCTGCTGGCAGGCGCCGCGGCCGTCGTGCTGTGCGGCAGCCTTCCCGACGGGCTGCCGACGGATATCTACGGTTCGCTGGTGACCTATGCGGCCGAGGCGGCCGTGCCGGTGATCCTGGATGCGGGCGGCGAGGAGCTGAAGCACGCCGTCGGGCACGGTCCGGACCTGGTGGTCGCCGAGACGAGTTCGGCCGACCCGGATCTGGGTGCCGCCCTGCTGCGGCTGGGCGCCGGAGCGGCGGCCGTCACCACGGGCCACGAGGTACGCGCCGTAACCGCCGCCGGTGAGTGGACAGCCCGGGTCGCGGCCACGGATCTTGACGTGGCGCACCCGCCGGGCCGGGGCGCGCTGGTGGCGGGCCTGGTGCCCGGCCAGCTGCTCGGCTGGTCCTGGCCGGACCGGCTCAGGCATGCGCTGGCCCTAGCCGCCGGAGGCGCCCGGGTGCCTGGTGGCCTGGAAGGCCGGAATCACGTTGACCTGGCCGCCTATGAACGGTTGCTGGACGCCGTGCAGGTCGAGCCGGAGGCCTAGGACGCCCGGAGGCCTAGGACGTGCCGCAGCCCGTGCCCTGACCGGCCGACGCCATAGAGTCACTTAATGGTCACTTAGAGTGTGCTATGGTCTGGACTCAGCTCACCACAGTCCGCCATTCGCATCCCGGGGCATCCTCACGGTTGGTATCGCCGCGCCGGCGCTCGCGCAGTCGGTATCGCGCATCGACATCCTGCCGACGTCCTCGCTGACCGGGGTCACCCAGGGGACCGGCGGATCGGCCGCCACCGGCATCCTCTGTGACCTGCCCAGCCTGCCCATGGCCGGCCTGGTGGACGCGGCGGTGGCCGGCGCGCTCGGCGCGCCCTGCGGCTCGTCCAGCCCGGCCGGCGGTGTGTCGTCCGGCCCGACCGGAGCCAGCTCGCCGGTCACCGGCGCCCGCGACGCGGCCAGCGCGGCCAGCAACGCCACCAGCATGCTGCCCGGCCTGTCCTCGGTGTCCGGCGCCATCCCCGGCCTGTCCTCGGTGTCCAGCGTGGTGCCCGGCCTGAGCTCGGCCACGAGCGGCCTGCCCGGGCTCAGCACGGTAACCGGTGCCGCTTCCAGCGGCTCGAGCACCAGCGGCTCGAGCACCGGCACCGGGAGCCAGGCCGGCGCCGGTTCGCTCATCAGCAACCTGCCTGGTGTGAGCACCGTCACCGGCGCGCTGTCGGGCCTCGGCGGCACCTCCGGTGGTGCTTAGGCTGCCACTGTCGTGAGACCTGACCAGAAGGACCCCGCCCGCTGGGCGGGGTCTTCGCTTATCCTGCACGGATGAGCGCGGACGATCGCCGGGAGCCCGATATAGCCAGTCTTTTCGCCCCTGTCGCCGTCGCCGAGACCTTCGGCGGCGTGCTGACCGAGGCACGCGATGTGCTGGGCCAGCTCAATGACCCGGTCGACGCGGAACTGTGGGGGTCCGACCTGATCGGCGCGCTGTCCTCCTCAACCGCGGGGCAGGCCTCGCTGACCGACGCCCTCACCGGCTCGCTGGTTCCCGTCGCCGAGGCGGCCTCGACCCCGGAGGCCCTCGCCTTGCTGCGCGTCTTCGCCGCGGTCGGGTCGCCGGCCTTGCGTGCCGTGGCCGGTCAGGCCGCGGCCCGGGTCCGCGCCCACGGTGTGGCCGATCCCCCGTGGGCCGGGGAGGTTGGCCAGCCACAGGTCCGTGATTGCTGGCACTACGCCGACGTCGGCGGCCGCCAGGAGTCGCTGACGATGACCTTCGCCTACGGCGACAGGCAGCATGCGGTCAGCGTGCTGATTGACCATGGCCGCGGCGGCAAGATCAGGGACGCGTGGGTGGCCAAGGGAACCGGGCTGCGCGCTGACACCGAGCAGGCGGCCGGCCGCGACCCCCTGGTGGTGTTCGAGCTGATTGACGCCGCCGAGGCCCGGGTCCGCCTTGAGCGTGCCATCAGCGCGGGTGAGTGCCCCGAGCAGCCCGATCAGGTCGACGACGTGGTGGCCCACCGTGCGCTCTTGCGCGCCCGGCTTGACCTGCTGACCCAGCGCGCGGCGTCCTAGCTGAGAAAGTCGCGCAGCAGCGGGACGATGAGGTCGGCCCGCCGCATGACGGCCATGTGCGTGGCGCCGGGCAGCACCGCGAGCTGCGCGCCGGGGATTAGCCCGTGCATCTCCACCGCGTGCTCCAAGCGGATGAAGTCGTGGTCGCCGAACACGAGCAGGGTCGGCGCGGCGATACCGCCGAGCTCCTCCGCCGTCCAGCCCTTGAGGCTTCCCGCGGCCTGCGAGGCCTTGGCCGCGAACGCGCCGAAGTGGTCAGGATCGGGCGCGAGGCGGGCGTAGGCGTCCCGCATCTGCTGGAAGTCCTCCGCGGTGGGCATCCGGGTCGAGGTCGCGTGCCGGGCCGGATCGGTGATCTCCTCGTGCATGCCGTCGGCGGCGCAGCTGACGGACGCGAGGATGAGCCGGTTCACCCGTTCGGGGTGATCCAGTGCGAGCTGCAAGGCCACCCCGCCGCCGAGGCTGAAGCCGAGCACGTCCGCTCGCTCGATACCGAGGTGGTCGAGCAGGGCGGCCACGTCACCGGCGAGGGAGCCGAGCTCGATGTCACGGTCGATGTCGGCGGTACGGCCGTGTCCTTGCAGCTCGGTCGCGATCACCTGGCGGCTGGCGGCCAGGTCAGGCAGGACCTGGCCGAAGGACAGATCGATGGTCGTCAGGCCGCCGTGCAGCAGCACGAGCGGCTGACCCTCGCCGTGCACCTCGTAGTACATCCGCAGGCCGTTGACGGGCGCGTACCCGCTGGTTAGCTGGCTCATGATGGCATCCTCCCGTAAATCGCTAAGCGGCTCACCTATCAGACGGCCGGCCCCGGGCGGATTCATCGGCCCGGCCCGCGGCGGCCTTACGGGGTGAGCGCGAGCGTCGCTCCGCGGGCGTCCAGCAGACGGTGCGTCCCGGCCGCGCCGTCCAGCCGGGCCTCCTCGCCCCGGATCCGGGCGCACGGTCCCTGCGGCCCAGCCAGCGTCATGCCGTCGGCGTCGACGGCGACGAGATCGCCGTCGTGGCGCAGTAGCACCGGGCCGTCGCGCTCGGCTGAGATCGCGACCAGGCCGGCCCGCAGGCCGTCGAGCACGTCGCCGGGCTCGTCGCCCGCGCACTGCACCCAGGTGGTCGGCCGCCCGGGCGGGGCGTCGGATCCCGGCCGGTGCCAGTCGCTGCCGCCCACCGGGACCGCCGTGGGGTCCCAGGCCTGCCACCAGGCGAGCGGGGTGGTCCAGCGCAGGTCGAGCCAGCTCCAGTGCCAGACTTCGACCAGCGGCGGGCGGCGGCGCATCGGGTGCACCCAGCTGACGTCTCCGGCGAACGGATGGTTGACCGACAGCAGGCCGCCGCCTGCCTCGGTGGCGTCCAGCCAGTCATCGGGCTCCCGGCGGAAGTCGATCCAGCCGAGGTCGCCGAGCGCTCCGGCATGCCCGCGGTCGGTCGTCACCTCCTGGCCGGGGATCAGGGTGATCCCGTAGCGCCGCGCCGCGGCGGGCAGCTCGGCGTGGTGGCTGACGGTGTTGTGGTCGGTGACCGCGAGGAAGTCCAGGCCTCGTTCGACCGCGAGGACGGCAAGCTCGGAGACGGTCAGCGCGCCGTCGGAATGCACGGTGTGGGCGTGCAGGTCGCCCGCTAGCCAGCGCCGCCCCGCGCTGGCCGGCAGCACCCGCCGGGCCGGCCGGTCCAGGGGCGCCGGCGGAACAAGCGGAACAGGCGGAACAGAAGGAAGGCCCGCCGCGGCCGGCCGGGCCTCGGCGGTCAGCTGGTATCGCGCTCCGTCCGGTGGGACGCGGTGCACGCCGATCATCACCTGCCACGTCCCGGCCTCGATCTCGCCGGGCAGGTAGCCGGGCGTGGCACCGTCGCGGGTGATGACGAAGGACTCGCGTGCGCCGCCCGACCAGCCGCGGAACCCATGCGGGCCGAGACAGCCGAGGTCGAGCACCGTCCCCGCCGCGCGCTCGTACTCCAGCTCGACCCGTAGCCCGGCCGTCCCCGGCGGCACCTCCACCGGCAGGTAGTGCCACGGGGAGGCGAAACGGTCCTCCAGAGTCCACCGCCCGGCGTGCCGCGTGGAGTTCGCCATCGCTGTCCTCCTCAGCTCGTGGTCGGGTTACCGGCGTGGCAGCGCGGGGGCCGGCTCGGCCGGGTCGGCGGGCGAGGCGAGCAGCCAGTCGCAGCCCGCCAGGCGGACCGAGCGAGCATACTCACGCCCGTCGGAGGCGACGCTGGCCCGCCGGGCCAGCCGGGCGCTGACGAACTCGCCCGGCCCGGGCCGCGGCAGGCCGAGGGCCGCCGCGAGCACCTGGTCGCCCGCGTAATCCCCGAAGATCACGATGCCCTCGGCGCGCAGCTGGTCACGGGCCCCGCCGCCGTCCCTGACCCGCTTCATGTAGTCGTCCTGCATCGCCACCGTGGCGACCACGGTCCGGCTGACCCGCATCCGCTGCGCGCGCCGGAACAGCTCGTTCACCCGCTGCTGCCCGGAGGGGGGCGCGAAGATCGCCTTCACGTCCGGTCCGGGCAGCCTGATCAGAACGTTCTCCTGCAACGGCGCCCGCAGGTGCAGCCAGCGTACGGCGGTGCGCCCGCGTTCGTTCAGAGCGCGTTTGGAGTCCCGGTTGCCGCCCGGGCTCAGGTTCTCCTCGGTGGCCCGGATCAGGCCCGCTGACCAGGTGCCGTCCTCGTCGCTGGCCTGCACCAGGAGCAGCAGCTTGGCGTCGGCCTCGGGCGGGATCATCCAGCCGCCCAGCCGGTGGGAGAACTTGCAGTCCACGTCCACGCCCGCGATGGTGTAGTCGAGCATGGTGCCGTCGGCCAGCTGCAGCGTGCGGGCCAGCGCGATCTCGACCAGGGTCCCGGCGTGAGTTTTCTCCGTCTTGTGCAGCTGCTCCCAGCGGTAGCGCCCGGTGTGCTGGCCGTCGAGCAGCATGTCGAGCGCGCCGCGGATCGCGTCGGCCATCCGGCTTCCGTCCCGGTCAAGCGCGCCGAGGTCAGCGGCCACCGCGGCCAGCTCCGCGTCACTGACCCCAGCGGCGCCGGTGTCGTCCCCCGCCGGGAACTCCAGGCCGGGCAGCACGGGCTGGTCGGTCGCGGGCGCCCGCTGCCCCGGCATCCCGGGCAAAAGGAGCTGCCCGGGAATGGGTTCGGCGTCGGTGCGGATCTCCCCGGCCGGACGCCGGTCCGCGGCCGCCGCCCGGTCCGCAGCCGCCACCCGGTCCGCGGTCAACCCGGTGACCCGGGCAGCTCAAGCCGGGTCGGGTCCGGTGCGTGGCTACCCGCCGTGCGGGGCGGTGGCACGGCCGCGGTGCGCAGCACGTCCATCAGCGCCTGCACCGCGGGCGGGTCGGGCGGGTCGCCGTACCGCACCGCGTAGATGTACCGCCGGGCGCCGGGCAGCGGGACGGCCTTGATCCCCGGGTGGCGCGCGGCGCGCAGGCAGAGCGCGGGCAGCGTGGAGACACCAAGCTCGGCCGCGACCAGGGCCTGGACGGCGATGTAGTCGTCGGTGGTGAACGCGATCTTCGGGGTGAATCCGGCCAGCGCGCATTGCCTGAGCAGGTTGGCGCGGCACCGGTCGCAGCCCGCGATCCAGCGATGGCGGGCGTACTTGGTCAGGTCGGCCGGCGGCGGCTCGGTGTCATGGACGGAGGTCACCAGGTGCACCGGCTCGTCGAGCAGGAGCCGTTCGCGCAGGCCCTGGGACGTGTCGACCTCGTCCTCGTCATCAGCCAGGCCCATGACGCCATGAACCGTCTCACCCGGCTCCCCAATCCCCTGAGCACCCCCCGCGGCACCCGGAGCACCCCCCGAAGCCTCCGGGGAGTAGCGGAACACGAGCGCCACGTCGACGTACCCGGCCCGCAGCATGCGTAGCGCCTCGGGCGGTTCCGCCTCGGTCAGCCGCAGGTCCACGCTGTCCTGGCGCCCGCGCAGCATGGCTGCGGCGGCCGGCACGATGGTACCGAGCGCGGAGGGGAACGCCGCGAGCCGCAGCCGCCCGGCGCGCAGCCCGGTGTAGGCGGCCAGCTCGTTCTCGGCGGCATCCAGCCGCCCGATCACCTCCGCGCCGCGTTCGGCGAGCAGCCGCCCGGCGTCGGTGAGCCTGATGCCCCGGCCCGCGCGCTGGATCAGCTTGGTCCCGGTCTCCGCCTCCAGCCGGGCCAGGTGGTGGCTCACCGATGGCTGCGCGTAGTTCAAGGCTCGCGCGGCCGCCGTGACCGAACCATACCGGGCCACCGCCACCAGCACGCGCAGCCTCGTCACGTCAAGCATGCACCGACTATAGATCCTGCCAATCTGTCCGCCCAGAGTGCTAAGCCAGGACTATTGGCGGCGCATCGGCCCAGTTCAGGACGAGCGGCCCTCGAGCAGCGGCGCGTCCGGCCGCCGGACCGGCGCACCGGCCAGCTGCCGGCGGCGCCAGGCGATGCCGGACAGGGCCTCGAGCACCACCCGGTTGGCGAGGAACGCGGTCACCTCGGCGTGGTCGTACGGCGGCGAGACCTCCACCACGTCGATCCCGGCCAGCGGCAGCGACATGGCGATCCGCCGCACCGCGTCGAGCAGCTGCCGGGTGGTGAGCCCGCCGGGTTCCGGCGTCCCCGTCCCCGGCGCCATCCCCGGGTCGACCACGTCCACGTCGACGGACAGGAAGACCCCCTCGCAGTCGGACACGGCGATCTCGAACGCCTCGTCCAGACACCCGTCTAGCCCTCGCGCCACGATCTCGGTCATCTCGAACGAGCGCATCTGCTGCTCCGCCATCCAGGCCAGCGTCGGTGGCTCAGGCCAGTACCCGCGCAGCCCGATCTGCAGGAACCGGTCGCCCCGCACCGCCCCTGACTCGATCAGCCGCCGCATCGGGGTGCCGTGCCCGTACAGCGAACCGAACTGGGTGTCCCCGGTGTCGGCGTGCGCGTCGAAGTGGATCAGCGACACCCGGCCCCAGCCGACGTGCCTGGCCACCCCGGTGGCATCGGGCAGCGTGACGGTGTGGTCGCCGCCCAGGATCACCGGGATGGCGCCCGCCGACGCCACGGCCTGCACGGCGGACTCCAGCCGCCGCAGCGATTCTTCCATCTCGCCGGGCGGCATCAGCACGTCTCCGACGTCACCCACCCGCAGGTCGGCCAGCGGGTCCACGCCGAGCGCCAGGTGCGGCCGGGAGCCGTCGTGCGGCAGGTAGTCGGTGGCCCGGATGGCCTGCGGGCCGAACCTGGCCCCGGCCCGGTAGGAGGCGCCGCTGTCGAACGGCGCCCCGATGAACACGGCGTCCAGCCCGTCCAGCGCGTCGAGCTCGGCCCGCGGTACCCCGAGGAACGTGACGTCGGGCCCGTACATCCCGCGGACCGTACCTTCCCCGTTTTCCGTCATCCGTTTCTCCTGCCTCGCTAGACCCGGGCCGGCCGCTGCCCTCGCACAATAACAGCGGCACGCCCGCCCGGCAGCCGCCGCGCCAGCCAGCCCGGCAGCCACCAGTTGGCCCGGCCGTATTCCTCCTTGATCTTGGACAGCAGGAACACCTCGTAGTCCATCGACAGCCCGAACAAGATCACGAACAGGAACACCGGCACCCAGGTCGTGACCGGCAGCTTCTCCGGGAACCCGAACACATGCCCGGCCCAGCCCCACTGCGCCACCGCGGTCAGCACCCCGTAGGCCGCGCAGACCGACAGCAAATTCATCACGGCCGCTTTGACCGCGATGACCACCGAACGGAACACCACCAGCAGCAGCACCATGGACAGCGCGACGACCACGCCGATCAGAGCGGGCAGCCGCGCGCCGATCAGGTTGGCGAACGAGACGTTGGCCGCGTTCGGCCCGGTCACGTACGCGGTCAGCCCGGACCGCGGCAACACGCTGTCCTGCAACCGGTTCACCAGCGCGTCGGTGGCCGCGTCCTGCTCGCCGGTGGTGGGGTAGGCGATGAGCAGCCCGGCCTGCCCGTCCCGGCTGAGGACCGGCGCGGTCACCTCCGCCACCCCCACGGGGTGCCGCTGCACCACCGAGGCCCATCGCTGCGCCGCCGGTATCTCTTTTTCTGCCGAACGGACCCGCCTGCGTGCCCCGCCGTCTCCTGTGTGCCGGGAAGCGCGGGCAGCAGCGACTGGCGCAGCACCAGCAGCCCGAGCATGCCGATGACCACGGTGCTGCCCGCGGTGAGCACGGCCCGCCCCGCGGTGCGCATCGCGGTGACCACCGCGTCCGCCGCCTGCGCCCCCTCGTGCAGTTCGCTGCGCTGTGCTGGCCCGGGGGGACGACCCCCCGGAACCCCCCGTAGTTCCTCCCGGAACCGGGTCACGATGAACAGCGCGTAGTCCACCCCGACCCCGAGCCCGATCATCGCCGCGACGAAGGCGAACCGTGGGCCGCCCCGGACGACGGTCGAGGAGACTGAACCTTCACGACGGCACGCTCCTCACGGCGTCACGCTACGCGATGACGGGCTTGGGCGGAATCCCGCCCGCAGCGCCGGCGGGTGCCCGCAGCGCCGGCGGGTGCCGGCGGGCGCCCGGGGTGCCCGCCGGACGCGGAAAATAAAATGCCACGTTTAGCCGGATTGCGTCAACCGGCCCGCCGGGCTTCGCGTCTCACCTAATGAGGCTCGGCGAAAGCGGGACGCCGAGCCTCATTTTGCTGCCCTGTGGTGCCGTGATGGGGGGCTGTGAGGCGAGTCCAGGTCAAGCACAGGCGCCGCGGGCTCGGCGTCCTGGTGGCCCTGGCGGTGACGCTGCCGGCCGTGGCTACGCGATGAGCTTCGACCGCCCCTACGACGGGGACGGAGCCGTCCGGTTCCTCGCCTTCGACGACGGCTTCTCCACCTTCTCCGATTCGGCGTACTACACGGTCGCCGGCGGAGCCGGGGTCTTCGCCTCGGGTACGAGCCTCGGGTACGATGCGCTGGGTGTGCGCGATGCGCGGCCCGTCGTGCGGGCATGGCTTGACCCGGTCCGCCGAGCGGTTCGTGGACCGGGCTACCCAGAACCTGCTCCGGGTCTTCGCGGCCGGCCCCGCCGGGCGTGCGCACCCGGCGACCGGCAACGTCGCGCGGGTGAAGCCGCCGGACGTCCCGGCCCTGACCAACGGCATCGACTGACGAACAGGGGCCAGGCCAGACCGTGGACAGCATCGACGCGCGCATCGTCACCGCGCTGATCAGGAACGCCCGGGCCAGTTACGCCGTGATCGGTAACGAGGTCGGGCTGTCCGCTCCGGCGGTGAAGCGCAGGGTCGACCGGCTCAGGGCGGCGGGCGCGATCACCGGCTTCTCCGCCCGGGTGGATCCCGTGGCCATGGGCTGGACGACGGAGGCGTACGTGGAGCTGTTCTGCGGCGGCCGGACCTCGCCGGAGGAGATCGCCGCCGGGGTGCGGCGCTACCCCGAGGTGGTGGACGCGTGCACGGTGACCGGGGAGGCCGATGCCCTGGTCCACATCAGGGCCGCTGACGTCAGGCACTTCGAAGACGTGATGGAGCGCATCCGGGCCGAGCCGTTCGTCATCAGGACCCGGAGCGTGATCGTGCTGTCGCGGCTGGTCGACCGGGACCCGGGCACCGACGCGCTGGTGCCGGCGCGGTGAACCGGATCATCCTGGTTCTGACCATCGGGACCCCGCTGACCAGCTACAGTCGTGCTCATGTCGGAGTTCGAGCAAGATCCGAGTGCGAATACCGGACGTTTCCGGGCCTTTGTCGAACGCGGGGATGAAGACGCTCCCCGGGCGCGACGCTCACCCGTATCTCCGGCCATGCTGATCATCGCGGGCGTGGTCATCGTCGTGCTCGTGCTCGTGCTCGTGATCGCGGGCCTGGGCTAGGGTCGTTACCTGGGAGTAATCCCGCGTCCCGCGCCGGGACCGGCGCTGGTGACATGCTGTAGCTATGACGACCGGGCCTGGCCACAGTGTCGCCGTCGACCATGACGAGCAGCATCGGCTGACCGCTGTTCAGGGGCTGGCGGCGCTATCGCTTGACGCACTGTCCTCGGTCGCGTACGGGCCGGAAGCCATCCTGGTCGTGCTGGTCGCGGCCGGCGCCGCCGGGATGCGCTACTCGCTGCCGGTGACGGGCGCGATCATCGTCCTGCTCACCGCGCTCGTGGTGTCCTACCGTCAGGTGATCGCGGCGTTTCCGAACGGCGGCGGCGCGTACGCGGTGTCCAAGGCGCACCTGGGCACCCAGCCCAGCCTGGTCGCCGCCGCGTCGCTGATCGTCGACTACGTGCTCAACGCCGCGGTCGGCGTGTCGGCCGGCATCGCCGCGCTCACCTCGGCGTTTCCCTCGCTCTACGGCGCCAGGGTGTGGCTGTGCCTGGGCGCGCTGGCCCTCATCACCGGACTGAACCTGTGGGGTGTCTCGGAATCCGCCAAGGTCTTCACGGTCCCGACGGTGGCGTTCATCGTGGCGATCGCGGCGGTGATCATCGGCGGCCTGGTCCGCACCCACCCGGCGGTGGCGCTCGATCATCACCTGGGGCCCTCCACCGAGGCCGTCGGCATCTTGCTGGTGCTCAAGGCGTTCGCCTCCGGCTGTTCGGCGCTGACCGGGGTGGAGGCGATCGCGAACGCCGTGCCGGAGTTCCGCCAGCCCCGAGCGCGGCGGGCGCAGCACACCGAGGTCTGGCTCGGCATCCTGCTCGGCGGGATGCTGATCGGCCTGGGGGCGCTGATCCGCAAGTTCTCCGTGGTGCCGCGCTCGGGCACGACGGTGCTGGCCCAGCTCACCGAGGCCTCGCTCGGTCATAACGTCATCTTCTACGCCATCCAGCTGATCACCATGGTGCTGCTCGCGCTGGCCGCCAACACCTCGTTCGGCGGTCTGCCGGTGCTGGCGGCGCTGCTGGCCAGGGACAACTTCCTGCCGCACATGTTCGGGCTGCGCGCGGACCGGCAGGTGCACCGCTACGGCGTGGCCGTGCTGGCCGTGCTGGCCGCGGCCCTGCTGGTGGCGGCAAAAGGAGACACGCTGACGCTGGTTCCGCTGTTCGCCGTCGGGGTGTTCGTCGGCTTCACGCTGTCCCAGGTCGGCATGGTCAGGCACTGGAGTTCCGAACGGGCCCGGGGCTGGACAACCAGGGCCGCCATCAACGGCGTGGGGGCGGTCCTGACCGCGGTGACCACGGTCATCGAACTGGTCAGCAAGTTCACCGCGGGCGCGTGGCTGATCGTGCTCGTCATCCCGGGTCTGGTGCTGCTGTTCGGCCAGGTGCATCGCAGCTACGACCGGATCGGCGCGCTGCTCGAGCTTGGCCGCACGCCCGAGCCGCCGTCGAAGCAGCGGTCGCTGGTCGTGGTGCCGGTCTCGGGGATGTCGCGGCTGACCGCCGCGGGCATCTCCGCGGCGCTGTCCCTCGGCGACGAGGTGGTCGCGGTGACCGTGGTCTTCGCCGACCCCGAGGCGGAGGCGGCCGATGTGTCGTTCCGTCAGCGCTGGGAGGAATGGCACCCGAACGTCCCGCTGATCACGCTGAGCAGCGTGCGCCGCTCGATCACCCGTCCCATCGTCGAGTATCTCGGCCAGCTCGAGGCCGAGGACAAGTACTACCGCCTGGTGGTGCTGATCCCCGAGGTGCAGCCGGAGAAGTTCTGGCAGTACCTGCTGTTCAATCAGCGCGGCATGATCCTGGGTCGGGCGATCAGGCGGGGCACGGCCAACGTGGTGCTCTGCCGTCTCCGCTACCGGCTTGAGCAGATCGCGTCCGGCGATGCCCCCGACGGTCCGGACCCGTCGCCCCCGCGTGATCGTCAGGCGACGATTGGGTAATTGTGGGTCAGTGCGGTGATCAGCGGATGGCAAGATGACAGCCATGAGAATCGTCGCGGTCATGGCTAGCGCTGGTGATGCGTGTGTACGCTGATCTGCCGGTGGCTGTGGTTACTGGCGGTAACCGCGGTGTAGGCCGTGAGGTATGCCGCCAGCTGGCTCTGCTCGGGTTCGCGGTGGTGCTCGGCTCCCGGGACCTGCGGAAAGGGGAGCTGGCCGCGAAGGAGCTCGACCCGGAGGGGACCCGGATCGTCGCCTGCCAGCTCGAGGTGGACAACTCGGTCAGCGTCGCTTCGATGGCCGAGTGGGTCAAGGGACGATTCGGCCGCACCGATGTGCTCGTGAACAACGCCTCGACCATGTACGACCGGTGGGCGACGGCGAGCAACGCTGACCTGGGCACGGTGGCGGAGGCGATTGACGTCAACCTGTTCGGGCCCTGGCGGGTGATTCACTCGCTGCTGCCGCTGCTGCGTTCCAGTACGCGCCCGAGGATCGTCAACGTGAGCAGCGAGGGCGGCTCGATCGCCGTGATGACCGGCGGCTCGCCCGCCTACGGCGTCTCCAAGGCCGGCCTCAACGCGCTCACCCGGCTGCTGGCCGCGGAGCTGGCCAGGGACGGCATCCTGGTCAACGCGGTCTGCCCCGGCTGGCCCGCCAGCGAAAGCCACCCAGAAGGCCGGTCGCTGGCCCAGGCCGCCGCCAGCGTCATCTGGGCGGTCACGATTCCCAACGGCGGTCCCACCGGCACCCTGACCCGCGACGGCCAGCCCTTTCCCTGGTAGCTCGTCTTCGGGCTTTAGGGAGTGCCGGCGTCCGGGCTGGGCTGATAGCGGTAACCCATGCCGGGTTCGGTGATCAGCCAGCGGGGCCGAGCCGAGTCGGGTTCGAGCTTGCGCCGCAGCTGGGCCATGTACAGGCGCAGGTTGCCGGTCGCGTCGGCGTACCCGGGACCCCACACCTCGGTCAGCAGCTGGTTGCGGGTGAGCAGCTTGCCCGGATTGCGAAGCAGCACCTCGAGCAGGTGCCACTCGGTCGGCGTGAGCCTGATGTCCGCGGCCGCAGCCGC
>OCTA010003770.1_pt1 | contig 13418 bp, 9 predicted proteins | sample 1538991 | NCBI WGS metagenome assembly OCTA01 (sample SAMEA3539302, study PRJEB22396) | soil metagenome | biome: tundra; feature: field; material: soil | place: USA | collected 2010-05 | depth 0.15 m
TCGAGCAAACCCCGGTCTGCTCGCTTGAGCAGAGATGTGCACCCACCCGTGAGGCATTGGTTGGGGGCGACGGTGGTCCGCCGAAAGCCGCCGAGCGTGCGTGAGCATGCCCTACCACGGTCTGCATCGGCTGCCGCCTCCACCCTTTCCTTTGCCGGTCGGCTCCGCAGCGATACTGGCCGAGAGCCGTAGACACCGACCTCTAATCGGACCCGCAAAATAAACGTCGGCGATCCACGCTAGCGCATCTCGGCGACGACTGCAATCAGCGCATCCCAGCGACGAGCACCGTGGGTGGCAGCGGGAAACTGAGGTGATGCACAGAGCGAGGGTACGGAGGGCCGCAGACTCGATAAACGGTGGCGCTGGTTATTGTCATTTGTCCGGCACGCTCGTGCGCGCGTCGACGTCAAACGTGGCTCGTCGGCCGCTCGATGGGTCCGCCGATGGCTGATGCGACTATGACAAGCGGGAGGTAGTCGTCGACAGCGAGCTTCCGGCGAACGCTCATGGGCAGGTGCTCGTCGACGCCGTCACCTACATTGTTTACGGTTTCGTCGGCCTCGACATCTCGGGCCGGTCTTCTTGCGGCTGCGCGGCGCCGGTCCCATGGCGTATTGTGCTCATCGACAGGGTCGCGTGTGGTCCTTGGTCTGGGCGCTCAGCGTGGGCTGGTGGCTCGCTCGAGCTGCGCGCCGCGGGCCGTCAGGTGCCACGCGTTCGCTGCTCCCATCTCCTGGCCCTCGCCGAAGTTCTCGACGAGGCTCAGCCCAGCGAGCCGGTTCATGAGCTTGGAGATCTGGCCCTGGTCGACGATACCCGAGCCTTCAGCGATCTCGCGGTTGCTCGCCCCCGGATGCTGCGCGATGACCATGAGAACCTGCACCGTTCGGTAGGTGAGGCGGATGTTCAGACCTTCAAGGGGATCTTTGCTGCTCGCCGGTCTGCGTGGGCGCCTGGCCGGTGGGACATTGGGTGCCGGCCTGCTCTGTTCGCTGCTCGCGACCCTCGCTCCGAGATACGGCAGCACGATCATGCTCATCAATGGACCGAGTAGCTCCGTCAACGGCGGCTCGCTTCCGTCGAGCAGACGCGTGTGGAGGGCTGCGAAGACCCCGCCCCCGATGCCTTCCGCTGTGAGCTCCGGCGGTTCGCGGGTGGCGCTCGCGAGCAAGCGTCCCTCATCGACGAGGACCGCGAGCCCATCGAGCATCTCGGCGCGACGCTCCAGCACCTTGTCGCCCGCGGCGAGCGTCTCCACGACACATAGCCTCGCAAGACCCGGCTCTTCGTCCATGAAGATGAGCAGACTCGTCAACGCCGAGCGGACACCCTCTCGCCAGCCGGACTCGCGTTCGTATGCCTCTCTCGCAAGGTTACCTGCCTCGGATAGCGCCTGTTCGAACGCGGCCAGGAAACAGTCCTCACGGTCAGCGAAGATGTCATAGAAGGTCTTGCGTGACACCCTTGCGCGGCCGATGACCTGCGCGACGCTCATCTGGGCGTAACCGACGTCCTGCACCGCGTCCACCGCCGCCGCGAGCATTCGACCACGTTGAATCTCCGCCACGTCGTCGCGCGATGGGCCGCCCGGACCGGAACGCAGCCGCGGGGTCACGGTACGTGTGTTGTGTGTGAAAGCCATCTATTGCCCCCTAACTGTCTGTTTCGCCGTGCCGTGTAAGTGCTGTGTGCTCTGAGCGTCGCGTGCCGAGGGACTCGTGCTTGACCGCTCGTTGGAGCGCGTGGCCGGTGCGTGTGAGCTTCCAGGCGTTCGCGACACGCGCGGGCTGGGCATCCCCGGGGCTCTCTATCAGCCCGAGACGGGCCAGGCGGGCCAGGAGCTTTGAGATCTGCCCGTGGTCTTTGACGCCCACGCGTATGCGTATCTCGCTGTTGCTGAGCCCGGGCTCGGCGGCTATTGCTGCGAGGACCCTCATCGTGCGGTAGGTCAGACGCATGTCAAGACCCGCCAGCGGACTGGGTGTGCTGTTGCGTTTGCCCGGCTCAAAGATGGCGGGGACGGGCCGCTGGAGCTCTGTGAGGGCCGCGCCGCCGCCGAGGTAGGGAAGCACGATGAAGCCCATCAGCGGGTTCAACAGGTCAACCAGCGGCCGCGGGTCTTGCTGGCGCAGCCAGGCGTCGATCACACCGAGCGCCCCGCCGACGACGCCCTCTGCGGCGAGCGGCGGCGGCTCGCGGCTCGAACAGTCGCGTCCCCTGTCGATCACCCGGGCGAGCTGTTTGCGCAGCTCCCCGCGGCGGGCGAGCGCCGCGGGGAGCGCCGCGAGAGTATCGACCACGCACAGACGTGCGAGCCCTGGCTCCTCGTCGAAGAGCTCGAGCAGCGCAAGAAGGCCCGCGCGCACAGAGTCCACCCACGCCTGCTGGGTGGCGTAGGCCGCGCTCGCCCGCTCGCCGGCGAGCGCCCACGCCTGCTCGATCGCCGCAAACAGGCAGTCGTTGCGGTCCTCAAAGATGGCGTAGAACGTCTTGCCGGAGACCCCTGCCTCGCTGCGGACACGCGTCACGCTCGCGGACTGCACACCATGATCGGATGCGACGCGAACCATCGCCAAGACGATCCGCGCCCGCTGAGCCTCGCTCACCTGCTCTCGCCCCGAACGAGTTGCACGCCTAGCCATCGGCGCGGCTTGCGCCGCGCTGCCTTGCGGGCGCAGCCCCGGCTCAAGCGGCGCCATCACTGCGGCCCCTGGGGCACGGAGAATCAGCACGGGGGCGCCGCGGCGTGTGGAAAGGCCACGACATCCCTCTCGTTCGGAGCCCGCCGAGCGAACATGGGGACGAACGCGCACCATGAGCTCCACTCGGACGCCACCTGGAGGTTGAGGGCGACATCGAAGACAGAGAGTCATCGAGCGGGAGATTCCTTTCGTCTCCCGCCTGCCCGCGCTCTTCTTGGCCGCCTGTCGGGGCTTGGCGTTCTTGCTGGTCGTTTTCTGGTTGGGGCACCCTGCAGCCGCGATTCCCGTGGCTCGTTGAGCTGCGCGGCGTTTGTCCGGTGATGGTCGTGGGGTGCTCGGGGGGTTCTCCACGGAGGTCCGTCCAGACATTCGAAGCGCCGTTCAGCATCTGCACGAGCCTTGTAATAAACATCGACGGGCACGCTATCTTATCGCCGCAATGCCTGTCAAGCCGGGCAATAGTTCGACGAGTGCTAGGCCAATAAACAGTGCTGTTCTTGGTTTAGCTGGATGCCCGGGTACACCCCGGGTCCCGAGGGCCAACGTTGCCCCGTCACGCCCACCCCCGTGCGAACTCTCAGATCAGGCGAAATCCCAAGCGGTCAGGCATGCCCCGGCTACCCCGCTGCAAGCTGGAACGCGGACGTTTGGCTAGCCGCCGGGGACCCAGCCTTAACGCGCCGCCAGGCCGCTCGTCTGTTGCCGCGACCTTGAGCCAGGTGGGAACGACCGCACACAACCGCAGGAAGCGCAACCGGGTGCGGGGGACGTGCTACGCCGCATGGTCGTCCACCGCGCCGTGTCTGCCGGCGTGGAGGGACCGGCCAAGAGCTGGCAGTCGCGCTTCCTGCCTATCGCCAACCCTGCCGCCGAAGCCCTCGAACGTCTGGAGGCCCGCGGCGACTACACCTCACGCGAGGACTACATCTTCTGCTCCCGCCTCGGCCGGCGCCTCGATCCCTCAGCCGTCCGCCGCCGGTTCAAGGCGGCACGCGATGCCGCCGGGCTGCGCCCTCTGCGCTTCCATGCCCTCCGTCACGCCGCCGGGAGCCTGATCGCTCGGCACGCCGACGATCAACCAGATCCCTCAGGAGCACATCCGGGACATCGAGATCCTGCTGCGAGCCGACAGCGCCGGCGCAAGCCACGATCTGCTGGACTGGTGCCGGCAGGCCCAGATCCGCTATTCGGTGGGCTACGAATTGAACGATACGGTCCGCACCGCGATCCTGAAGATCCCTGACAGCGCCTGGGTTTCCGCGCTTGACCAGGACGGCACCGAGCGCGCCAACGGACAGGTGGCCGAGATCACCACGGCACTGGATCTGACGGGCTGGCCTGAGGGCTCACGGGTGATAGTGCGCCGCGAGCGCGCGCACCCCGGCGCGCAGCTCACCTTCACAGACCATGACGGGCACCGCTTCCAAGCGATCCTCACCGACCAGCCCGGCCAGCCCGGCCATATCGTCCTGGTCGAGCGCCGCCACCGCGCCCGCGCGCACGTCGAGGATCACATCCGAAACGACAAGGACACCGGCATGCGCAACCTGCCCTTCAAAGACTTCGAGCACAACCGCATCTGGCTACAGATCGTCCTCATCGCGCACGACCTCATCACCTGGCTCAAGCGGCTGCAGCTCACCGGCAAGGCCGGCCGGGCTTGCCGGCGACGGGCCGGCTGTGAAGATCTTCGATCAGAGGCAGCAGCTGGGTGACGTCGTTGCGGTTGCCGCCCGTCAGGCTGACCGCCAGCGGGATGCCGCTCGCGTCAACAAGGAGATGGTGCTTTGATCCCGTGCGGGCACGATCTACCGGGGATGGCCTCGTCAGGAGCCCCCCAAAAGTGCACGGATATGGCTGGCGTCGATCGAGGCGCGTGACCAGTCGATCTTCCCCGCCGCGTTGAGCTTCACCAATAGTCTTTGGTGCAGGCCGTCCCACACCTCGGCCTTCTGCCAGGTCCGCAGCCGCCGCCAGCACGTCACCCCGGACCCATAGCCGTACTTGCGCGGCAGGTCCTCCCACGCGATCCCTGTGTGCAACACGTGCAGGATCCCGTTGAGCACCAGCCGATCATCGATCGCCTTTCGGCCGGGGTAGCGTCGTCGCCGCTGACGCACCGGAATCAACGGCTCAATCTCGGCCCACAACTCGTCAGATATCTCGAACCTGGAAGGCACCTCCACGACCTCCAATCCTCGGGGACACACCCCAAAGATTCAAGACCCCAACCCACACCCCTCCATTTTGAAAGACCTTCTAAGTAGGGCACACTCGATCCCGAGACGTCGAGTCCGACGGAACCGCAGACGATGAAGGTGACTGTGTCGACAAGCACCTCCGCTTGGCGGCAGCCATAGTCGCGGTAGCCCATGCCGAGGGCGTGCGCGATCTCGTGGACGAGGACGCGGACCTGAGCGTTTGCGGGCAGGGCATCGTTGATGACGATCTCGCTCTCGCGGCTATCGCACCAGCCGTCCGCGGGACCATCCAGCGGCCGGCGATCGAGCGTGTAGCCAAGCTCCGACGCCAGCTGCTCGAGGGGGGGGCAGCAGATGGGTGTGCGTGGCCCCTGGATTGGCTGACACGGCGAGTGCAGAGGGACCGGCTCCTTGCCGGAGAGCGCGTCGGTCTGAGAGACATCGAAAACCGACACGGCACGGAAGACGGTTCGCCTGGACTGCACGCCGGGACATATGTCATCAACAACTGCCCGTCTGCGCCCACACCCAACGGAGACCCTGGCCCCTGGGTGATCTTCGGTAGCCCACAGTCGAGCAAGGCAAGCTGTGGCGGCGGAGAAGGCGACTACATCGGACTACGGGGCGCCAGCATGAGTCCCGGCAGCCTCGATGGCGTGCAGGTCACCGTGCCGGCAGGCAGCGCAATCACGATTCGCGAAGCGAGGGTCTGGTGGCACGTGCCCCAGCAGACCTCAGGGGCTACGACGTTCGCGCTGGCCGCTACCAACGGCGGCATCGTCGGCGAAAGCGGCACGCCGCTGGAACGCAGAGGGAAACCCGACGTATTTGCGCTCGCGTCGTCCACGACGAGCTTCACGTTGGACGACTATTGCTCGAATGACGACGCGGGGCAAGGGTGCGGCTTCGGAGGTGGGGAGAACCCGAACCTCCAGCTGTTCGGCTCGCAGCTGACCCTCTCCGACAGCAGGCTTCCCTCCGGCAGCGTGACGGGTGGAGGCCTGGCGGGCACGGGAGCGCTGTCGGGCACCCAGTCGATCGCCTACAGCGCAGAAGACGCGGACTCGGGGATACGGCTGGTGGCGCTGCTCATCGACGGCCACCCGGCGGCGCAGAACGACTACCTCGCGCAATGTGCGTATGCGAACTTCACGGCCTGCCCACCGAGTGAGTCCGGCTCGATCGCCTGGAACACCGCGACGGTGCCAGACGGCCAGCACAGCTTGGAGCTCATCGTACAGGACGCCGCTCAGAACACCAGAACAATCTATGCGGGAACGATCACGACCGCCAACGCGCCCGCCGAGACATCGACACCGGCGATGCTGGCACCCGGCCCCGGCGCCGCCGTCACCGCGGCCTTCGCCTCAGGCGGGCCCGGCGCACCAAACGGGACGGGCGCAACCCAGAACGCCACGATCAGGCTCGGAGTCGCCAGCTCGATCTCACGGCCCTTCGTCCATAGCGCGCTGAAGCTCACCGGGCAGCTGCTGGACAGCCAGGGACACCCGATCGGCAATGCCACCCTCGACGTGATCCAACGGGCGGCAGACGGAGCATCGGCCGGCACCATCAGCCAGGCCCGCACCGGCCCCGATGGCAGCTTCACCGCGACGGTACCGGCGGGGCCATCGAGGAGGATCGTGATCTCCTACCGGGCGTTCACCGACGCGGGCTACGGCGCCCAGGCGAACATCCGGGAGTCCGTCGGCGCCGGTGTGCAGCTGCGCATCGCTCCCCGACGCACTACCCCCAACGGCACGATCATCCTCACCGGCAAGGTGCAGGGATCGACGCCACCCGAAGGCGCCCTGGTCGATCTGCTCGTGCACTACCGCCGCCACTGGGAGCCCTTCCGCACCACACGCACCGACCGGGACGGGCGCTTCAAGGTCGTCTACCAGTTCGAAGGGGCGCTCGGACGGTTCCCGTTCCGTGCAGAGGTCCCCCAAGGCCAGGCCTCCTTCCCCTACGCCAACGGGTACAGCAACGTGATCGACGTCGCGACCACCGGCTAGTCGGAGATCGAAGGCAGTCCGCCGGCCAGCTATACCCCACTCGATGGGCCGGCCGCTTTAGAGGCACCTACGCATGCGACACCTATAAACACTCGCGTAGGTGTTGTCAAAATCCGAGCGCCACTCGGCTTCGCTTCTTCATGGCACGCCCGCATACGCCGTGTTACAGGAGAAGGCACAGAAGTAGCACCCGACTCAAGCGCTCCAAGCGAGCTGCCGATAAGGCGACATAAACACCCGTCTAGTCACTGACTGCAACATCAGGGTCTGGACGCCAGCCGCCGATTGGCACGACGATGCTTCCCCGACTGTTCAAACCAGCAACCGATACAGCCCGTCTGACGCGAAGCTCTGCAGCGGCGATGGAACCGACCGCGGAGGTGCGTCTCCTCGGCGAGCAGCTCTACGCTCGCAGGACGGAGGTGGTCAAGAGGACACTCGCGCGCAGCCGGGAGTCGGGGGCGATGCTCAGCGCTGTCGTGGAGGAGCGCTTCGAGCGGGTCGGCGAGGTCTCAACGATCGCGGTCGCGAGGTGGATGGCGGGTGAGAGCCCGGAGGCGGCAATCGAGGTCGGCCAGGAGGTCTGGCAGATCTTCGGAGCGCTCGCGGCACAGCGCGCGGCGCCCCTGAACGAGGTCACCAAGCGCTGCTGGCGATGGTGTGACGCCGTCAGCGAGATCCTGCGGGAGACCGCCAGCCGTTTGACCGTCTCCCAGCAAGCGCTCACCCAGGCCTTCGACATGCTCGAATTCATCCTGCGACTGACCGTCGTGCAGGTGTGCGAGTTCTTCGACCAGGAGCGCCAGATCGCCGACGAAGAGCTCGCCCGCGGCCAGGAGGCACTCGCGTTCATGGCCACCCACGACTCGCTCACCGGCCTGCCGAACCGCACGCTGATCGTCGACCGTCTCGAGCAGATGCTGGTGCGCGCCAGACACTCCAAGACCCCCGTCGCCGCGTTCTTCATCGACATCGACAACTTCAAGTCCATCAACGACACGCTCGGCCACGCCGCCGGCGACGAGCTGCTGCGCAGCGTCGCCGCCCGCCTCGACGCGGTCGTGCGCGACGTCGACGCCCTCGGGCGCCTCGGCGGCGACGAGTTCGTCGTGGTCGCCGGCGACATGTCGCTCGTCGCAGGGCCCGAGCTGATAGCCGAACGGCTGCTGGAGGCGCTCACAGAGCCCATCAAGATCGGCGAGGGGCAGACCCCCGTCACCGTCACCGCCAGCATCGGCATCGCAGCCGGCGAGCGCACCGTGGCAGCCGAGCTGCTCCGCGACGCCGATATCGCCATGTACCGCGCCAAGTGGGGCGGGCGCAACCGCCACATACTCTTCGAGTCCGGCATGGCGGACGCCGTGGCGAGCCGGATGGAGCTCGAGATGGACCTCCGCGTCGCCCTGGGCAACGAGGAGTTCCTCCTCGCCTTCCAGCCGACGTTCAACCTCGGCGACATGAGTCCCACCGGCCTGGAGGCCCTGATCCGCTGGGACAGCCCGAGCCGCGGCGTCGTCCAACCTGACGAGTTCATCCCCGTGCTCGAGGAGACAGGGCTCATCATCGACATCGGCCGCTGGGTGCTCGAGGAGGCCTGCGGACAGGCAGCCGTCTGGCGCCAGGCCGGCTACGAGATCGGGATCGCCGTCAACGTCTCCGCACGACAGCTCGACTCGGACCGCATCGTCACCGACGTCGCAGACGCCCTGCGCCACAGCCGGCTCGAGGCGGGGGCGCTGACACTTGAGATCACCGAGACCACACTCATGCGCGACGCCGCCGAGACCCTGCGACGGCTCACCGAGATCAAGACGCTGGGCGTGCGGATCGCGATCGATGACTTCGGCACCGGCTACTCCTCCCTCGCGCACCTACGCCAGTTTCCCGTCGACGCGCTGAAGATCGACCGCTCGTTCATCACCGGCCTCGCAGAGAACCTCGAAGGCGAGGGCCTCATCCGCACGCTCGTCCAGCTCGGCAAGGCCATGTCGATCGAGACGATCGCAGAGGGCATCGAGCAGCCGGGCGAGCTTGACCTCCTGCTTGGAGAGCAATGCGACGGCGGACAGGGATTCCTCTTCGCCCGCCCACTCGACGCCGGCGCCGCTGAGGCCTTCCTGCACGAGTGGGCGCAGAAGACCCCGGCCGCCGCCACGCGGACCCCGCTGGCCTAGCCACAGGACGACGAGCACGAGCTTGCCGTGTACGCGGCGCACAGCGAGCAACGTACGCCCGCCATATCTCCATCAGTGCTGTTTATCACCCTCAGCCCGTGGAAGGCGTGGTGAGGCTGGCATTGAGCGTAACCGCCGACGGGCCGGCACAGAGCCGGCAGGCACGTTCCGGTTGCAGGAATCAGCGCGATCCGCTAGCCTATGTACGAGCGTTTATCCGATCAAGCAGCGCTGCCTGATCAGCCAGCGCTCGCCGGACAGATAGCGATGAACAGGACATGGGGGAAGCCGATGCCGGTAGAACGGATGCGCCTGCAGCAACGATGCCTGCGCGGCGAGGTCCCGTCCGTGGCCGCTGGCACACCATGGCTCCGTGCGGATCAGGGTCTGCTCGAGCGATGCCGTTGACTCCTTGCGGCGCGCTCGAAGAAACCCGGGTTCGTGCCTCCCCTCTGGTGCGCACCCGAATGGGCGCCGCGGCTCATCTATCCGAGCCGCGGCGCCCACCCCTTCACATGTTCTGGACTCGTCGACGTAGATGAGATCCCGGCGCCGGCATTCGCGCCGAATCCTCAGGCGGCTGCTGGGCGTAGGCGCCATCCCCCGGATGCGCCCGGACAAGGCGCTTCGCGCACGATCGGTGCTGCGATCCTGGGGACTGACACCGGCGGCGGCTTACGCCGTCGGGGCCGTCCGCTGTCCCGGGCGAGCGGCGATCATCGACGAGCTCGGGACCCTGACGTTCTCCGAGGTGCACCGGCGAACCGATGCCCTCGCGCATGCGCTGCGGGCCACGGCCATCGATGATCGGGACACCGTCGCAATCATGTGCGCCAACCACCGCGGGTTCATCGAGGCGAGCGTCGCCTGCTCCAAGCTCGCCGCCGACATCCTGTATCTGGACCCGGAGGCCGGATCCGCGGTGCTCGCCGAGACGGTCCGGCGTGAGAATCCGCGGCTGCTCATCTACGACGAGGAGTTCTCAGAGCTCCTGCGTCCGCTGGGCCACGGGCGCAAGCGCCTGATTGCCTGGTGTGACGCCGACCGCACGCCGCGCCACCCGCTGCTCGAGGAGCTGATCGCCAACGCAGGGCCTGTCACGCTCAGAGCAGCTGAGACGCCAACGCACAGCACCGTGACGCTCGCCTGCCGGGGCGCGCAGGGCACAAGCAGGACCCCTCACAGGCTGCCGGGCTCCCTCCTGACCCCGGGAGCCGTCTGCTCGAGGATCCCGCTGCGCCCGCGCGAGACGACGATGATCGCGGCGCCGATGTTCGATCCCTGTGGCTTCCTGCACCTGACCCTCGCTCTGCGGCTCACCTCGACCCTCGTTCTGTGCCGCAAGTTCGATCCCGTCGAGGCACTGGCGGCGCTCGACCGTCACAAGATCACCGCCATTGCTCTGCTACCGGAGATGCTCGCCCGCATCATGGAGCTGCCCAAGGAGACGCTCGCCTGGTATCAGACCGACGCTCTGCGGGTGATCGCCCTGAAGGGGCCCTCACTGCCGGGCGAGCTGGCGATCGCTGCGATGTCGCGCTTCGGCGACGTTCTCTACAACCTGCGCGGTCACACGGTCATACGGCTCGAGACGGGCTGGCCGTGGCCGACCCCCTCCATCAGCCATGCCGCTCACTCCGCAGCGACTGTGCGTCCCGCGCTTTCGCGGCCGTCCACCTTGGCGACGGTCAGGGAACCAACCATGCAAGGGGAGTCGGCGTGAGCCACGGCCGGGACGTGTCGATCATCCTGAGCGAGGCACAGGTCGGCCAGGTCATGCGTGAAGCGTCAGGGAGCGACGGTAGCCTGGCGGGGCTCTTCGCCCCACTGGGCGATCTGCAGGCGTTCTCGCTCCTCGTCGCGGCGAGCCTGGAGGACCGCCGCCTCTCGCATTCCACGCTACGAGCTCTGCTCGTGCTCGCCGCGTTCCCGGCGGACGGAACCGAGCGCAGCCTGGCAGCGGTGGCTGACACGCTCGGCTACGGACGGAGCACCACGCACCGCTACGTCACCACGTGGATGGCCGTCGGGTTCCTCGAGCAGGAGCCGAAGTCGCGGCGATACCGACGCGCATCGCCCGTGAGGAGGATCGCGGAAGCAGAGAATGGTCATCCACTCCAGGCCTGAGCCCCGGAGTGCAGCTGGCGCGTCAGCGCCGGGCGATTCTGCCTATTGCGCCGTTGCCGTAGGTAGGAGACATGCACGCCAGGGGCGTCGCCGGACGCGCCGGGCATGATTGCCCCCAAGAGACCGCGGAGTGCAAGTGCACCTCGGGGCCTGCGCGATGCGCTCGGCGGTAGCCGGCGAGGATGCCCGCCACAGCGACGAGGACGTTCAGGGACGCCCAGCCGACGGCGACATACTCAAACGCTGACATTGAACCTCTGCTTCTGGTCGGCACCGACAGAGGACAGCTGGGCTCGCAGGTTTGCTTGGGCGCCGCGGCGAGGAACGACGCCGTGGCGCCCAGGCCGGGCTCGCTCGATGGAGGGGGTGGGAGCCCGGCTTTCTTCGAGCGCCCCGCGAGGGGAGGCGGGATGCTCGAGCGAACCCGGGCGTTGAATGTTCTGGCGGGGGGGTGCATGCGTCCGGTGGCGGGTGCGCTCAGCGGACGCGGGTCGCTCGCTCGACCTGTGCGCCACGGGCGGTCAGGTGCCAGGCGTTGGCGGCACCCCTCTCCTGGCCCTCGCCGTGGTTCTCGGCGAGGCTCAGTCCCGCAAGCCGGTTCAGGAGCTTTGAGATCTGGCCCTGGTCGACGATATCCGCGCCTTCAGCGACCTCGCGGTTGCTTGCTCCGGGATGCGCGGCGATGACCATGAGAACCCGCACCGTGCGGTAGGTGAGGCGCATGTTCAGGCCTTCAAGCGGGTCTCTCGTCCTACCGTGCCCGCGAGAGCGCCCATTCGGTGCGACCTCGAGTGCCGGGCGGCCCAGTTCGCGGCCAGCAGCCTTCGCGCCAAGATAGGGGAGCACGATCATGCTCATCAACGGAGGAAGCAGATCCGTGAGAGGCTCCTCGCCTTCCTGGAGCAGACGCGCGTGGAGCACCGCGAAGACCCCGCCGACTACGCCTTCGGCTGTGAGCGCCGGCGGTTCACGGGTGGTGCTCGTGAGGAATCGCCCCCGATCGAGGACCCGTGCGAGCTCGTCGAGCACGGCCGCACGACGCTCCAGCACCTTTTCGCCGGCGGCGAGAGCCTCGATGACGCAGAGCTTGGCGAGGGCGGGCTCTTCGTCCATGAACATGAGCAGCCTGGCCAACGCGGAGCGGACCCCCTCGCGCCAGCCGGACTCGCGCTCGTATGCCTCCCTGGCAAGCAGCGTCGCCTGGGAGACCGCCTGCTCAAACGCAACCAGAAAGCATTCGTCGCGGTCGGCGAAGACGTCGTAGAAGGTCTTGCGCGACACCCTTGCCCGGCCGATGACCTCGGCGACGGTCATCCGCGCGTAGCCGACGTCCTGCACCGCCTCGACAGCCGCCGCAAGCATTCGACCGCGTTGAATCTCGCCCACCTGCCCGCGCGCCAGCCCATGCGGGCCGGGCCGCAGCCGCGAGGTCCCAGCGGGCGTCCTATACGTGGCCATCAGCTCTCCCCCGGTTGCCTGTCGATCCTGAGCCCTGAGCGCACCCGTCCGGTACGGACGGGTGCGTGATCGCCCACTCGAGATCGCTGCCTGTGGGCGTGAGCCGCCAGGCGTTGGCGTTGGGTTGAGCGTGGCGCTTGTCTGTGGCTTCGATCAGCCCCTCGCGGGCCAGGCGGGCAAGGAGCTTTGAGATCTGGCCCTGGTCGATGACCCCGGCGCGCACGCTCACCTCACGGTTGCTGAGGCCCGCCTCGCCAGCGATCGCCGCAAGGACACTCATCGTGCGGTAGCTGAGGCGCATCCCGGGACCGCTCGACGCGTTGAGTGCCGTCTGACGCCGTAGGAAGCCCTCAGGGGCGGATATGGCCCTGGAGAGCTCTATGCGGGCCGCGCCGCCGCCGAGGTAGGGGAAAGCGATGAAGCTCATCAGCGGGTTGATGAGCTCGGTCAGCGCACCGCGATCGCGTTCGAGCAGCCGCGTCTGGATCACGGCCAGCGTCCCGCCGACCACGCCCTCCGCGGTAAGCGGAGGAGGCTGGCGTCGCGCAGCGGTGCGAGCGTCGTCGAGGAGGCCCGCGAGCTGGGCGAGCACCTTCGCGCGGTAGGCAAGCGCCGGTGTGCCGGCCGCCGCGGACTCGATCAGGCACAGCCGCGCCAGCGCCGGGTCGCTGCCGAAGAGCTCCAGCAGCGAGCACAGGTTCGACAGGGCATAGAGGCGGTAGGGGGCTCGTCCGC
>OCTA010003771.1_pt1 | contig 13410 bp, 10 predicted proteins | sample 1538991 | NCBI WGS metagenome assembly OCTA01 (sample SAMEA3539302, study PRJEB22396) | soil metagenome | biome: tundra; feature: field; material: soil | place: USA | collected 2010-05 | depth 0.15 m
TGCCGTTGGGATTCAACAGGCCGCCATCCAGCTCGGCAATGCCCACGATCTTGTAACCGCGCTCCATCATCAGGCGGGCGGCGTTCGAGCCCACATTGCCGAATCCCTGAATCACCACCCGGCAGCCGTCGATGGCCATGTTCAGGGAGCGCAGGCTCTCGTCGCACACCAGCATGACGCCGCGTCCCGTGGCCTCCAGCCGGCCGTGCGACCCGCCGATATTCAGCGGCTTGCCGGTCACCACGCTGGTCACCGTGTGCCCCTTGTGCATCGAGTAGGTGTCCATGATCCAGGCCATGGTCTGCTCGTTGGTGTTCACGTCGGGCGCCAGAACGTCTTTCTCGGGCCCGATGAAATCGATGATCTCCGAGGTGTACCGGCGGGTCACGCGCTCCAGCTCGCCCTGGCTCATACTCTTCGGGTCGCAGATCACGCCGCCCTTGGCGCCGCCGAAGGGAATATTGACCACCGCACACTTCCAGGTCATCCAACTGGCCAGTGCACGCATCTCGTCCAGAGTCACGTCCGGCGAATAGCGGATGCCGCCCTTGCCGGGGCCGCGAGCGATCGAGTGTTGCACCCGGAAGCCGGTGAACATTTCGATCTTGCCGCTATCCAGGGCCACGGGGAAGTGCACGATGAGCTCCCGCGCAGGGGAGCGGAGCAACTTCCACAAGCCTGGGTCAAGGTTTAGTTTGCGCGCCGCAAAGTCGAACCGTGCGTTTTGTGCCTCCCAGGGGTTGATCTCCTGGTCCAGAGTGACTGCCGAAGTTCCACTGACCATACATCTCTCCAATTCCGATTTTCTGCCCTTGGCGCAATGGATGCGGAGAACGACTTCCTCCTCAAATCCAACCCCCTGGCGACTGACGCGGCAGGGTTTCATCCGTCCCGGCGGGCATTCCCGATCCGGCGACGATCCTGCCGGGGCCGTACGCTTGGTTGGGCCCGCCAGAGTGTCCAGCGAAACCGTGCGCCTTCATGGAACCCATTCCCGGCTTGGGCTGCCCACTCCAGTATCCGTCATGAAGCGGGAAAACCAGGCATTTACTATTCCACGTTCTGAATCTGTTCGCGGGCTTTTTCGATCTCTGCCTTCATGGTCAGTCCCAGCTCGGTAATGCGGGTTCCTTGGCCGCCCACCCCGCCGGACTTCGAGAGCAGGGTGTTGGCCTCGCGGTTCATCTCCTGCAGCAGAAAGTCCAACTTCTTGCCCACTTCGCCCTCGGCGGCCAACAGCTCGCGGAAGTGGCCGATGTGGGTGTGCATGCGGGTCAGTTCCTCGGCAATGTCGCTGCGCTCCACCAGTACGGCAACTTCCTCGAGCAGCCGCTGGCGGTTGAACTCTGGTCCGGTGGCCGCCAGCAGCCGCTGGGTCAGGCGATCCTGGTAGCGCTGCTCGATCTCGGGACGCAACTCAGCCACTCCGTCGGTTGCCTCGCCCAGGCGGTCCAGCGTGCCGTGGAGGGCGGCCTCCAGAGCCTTGCCCTCGCGCGCCCGCATGATCTTCAACTGATCGAGCAGCGGCCTAATCTGGAACAGCACGCTTTCCGTCAGAGCCACCAGATCCTCTTCGCCGCGATTCTCCATTTGCAGAGCGCCGGGCAGACGCAGCGCCGTGTTCAGGTCCGGCTCGCCTCTAGACCCGTACTCGTCCCGCGCCGCGACAAAGGCGGCAAAATAGGTGGCCACCAGCTCGCGATTGAACCCGCCCTTTGGCTGGGAGGTACGATCGACCGAGAGCGTCAACTCCACGTGGCCGCGCACGAGGTTGTTTTTGAGCGCCTTGCGCAGCTCCATCTCCAGTGCATCCATATCCGACGGCAGGCGCAACTGTAAGTCGAGAAAGCGGTGATTGACACTCTTTACGCTCAGCGTGTAGCTGAGCAGATCTTTCACGCGAACCTGAATCCGCGCAAACCCGGTCATCGAATAAATCGGCATTGTTTGCTACTCCTATGCACCGGCTGTAACCGCCAATTGTAATTGAGGCTGGTCCTTTCCCAATGGATCCTGTACTTGACGCTCGGGAACATCCATGAATTGCAGTTGATAAAGCCGCTGATAGGTCGGCGAGGAGGTCAACAGCTCCTCGTGCGAACCGATGGCGGTAATGCGTCCATCTTCAAGGACGGCGATGCGATTGGCGCGGCGGATGGTTCCCAGCCGATGCGCGATCACCAGCACTGTGCGTCCCTGCATCAGGTTGGCCAGCGCGGCCTGCACCAGCGACTCGCTCTCCGCGTCCAGAGCTGATGTGGCCTCGTCCAGAATCAGAATCGGCGCATCTTTAAGAATAGCGCGCGCAATGGCCAAACGCTGTCGTTCGCCGCCTGAGAGCCGGAATCCTTTTTCGCCGATCACCGTGTCGTAGCCCTGGGGCATCTGCAGGATGAAGTCGTGCGCCAGGGCGTTGCGGGCGGCCTGCTCCACCACGGCGGCTTTCACCTCCGGCTGGCCGTAGGCGATGTTGTTGCGCACCGTGTCGTTGAACAGGATGGTCTCCTGCGTAACCTGGGCAATCTGGCGGCGTAGCGAGCCAAGCGTCAGATCGCGAATGTCGTGGCCGTCGATGAGGATGCGCCCAAAGGTCACGTCGAAGAAGCGCGGAATCAGGTTGACCAGCGTCGACTTCCCTGCCCCGCTCGGGCCCACGAGCGCCAGCACCTCGCCGGTATGAACGTCGAGATCCACGTTGTGCAGAATCTGGTGCTCGCCCTCCTCTGTCGAGTAGGAAAAGCCCACATTCTCAAACCGGACAGACTGCGCAAAACCCTTCAATGCGGCAGCGCGGGGCCGCTCCTTCACGTCGTCCTCAGTGTCGAAGAATGCGAAGATCGACGACGAGGCGCCCATAGCCTGTTGAAAGCTGTTGTAGAAATAGGCGAACTTGCGCACCGGATCGTACAGCTTGAAGAGCAGGATGATGAAGGTTCCGAAGAGCCCCATGGTCATGCGGCCATGAAGGATTTCATTGCGCCCGATGAACAGGAGCAAGGCTATGGCCACCGCGCCGATGGTATCCATCAGCGGCGAACTGACGGATTGAATGCGCACGCTGCGCAGGTTGGCGCGGAACAGCCGGGTGGCCGCCTTCTTGAAGCGAAGTATCTCCCACAGCTCTGTGTTGAAGGCCTTCACAATGCGGTTGCCGGTCACGGTTTCATGCAGGATGTTCTGAATCTCGGCCAGCTTGTCCTGGCCGCTGCGTGTGCGGGTGCGTACTTCCCTGCCGATCTTGCGCGAGGAGGTGATGACCACCGGCACAAACAAGAGCAACGCCCAACTGAGGTACCCGCCGAGGCGGATGACGAAAACCAGCCCGACGAGAAAGGTGAAGAACTGCTGTAGAAACTCGCCAATAACGGAGCTGACCGCGGTTTGCACCTTGTCCACATCGTTGATGAGGGTGGAAAGAATCGTGCCCGTGGCGTGCTTGTGAAAAAAGCTGGATGAGCGGCGAAGAGTGGCTTCGTACAGGTGGTTCCTCAGGTCGGTGATCATGCCGAATCCGGCGTAATTGACCAGGTAGGTGCCCAGGTAATCGCACAGCCCTTTGAAAATCGTGGAGACCACCAGCGCAAAGGCCACGACGTTCCAAGCATTGTGCATGTGCATGAAGTGGGGAACGACGATTCTCAGGTCGAAGTGCCATGGGCTGTTGGGGAGACCGAGAGTGATAGGGCCCTCGGGCGCCTTAGGGTCCAGAACTCTGTCGAAGATGGGCTGAAAGAGCAGGGTGCGAAACGTGTCAAGAACGCCCACTGCGGCCAGCAACAGGATTCCGGGCAGCACCTGTAGCCCGTAGGGAAGTCCGTAGCGCAGCAGGCGCGGGAGATTCTTCATGCCGGTTGGCCTTCCAGCCGGACCGAAATCTTCGCAAAAAGCCACGCGAGTTGGTCGCAAAACTCCATTCCCATATTGTATCCGGCTCTTGTTAGAGTGCGCTCCAGCACCTCGATGCATCCACTGCCCGGTAGGCTGACGCAGCCCCAGGCGAGCGCACCTCGGATCACCGCGCCGGTGTGGGCGCCTGCTTCAGGATCGCTTCATAAAAGGCGCAGTATTGGTCCGCAATCGCCTCTTCTTCAAAACGCTCTAGATTCTTGAAACCGGCGGCGCGCAACTGATCACGGCCTTTGAGTCCCGTGGCGATAGCCCTCGCAGCAGCCTGCGGGTCTGCTGGATCGATGAAAATTGCGGCTTCGCCCGCTACTTCGGACATCGGCGGACGGTCGGTTGCGATCACCGGACAGCCGCAGGCCTGCGCCTCCAGGATCGGCCAGCCAAACCCCTCTTCGAGCGACGGAAACAGCAGAGCCAGCGCGTTCCCATAGAGCGCCTCCAACTCCTCGTTGGTCGCATCCACGGCCTCGATGACGCGGTCTCCCAATTGCTCTGCGCGAATCGCCTCCCGCAGTTCGCCGGTTAACGGTTTGCCAGCCAGAACCAGCCTTGCGCCCGAAAACTCATCCATCTCGGCCAGCCGCGCAAAGATACGCACCGCGCCCGCCCGGTTCTTGTACCATTGGTTTCCGCCCACATGCAAAAAATAGCCTTCGCCGGGCCGCAATCCAAGCCGGGAAGAGAGGCCACCGGGGAGCGCCGTGCCGGGCCGGTAGCTCCAGTTGAGCACATTGTAGATAACGCGCAGCTCGGCGCGGTTCTTGCCCGTGTCGCCGGTCAGCGCCTTCAGGTCATCAGCCGTCTTGCCGGAAACGCACAGCACATGACGCGCCCCGCGCAGGCCGGAGAGAATCCACCGCTGCAATAACCGACCTGACCAGCCGGTGGGCGCCTGAGGAAACTCGCCCCGCGCCGCGCGGATGGCCAGTACATCGTGACAGGTGATCAGATTCGGCTTCCGGCGCACTGTGCGCAGATACATCGAGTTCGAGTGGTCCAGCACATGAACCAGATCGTTAGACCGCGCTAGACGCCGCAACCGAGTCGGAAAAAGCAGAAATTTGTCCAGGTAGCCGGAATACTTCTTCAGTCCGGGGCTCCAAGCCAGCCGCGAAAAGAACACCCGCGGCTTGGCAACAGTAACCCCATGGCCGCGTGCCTTCAAGATTCGCTCCAGCCAGGCGGCGTAGCGCAACATGCTCTCCTGGCCGTCTGGCTCATAATTCGCCACAAGCAGAATCCGCATGAGTCCACCATTGCTTTGAAAGGGCGCGGCTTTAGCCGCGCCGCAAACAGCCCACAAAATGACTGGGCTTTAGCCCCCGAGGGATACTTCTACCCACAAAACTGTCCCTCATTGAAGTTCATCGCAACTTTCTTAGAAGCTTATCTTTCGCTCCGGAAACCAAGTTAGCTGAATGGTTGTGGTAGTTACAGTCTGCTGGCCGGGAAGATAGATGGGCGCCTTCCAGTGCTCGAAGGCGAAGTTGCCGTTGACCTCGAAGTCTTTGCCAATGCGCTTGACCACCTGGAAGTTGATATCGTTCACGGTGGTTCCGCCAGAAATAAAGTCCTTGTCCGCCTTCTGATTGCGTACACCCGCCCGTATCCACTCGTTGCCGCTCAGGTGATAGGTGATCCAGCCCTGGCCGCCCTTGTCCTCGCGGCCGATCCAGTCGCCGAACAGTTGGCCGTTGTTGGTGTAGCCCTGCTGCTGAACACCCTCGTAGTACATGAAGTGGCCGCCGTTGCTGGTCGAGACGGGCGGGTCGGTGGAGGCACCTTCGACGCGAATGTCCAGCTTTGGAACACCGGGCACATGAGAGAGGTAAAGGCCGGGTCGCCAGGAGGCGCGACGCGGAGCGTCGGCGGGGGAGACATCGTCATGCACCTCTGAGTCGCAGTAGAGCGTGAGCCAGTTGCGCACGAAAGGAAGCCGGTAGGTGAAGTCGAACGCGCCAAAACGGGCGCCGGGATCGCCGCGGCTAAACTTTTCGGCGACAGGCACGTTTTGAAAGCTGAAGAAGCTTTTCAGGAACGAGTGCAGGTTGATGGGTACGTGCCCCTTGCCTCCCCAGATGACGGTGCGCTCGAAGCCGAACTCGAGGTTCGGCGTGGGCTTGAAGCTGATCTTCTCCACATGTACCCATGGGTCGTTGGGATAGGTATGGCCTTTGAGCGACCCGACCAGAAAATCGTAGCGAAAGGGCCCGGTCAACCGGGAGAGCAACGGGACGCGCAGCGGCTCGATTCTGTTGATGCGAAACGAGTAAATGTTCTCAGCGTTGTTGGAATAGGCCATGCCGCCGCCCAACCCAGGGCCCAGCCAGTCGTCCTGTTTGCCGAACGATATCTCGTGATTGAGGTAATGGGCAGACACGTACGCCTCCATCACGCGCCCATCGGCGGTAGTGCCGATGGGGCCCGTCGGGATGGTGGTCTGGATGTAGGGCAGGCCCGTGGCTGGATTGATGGCCACCTGATAGAAGTTGGCATCCCGATCGGCGAGCGTCGAGGTCAGCGCAGCCGAGTAGCCCGTGGCCGAGGGCGCGCCCTGAAACTCACCGCGCGCATAGAGCAGGAACCGGCCTGCGGACGCGTACCCGCTGGCCCCGGTGTAGTTATTGAACCCGCTCGAGTAGGGGCGCCCGTAGTCGTTGATCACCGTCGAGCCCAGATGATAGCTGTCGCGAAGAGGCGTGCCGCTGATGAACCGCGCTACGGAGTAAACCGACTCCACGCGCATGTGGCCCTCATGCGCAAGGCAGGGGCCCTGGATGTCTTCTCGCAGTTCGTGAATCAGCGCCTCATAGATATCCTGCGCCTCGTCCGTGGCTGGCCCTGCATCCGCGTCCTCGATGCGGGCGCCGGTTTCTTCCAGAGCGTGGTCCAAGCTCGAACGCGTCCACGGGCGCATCCCAAGATAGATGCTATCCACAAAGCCCAGCGAGTAAAGACGCAGTACCGCCGGATAGACCCAACTGTCCACCGGAATGTACGGCGAGTCCAGTACCGATGGTTCGCAGACGAAAGTCGGCCGGCTCGAGTCCTGGCCCCAATGCCCCGCCCCTGTTCCTGCCCCCGCCGTTTCTGCCTGCCCGGCTGCCGGTGCGCTGGCGGTCACAAGGAGAAGGCCTGCCAACAACATTGCGCGGTAAAAGACCGGAACCTCGGCCAAACGCTTGCTCGCATTCATTTGCTCACTCACTCTCTCGATATCTGTGCGCCCATCTCTTGTTGCAACTGTGGACCAAACACCTCGAAAGCTAACTTTCAGCGGAAGCTCGCGCCCCGACAGGCCTGGCGCTACATTCACTCCACGATTCCGCACCCGGAAGTTACAAAGTCGAAGCGCTCGATCCAGCCACATTGGCAACATACCACTGATAGGCTTCCTTCATGCCGGTCTCAAAGTCCGTCGGAGCGCTCCAACCCAGGGCGCGCAGGCGGCTCACATCCATCACCTTCCGCGGCGTGCCGTCGGGCTTCGACGTGTTCAGCGTAAAAGCACCATTCCAGCCAATGACCTTGGCAATGCTTTGGGCCAATTCCAGAATCGTCATATCGTGTCCGGTGCCCACATTCAAAAACATCTCGCCTGAGTAATTCTTTATCACAAAGACGCACGCGTCGGCCAAATCCTCCGAGTACAGGAATTCGCGTCTCGGCGTCCCGCTGCCCCACAGCTCGACCACAGGGCTGTTCGCGCTCTTGGCCGCGTGGATCTTCATGATCAGCGCCGCCGCCACATGGCCGCCTTCGGCATCGTAACGGTCTCCGGGACCGTAAAGGTTGGTCGGCATCACCGAAACAAAATCGCAGCCATACTGGCGGCGAAAAGCCTCGCATAACTTGATGCCCGCAATCTTGGCGATCGCATACCATTCATTGGTCGGTTCCAACGCGCCTGTCAGCAGTGCCTCCTCCCGCATCGGCTGCTGCGCAAGACGCGGATAGATGCAGGACGAACCCAGAAACAACAGCTTCTTGACGCCTGTGCGCCACGCCGCATGGATAACATTGGTTTCGATAACCAGGTTTTCGTATAAGAACTCCGCAGGGCGCGTCGAGTTTGCCAGAATGCCGCCCACAGTCGCGGCGGCAACAAAGACAACGTCGAGCTTTCTATCTCCCATCCACGTGTCTACATCCGCTTGGCGCAACAGATCCAGTTCGCTGCGCGCCGCCGTCACAATCTCGCAACTCTCGCGCGCCAGACGCCGCACAATCGCCGAGCCGGCCATGCCCCGATGCCCCGCCACCCACACGCGCCGGCCTGTCAAGTCAAAGCTACTCATGGCCAGTCTCTCTCACGTGAGATTCCCTGGCGACAAGCTCCAAATCCGAACTCAACATATCGGAGACCAACTCGGGAAATGCGACCGTGTGCTTCCACCCCAGGACCCGGTGCGCTTTGGAAGCATCTCCCTGCAGCAGGTCAACCTCAGTCGGGCGAAAATAACGGCTGTCTATTCTCACCAGTGAGTCGCCGTTGGCGGCATCGATGCCCACCTCGTCAACGCCCTTGCCCTTCCATTCGATCTTGCGGCCCACTTTGGAGAAAGCCAGTTCGATGAATTCACGCACGCTGTGTATTTCACCCGTTGCCAGAACGTAATCGTCCGGCGTTTCCTGCTGCACGATCCGCCACATGCCTTCCACATAATCCCGCGCATGGCCCCAGTCGCGTTTGGAATCCAGATTTCCGATATACAGCGTCTTCTGTACGCCCAGATGAATGCCGGCTACCGCGCGAGTTATCTTGCGGGTAACAAACGTTTCGCCGCGAATGGGGCTCTCGTGATTGAATAGAATGCCGTTTGAGGCATGCATCCCATAAGCCTCGCGGTAGTTTACAGTAATCCAGTAAGCATAGAGTTTGGCCACGCCGTAGGGGCTGCGCGGATAGAACGGAGTAGTTTCTTTCTGCGGAGTCTCCTGCACCTTCCCATAAAGCTCTGACGTCGAAGCCTGATAGAACCGCGTCTTTTCGATAAGTCCGAGGATCCGGATCGCCTCCAATATTCGCAAAGCGCCTGTGCCATCGGCATTGGCCGTATATTCCGGCGTCTCAAAGCTTACCTGCACGTGGCTTTGTGCGGCCAGGTTATAGATCTCATCCGGCTGCACCGCCTGAATGATGCGGATCAGATTGGTCGAGTCCGTCATGTCCCCGTAATGAATCTGGAAATGGCTGTCCGGCACATGAGGATCCTTGTAGATATGGTCGATGCGGGCAGAATTGAACGATGAAGACCGGCGCTTGATGCCATGCACAAGATAACCCTTGCTCAGCAAAAGATCGGCCAGATAAGCGCCGTCCTGCCCGGTAATGCCTGTAAGTAAAGCAACTTTCTGCATGAATGTGCCTCGTTGAACGGACTTGTGGAGCGGCCAACACATATCTTATCGGCGCCGAATGCTTTCGCTGCGTGATTCCTCAGCTACGGTCATGCCGACGACACGGAGATCGAACTGAAACGATCGCCGTTGCCGACGTTTCCAGTCTAATACATTCCCGTCTGGATTTGCATGAAGGGAGGGGCGACGGGAAATCGAGCATTCCGAAGCTCCCGCACTGCACGAATCCGAACCTGCTCAGGATGCGATAGCCTCGGCTGCTTCGGCCTTGGCATGAACGGAGAAGCCCTGGATCACATGAAGAATCTGCACAGTGAGCGCCCCAAATGCCGTATAGATATTCATCTTTAAGACGCCTTCGGAGGTGTTCAGCGGAAGGAACATAACGCAGACAAGCTGTATCAGTGTCAGCAGGATCATCTGCAGCGATCCGCTCCACCAGAAAATCCACTTCCGCGCAATCGCGACCGACCACATGGCCCCCGCGAAGTACCCAATCGCCGACGCGTAAACCACAAGCCGTACCTGCGGAGTCAGATTGCTGTAGTGCGGGCCAAGCAGGAGAAGGTACGCGCCGGGGCACAATTTCGCAGACGCAGCCACAAGAAGGGCAATTGCTCCAACGGCGCCCATGGTGTATCCATATCGTTTGCGAAAGAGAGAACGCGGAGTTTTTGAGAAGAAGGGCCCTATGAGGACTCCGTTCGATGAATTCAGAAGCAGAAACAGTTGGCCAATCCTGCCCACGGCTGCAACTTCCGCAATCTGGCTTACGTGTCCGAAGACCGCGATCAGGAACAGGGAAATCTGGCCTTGCAGCGCTTGATACACGGTTCCAGGCAGCAGCGGCACCAGGAACCGCACCATCTCCCTGCCGTGTTCTTTGGAAGCCTTGCGCGGCACATCGATCCACGGCCGCGCCATGACTCTGTAGGACACGCCCATCACCACAATGCTCAACGTGTTCGCGGCGATTACAGTGGTCGAGGAGATGCTGTGCATGTAATACAGAGCGACGCAACTGACGATGCGTAGAGCGGCGGCGGCGATCTGCGGGCTGTAATACGAAACCAGCTTGTTGTTCAACAGCAGGGGTATCTCGTAATATGAAGCCCACGCCTGAAACTGTACCGTCAGCAACACTGCCAGACCCAGCAAGACAAGCTCTTTCCGGCCATGGGCTTCGATTTCGAAGTTGCGAAATACGATAGCAAGCAGAATGGCAGCGCCGCCAATGATCACCAGAAGAACCTGCCTGAGATGACTGGCAGTTCTTATATAAGAGCCCAGGATAGCCTTGTCCTGATATCTTGTGCCCACAAGGCCGGCAATGGCTCCTCCGAAACCAATATCCGTGAGAATGGCAATCATTCCCTGAATGCCGAGAGCTATGGCATAGATGGCGAATTCGGGCTTCGACATCAATCGCAGCAGCAGCAGCCCGGTTGCCGCGTTGAGCAGTTGGACAGCGATCTGGCCGCCAACAAAGGCGGAGAGTCTCTTTCCAATTCGTGAAGCGGCACTGAAGTTCATACGCTCCCTATGGAGTGATTTGGCGAACGACACGGGCCGGAACCCCAAGCGCCAGGGAAAAGGGTGGGACATCTTTGGTCACGACTGCGCCAGCGCCGATAATGCTGCCTCTTCCAATGCAAACGCCGGGGAGGACGATCGCGCCAGTGCCAAGCCAGCAATCTTCTTCAATCCTCACCGGAACCTCAATCCCGTGGCCGCGTGTCGCGATTTGTTCGGAATGAGTGATGGATGCGATCGAGCATCCCGTCGAAATCATAGTCCTCGCCCCGATATGTACGCCTCCCCCACCGAAAATATGCGTGAAGCTGTTAATCCCCACATCGTCTTCAAGGGTTACTCCGTGCGTTCCCCATATTATAGCGTTGGGACTTATACTCACCCTCGCCCCGCAGTAACGAAGCGATTTCACAAGCTTCGCTTGGCGATAATTCTGGTGCAACTCGACAAATTTGTCTGCGCACCTGAATATCAGTTCTCTTAGCATGATCTACTCCGATGGTCTTGCCTTGGAACAAACACATATCCGAACCGCTGCTGGAATTGCCGAAAGGTCGTTGAGGCCCTCGAGAACTCCGAAGAGCCTTCTCCTTCATTTGCTCCCTTCACACAGCCGCGATGGAGCGGTACATCTCCATGTAGCGCGGAACGAGCACCTTCCAGCTATAGCAATTGTCGACTCTCTCTTGCCCCAGTGCGCTGAGACGGCGCAGCATCTCTTGCTGGCCGGTCGCTTCTTGAATTGCTAAAGTCAAAGCCCCGGTTGCTGCCATGTCGGTATAAAGTGCGGCATCTCCCAAAACCCATTGGAAATGCTTTGAATTGTGACAGACCACTGGCACTCCGGCGGAACACGCCTCGATGAGCACCATGCCGAATCCTTCGTTAAGCGATGTCAGCACGAAGAGGTCGGCAGTTGCCAATAGCTCTGGAATCGCGTCGCGGGGAACAGTGATGAATGTGTGGCAGCCGGGAAGAAGTGCCGCTGCCAGTTCTTCCAGTTCGCGAGTTTCAGATGTCGGCTCTCCGGCCATGCACAGAAACATCGAGGCGTCGTGAAGGGCCGCGACTTCCCTAATCAGATAGTCGAGTCTCTTATGTTCCCTGTTCAGAGCGGCAAGCGAAAGGATGAGAAACTTATCCTGCGGCAACCCGAACCGCAGCCGCACAATCTCCCGCGCCTCTGTAGCCCGAAATCGTTCCTCGGCAATGCCGTAAGGGATCAGGTGCATCCGCCCTGACGGAATTCCGCACTCGATAGCTTGGTCGAAGCCAGCCTTGCAGACTTGATGAATGAACGGCTCCGGCCGGAAGGCTCTTGGATCGAGCGGACCGCCGTTCGACTGCAAAAGCCTCACTCGAGATCCCGTCCAGGGCAGAAAGCGAGCAAGCGCATTCCCAAGATTGCCCTCGCTGTAGTGAACGATATCGATCTTTTTCAGAATCAGAAGCGGAATCAGGGCAATGGCAAAGGTGACCTGTTCCCAGTAAAATGCCTTTAGTGGATTCATGAATCTCTGAAGGAAGTTACGATGAAGACAGGGCACCACAATCTCATTTGGCCCGCGTTTGCCAGAACCTTTGAACAAAATGACGTCGGCGTGGCCGCTGAGCGCACTGAACAATTCCCGGCTAAAGGATTCATACCCACGGTGCACGTGCTCAAGACCACAGCAGGCAATTGCTACGCGCATCGCCGGACTCCTTTGAGAACAACAGTTTTTGTCGGAAATCAACTTCCGATTCCGTCCGCATGTCGAGATCAGCGGAGGCGAGTGACGGATTCGACAGATTCCAGAATGGAACGGCCAAATGCCGCGCGTGAAAAGAGGCAATGCGCTCTATTCCAGGCTTCACGCCGCTTATCCGCTAGAGAACTCGAAGTGGCGAATCGGAGAGCGCATGCGAAATCTTCCTGGCTATGCGGACGGTAACCGGAGCCCACCGCACCCATGATCTCGTCGAACGGGCTGATGGAGGGAGCGACTGGAACCAGTCCATTTGCCATCGCTTCCACCAGGACATAGCCCCAGTCGTCAAGAAGCGACCCGAAACAGAAGATATCTGCCTGCTGCATGACTTTCTGAAGTTCCGGTCGCTTCAGATGACCAAGGAACTCCACGGGAAAACTAAGCTGGGCAGCCGCCCGTCGAAGAGACTCGTCTGCCTCGCCGGCCAATTGAAGGACGGTTCCCTGCGGCAGACTCATCTTCTTCATGGCATCGAGCATCCACAGGATTCTCTTCCGCGGCTCATTGAGATTGACGGCAGCCATCAGCAGGCGAATCCCATCGCCGCTGCGATCCGGTACAGGGCCGACACAGGTGCCGGGGTATGCCAGAAATGCAGTTACAGATCGGCGATCGAGACTCCTGAGCAGGGCTTTGGTCACGGGGAGTACCCGGTCGGCCGTTCGGTAACCGCGCCAATCTCTTTGCCACCAACCGGCCGACTCTAAGGCCACATGCAAAAATGCCCTAAGTGTTGTTTTATTTGGAACAAGAAGCGGAATCTTTCGCAGATAGGCAAGAAGATTAACAGGGTATCCCCAAGCTGTCACGACCTGTGGGCAAGGAACGCTGCGATCGACGAGGGACGATTGGTTAAGGA
>OCTA010003774.1_pt1 | contig 13406 bp, 5 predicted proteins | sample 1538991 | NCBI WGS metagenome assembly OCTA01 (sample SAMEA3539302, study PRJEB22396) | soil metagenome | biome: tundra; feature: field; material: soil | place: USA | collected 2010-05 | depth 0.15 m
TAAATTTTTTCGGTATTGGGAATGTTATTATTATTGATTGCGTGTATCAACTACGTAAACTTAACAACTGCAAAAGAAAGCCTGCGTGCGAAAGAAGTAAGCATACGAAAAATTGTTGGCGCCAATAGGGCTCATCTATTTAACCAATTTCTTGCTGAAGCTTTACTCGTAAGTTGTATCGCATTGATGGCAACATTAGCATTAATTCATTTTTGTTTACCTGCCTTTAATTCAATTACCAATAAAAATTTTCAATTGCCTTTCACTTCGCCAAATTTTTGGAAAGTAGTAGGATTAACATTGTTGGCAGCATTTGTATTGAACAGCATTTATCCTGCTATAGTTTTATCATCATTTAAGCCATTGAATGTTTTCAGAGGATTTACTTTTCTTAAATTAAAAGACAGCTTCCTGAGAAAAGGTTTGGTAACGCTCCAGTTTACTATTTCTGTGATATTGATTGCAGGAACGATCGTGATATATAAGCAGATGCAATTCATACAGCAAACAAATCCCGGTTACAATAAATCGCAGGTTTTGATTACGCATGTGCCGCCCAATATTGATTTTAATAAAAAGAATGAAATAGTAAATGAAATAAAGCAGGATTTGCTTACACAAAGCAGCATACAAAATGTTTCGCTTGCCAATCAATCTATTGTAAACATTGGCAGTTATTCTACCGGCAGTGCAGATTGGATTGGCCGTGATACTGCTTTCAATCCAAAGATCGCACAACTTTCAACTGATGCAAATTTTGTAAATACCATGCAGTTGCAAATGAAAGAAGGAAGATGGTTTGAGCAGGGAAATGAAGCTGATAAAAATAATGTAGTGTTGAATGAAGAAGCGATAAAAGAATTAAAAATCCCTCAGCCGTATATTGGTCAACGTTTTGTTTGGAAAGGTAAAACAGGGCAGATCATCGGCATTGTAAAAGATTTCAAATTTCATAGTTTGCACGACAAGACCGGCCCGCTGGTAGCGTTTCAAAATCCGGCCTGGTACAATACTTTTATGATAAGAATTTCGCCAAACGGTGCATCGCGATCAATAGCTGCATTAAATAAAACATGGGAGAAATTTTTACCCGGCAGCCCGCATGAATACAATTTTTTAGATGATGCCTTCAATGAGTTATACAAAGCAGATCAACAGTCGTCAACATTAATATTAGCATTTGCAATTATTGCTGTTGCAATATCATGTCTTGGTTTGTTTGGTTTGGCAACCTTTACGGCAGAGAATCGTTCAAAAGAAATAGGTATAAGAAAAGTACTTGGGGCAAGTGTTTCAAGCATCACACAATTACTAACTAAAGATTTTTTGAAGCTCGTAATCGTTGCCATTATTATCGCCTCGCCGATTGCATGGTTCGCTATGAATAAATGGTTGCAGGATTTTGCGTACAGAATAAATATCAGTTGGTGGATGTTTGCTGCAGCAGGTTTGTTTGCTGTCGTTATTGCATTGATAACAATAAGTTTCCAGGCGGTAAGAGCGGCGATAGCTAATCCTGTGAAGAGTTTGAGAACGGAGTAGAGATTACCTAACTGCTAATGGCCAATTACTATTAGCACAAAACAAAAATTATGCTTAAAAATTATTTCAAAATCGCCCTCCGAAACCTTCAGAGAAATAAAGCATTTTCTTTCATCAACATTTTTGGACTGGCTATTGGGCTCGCAACCTGCACCCTGATCATGCTCTATATTTTCAGTGAATCGGGTTATGATACTCATAATAAAGATGCCGACCGAATTTTCAGGATTGCTACCGAGGCGGGGCAGTTAGGAGATATAAAAGAAAAACCGTGGGCAGCAACTTCAGCACCCATTGCATGGGGATTAAAGGAAGACATGCCCGAAGTAGAACAGGCAGCAAGGCTTCTTAAATTTCCTAACCTTGATAAGATGCTTTTGAAATATGAACATGATAATGATATCAAACAGTTTTATGAAACCAATGGCTACTATGTCGATTCCACTTTTTTCCAAATCTTCACGTATCCTTTCACCTATGGACACGCAATCAATGCCCTCAAAGAACCCAACAGCATCGTAATTTCAGATGCGGTTGCCCAAAAATTATTCGGAAGTGTAAATCCCGTCGGAAAATTTATTAATATCGGTTTGCCTTTTGGAAATTTTAATTATGCGGTAACCGGGGTTTTTGACAACTCATCCATCAAATCTCATATTCCGGCAAACTTCTTTCTTTCCATGCGCAATGGCGATTTAGGTACCTGGGTAGATGAACAAACTGACTGGGCTACCAACAATATCTTCTATACATACGTGAAATTAAAAGAAGGAACTGATCCGAAATCATTTGAGGCTAAGCTGCAGCCCTTCATAGACAGGCGGGGAGGCACTGATATGAAGGCATTGGGTATTTCCAAAAAATTATTTATCCAGCCTTTGCAGGATATTTACCTTCATTCTGATCTTGACAATGAAATTGCTTCCAATGGAAATATTACTTACCTCTATATTCTTGGGAGCATTGCGCTATTTGTATTATTGATAGCCTGTATTAATTTTATGAATTTATCAACAGCCCGTTCCGGGAAAAGGGCAAAGGAAGTCGGGATTAGAAAAGTAATAGGCGCCGAAAAGAGATCATTGGTATTCCAATTCCTTGGAGAATCTCTGATACTCAGCATTCTTGCGTTGCTAGTCGCTGTTTTAATTGCCTATGCCCTGCTGCCTTTTTTTAATAGTCTTACTCAAAAAAACCTGCAGCTTTTTGATGAGCCCCTGCTCTGGTTTTGGATTAGCGGGCTCACAATATTTTCAGGAATAATTTCCGGTTTTTACCCGGCCTTCTATTTGTCATCGTTCAAACCTATTAGTGTCCTTAAAGGAGAATTATTAAATAATTTTTCTGCAGTAGCCATCCGTAAAGGCCTCGTTGTATTTCAATTCATTATTTCAATTTGCCTAATTTTTGGAGCCATTGTCATCATAAAGCAACTGAATTACCTGGAAAATAAGCAACTTGGTTTCAATAAAAATCAGCAAATTATTTTGCCTTTACGGGGCCAGAATGAAAGAAACCATTTTGCAGGCCTTAGAGATGAATTATTAAAAAATCCGGATATAAAATATGTTACCAGCGGCTCTACCTACCCGGGTATTCCCAACGTTGAGGACATGCTTTTTTATGCAGAAAGTAAAAGTATCCATGACGTGATCGATATTCATTTGGCCACCGTGGGAAATGATTATTTCAAAACGCTGGGTTTTACTATCCTTTCCGGAAGAGGGTTTTCAAAGGAATATACGGCAGACTCCAACAGTATTGTGCTGAATGAAGCCGCATTGAAAGAACTGGGATACCCTTTAAAAAGTGCTGTTGGGAGGAAAATATACTTTGATTTTAAAGGAATGCACACGGTTATGGAGATTGTTGGAGTGGTTAAAGATTTCAATTTTGAAAGCCTGTATAATTCAATAAAACCATTCGGATTTACAACTTCTATGGGTAATAAATACAGTTACGTCATTGCGAATGCATCTATAAAAGATTACGCCAGCCTTCTGAAAAACATTCAAACATCCTGGAACAAAATAAATCCGGATGCACCATTTCTGTATTCATTCCTTGATAATGATTTTCAGAAGAATTATGAAAAAGACCAGCGTATATCACTTATCGTTAGCTATTTTACCTTTATCGCCATATTAATTGCCTGCCTCGGATTATTTGGCTTATCTGCATTTTCGGCTGAGCAGCGCACCAGGGAAATCGGCATACGCAAAGTATTGGGCGCCTCGGTGACCAATGTAGCCTCCTTACTTTCAAAGGATTTTATAAAATTGGTAGTAATAGCCTTGCTTATTGCATCGCCATTAGCATGGCTAGCGATGAAAAAATGGCTGGAAAGTTTTGCATACAGGACACCTATCAGCTGGTGGACGTTTGTTTTGGCTGGCTTACTCGCAATTTGTATCGCCTTAATTACGGTTAGTTTCCAGGCGATAAAAGCTGCGATAGCTAACCCGGTGAAGAGTTTGAGATCGGAGTGAAGTTCAATTTCTTTTCCAACAAACCAGCTCTTATAAGTCACAAATTATTGCCGTACACCAGCGGACATAATACTGTTCAGAAACGTACACCTTTCCTGGCAATTATGTTCACAAACCTTTGAAGTTGAGGATATTCCGGTTTGGCACAACCATTGAGACTGATTATATGCTTCAACTGAAACCTGGGTTTAATTTTATTCTCTTATAATATAAACAAATGGAGTAACCAACCGTACAGATATGATCCTATTTTATAGCTGTAAGCTGATACCTCATACCTAAATATTTCCATCATGCTAAAAAATTATTTCAAAACTGCCATCAGAAACTTAACAAAGAATAAGTTTTACACGTCCATAAATATTATCGGGCTGGCAGTGGGTATCGCCACGTGTTTGCTCATCCTTTTATATGTAGTGGATGAATTGAGCTACGACAAGTACAATGTAAATGCAGACAGGATCTATCGTGTAAATAACGAAGTAAAATTTGGGGATAATCATTTTGACCTTGCCGTAGCGCCGGCTATGATGGGGCCAACCATAGTTAAAGAATTACCAGAGGTGAAACAATACACCCGCCTGAGGTCATATGGCAGTTTTCTCGTTAAAAAGGGAAATACAAATTTGAGGGAGAACCGTGTGGCTTATGGTGATTCAACCTTATTTGAAGTATTCACTTTGCCTATGATTGAAGGGGATCCCAAAACAGCCCTGGTAGAACCCCATTCTGTGGTAATTACTGAAAGTATGGCTGAGAAATATTTCAACAGCACGGACGTAATAGGTAAAAATCTGATCATTAATGACACGGGGAATTATAAGATAACAGGGGTCATAAAAGATATCCCGGCGCAGTCACATTTCAATTTTGATTTTTTTGTGGCTATGTCAGAAAACCCTGACAGCAGGAATGACAACTGGCTTAGTGAGAACTGGAATACCTATATTCTTCTGAACAAAAATGCCGATGTAAAAAAACTGGACGCTGAATTGAATGATATGATGGATCGTTATGTTGGGCCAGAAATTCAGGGAGTAGCTAACTTAACGCTTGATCAGTTTAAAAAAGGTGGTGGCCTTATTCGTGCCAGCCTGACACCTTTGACGGACATTCATTTACATTCAAACAAAACAGGCGAATTGGATGGCAATGGCAATATCCAGTTTGTCTATATTTTTTCGGCGATAGCTTTATTTATTTTGCTGATAGCCTGTGTTAATTTTATGAACCTTTCTACGGCGCGGTCTTCCAATCGTGCCAAAGAAGTCGGGGTTAGAAAAGTTTTGGGTTCATTGAGGAAGAACCTCGTGCAGCAATTCTTAACTGAATCTTTATTGCTCAGTTTAATTGCCTTGTTTTTTGCGGTTTGCATTGCTTCATTGCTACTGCCTTATTTTAACCATCTTTCCGGAAAAAGCATTCACCTGGATAACATGTTTCATCCCTCAATATTATTGGCTCTAATATCATTCATGGTGGTGGTGGGCCTGCTTGCAGGCAGTTATCCCGCTTTTTACCTTTCTGCATTTCAACCTATAGATGTATTGAAAGGAAAGCTGGCAAAAGGGTTTAAAAGATCCTGGTTAAGAAATTCATTGGTGGTCTTTCAGTTTGTGGTTTCTATAATTCTCATAATCGGAACTGTGGTTATTTATAACCAGCTTAATTATATCCATCATAAAGACATTGGCTATAACCGCAACCAGGTTTTGGTTATCAATAATACGAATGCATTGGGAAACGAGACAACTACGTTCAGGAACGAGTTGTTGCAGATCAGTGGAGTGCAAAATGCAACAATGACGGGTTTTATACCTACGGGATTTGACCGTAATAATGATGCGTTTTTTACCTCAACGGCTCTTGAACCAAAAAGCGCTGTATCGATGCAAATATGGCAGGTAGATGAAAATTATATCCCTACCCTGGATATGAAATTATTACAGGGAAGAAACTTTTCCCCGCAATTTCCAACGGATTCCTCAGCGATAATTGTTAATGAGGCTGCTGCAAAGTTTTTAGGGACGAAAGATATCCTGAATAAAAAATTATACAGGATATCAGATCTCAAAACAAAACAATTGGAGGAGTTTCACATTGTTGGGGTTGTGAAGAATTTCAACTTCAGTTCTTTGCGCGATGTAATAACTCCTCTGGCATTGCACTTAGGCAAGAGTGAAGGCAATATTTCAATTCGTATTAACTCTGCTTCTATTCCCTCCGTCATTGAACAGGTAAAAAATAAATGGACGGAAATGGCGCCGGGTCGCCCACTCGACTTTTCCTTTATGGATGAACAGTTTAATAAGTTATACACGGCAGAACAAAAAACAGGACAAATAATCATAATGTTTGCTTTGCTGGCTATTCTTATTGCCTGCCTTGGATTGTTTGGCCTGGTAACCTACGCTGCAGAACAGCGTACCAAAGAAATAGGGATACGAAAAGTGCTTGGCGCAAATGTGAGCAGTATTGTAACAATGATTGCAAAAGACTTTTTAAGACTGGTAATAATCGCTTCGTTTATAGCATTTCCGGTAGCCTGGTGGGCCATGAATAAGTGGCTGCAGGATTTTGCTTACAGGGTAAATCTCAGTTGGTGGATATTTATTGCAGCAGGATTGCTCACCGTTGTTATTGCATTAACAACAATAAGCTTCCAGGCAATAAAAGCAGCAATTGCTAACCCGGTGAAATCCTTACGGACTGAATGAGTAATCAGGAGTGAAGAGAACAGAATGAAAATCAGCTAAAAGCTACCTGATAATGGCTAACAGCGATTGGCTTAAAACAAAATATATGTTTAAAAATTATTTCAAAATTGCCTTCCGAAACCTTTGGAGAAACAAAGCGTTTTCCACTATTAATATTTTTGGCCTCGCTATTGGTATCGCAACATGCCTGATCATTATGCTTTTTGTGCAAAACGAATTGAGCTATGACCGCTATAATACAAAGGCAGATCAGATGGTTCGTGTTGTTTTTCGTGGCACTGTTGATGGGCAAAAAATGAAAGAAGCCAATGTAATGCCCCCGGTAGCCAAAACACTGTTAGCCAATTACCCTGAAATAAAACAAGCTACACGACTGAGGAAAGACGGTTCACAATTTATAAGCTACGGAGATAAAAGTTTTAAGGAAGATGGATTGGCTTTTGTGGATCCTAATTTTTTTGAAGTATTTACGCTTCCCCTGATAGAAGGTAATAGTTCAAGTGCGCTTTCGCAGCCCAACTCTATTGTAATAACTAAGGTCATAGCAAATAAATATTTCGGGAATGAAGAGCCCCTGGGAAAAGTTTTAATGATCAAAGGAGCTCCAACAGGTTTTAAAGTTACCGGTGTTATAAATAAGGTTCCGGAAAATTCACATTTTCATTTTGATTTTTTTGAGTCAATGGAAAATGTACCGGATGCCAAATCCGCTTCGTTTATGACCTCAAACTATAATACCTACCTCGTTCTTCAGAAAGGATATGATTACAAAAAACTCCAGGCTAAACTTCCGGAATTTGTGGATAGATACATTGGCCCCCAATTACAGCAGGGAATGGGAATAAGCATTGATCAGTTTCGCAAAAACGGCAATGATATTGGTTTGTATCTCCAACCGTTAACTGACATACACCTTCATTCCGACTTTACCAATGACCTGGAACCAGAAGGTGATATCCGGTATGTATATATTTTCAGTGCAATTGCATTTTTTATGTTGCTGATAGCCTGTATTAATTTCATGAACCTATCTACTGCAGGAGCTTCAAAAAGAGCCAGAGAAGTAGGTATCCGGAAAGTGTTGGGTTCTATGAAAATGCAATTGGTCCGGCAATTTTTAACTGAATCAATTTTACTTTCCGCACTTGCTTTACTTGTAGCTCTTGTTTTTGTAAAAATTGCCTTACCCTTCTTCAATCGCTTTTCAGGAAAAGAATTATCTCTTCTGCTCGCCGGAAATTTATGGCTACCTCCTTTCCTGTTGTTGTTAATTTTTATAACGGGCATTTTTGCCGGTAGTTACCCTGCATTTTTTCTTTCCTCTTTTAAACCGGTTATGGTATTGAAAGGCAAATTTTCTTCCGGAAGAAAAACCCTCGGATTAAGAAGCAGCCTGGTGGTATTCCAGTTCTTTATATCCATCGTGCTGATCGCAGGCACTACGGTAGTGTACAGGCAACTTTCCTTTATTCAACAAATTAAATTAGGGTATGATAAAAGCCAGGTGATCATATTGCCGGAAGCTTATTTGCTTCAAAATAATCAACAGGCATTTTATAACCAATTATTGCAGGAACCCCGCGTTGAAAATGTAAGCGTTTCTGGTTATATACCTGCAGGCTCCACTTATGGAAATAATTTTTTCATTTATCCTGGTAATAATATTTCCGCCATGTTAAAGACTTTGCGGTATGATGTAGATTATAATTACCTGGCCACTTTAGGAATGAAGATGGATTATGGGAGGTATTTTTCAAAAGATTTTGGAACTGATTCCACCGGAATAATTTTAAATGAAACCGCTGCCAGGGCATTTGGGTGGAATAATAATGCTCTCAACAAAATTGTTTCCACAAAGGATAATGATGGCAAACAAAGCAGCTACCATGTGATAGGAGTTGTAAAAGATTTTCATTTTAAATCAATGCATGAATTGATCTCGCCTTTGGTTATGGTATTAGGTAACGGGGCAGGCACCATGATAGTTAAAGCCAAAACTAAAGATATTGCAGGCCTTTTGACCACTATGAAAAATGATTGGGCAGCTTTATCTCCGGAAGGCCCCATGAACTATTCGTTTCTGGATGACCGTGTTCAACAGACTTATGAAGCAGAGCAGAAGATGGGCGGGATACTCGCCATTTTTGCAGGACTAACCATTTTCGTTGCCTGCCTTGGTCTATTCGGCCTTGTAACCTTTACTGCCGAACAACGCACGAAAGAAATTGGCATCCGGAAAGTATTGGGAGCAAGTGTTCCTTCCATATTCCAATTATTGTCAAAAGAATTTTTAAAGTTGGTGGTAATTTCCATGCTGGTTGCTACACCGGTAGCCTGGGTGGTAATGAACCATTGGCTACAGGATTTTGCCTACCGTATACATATTACCTGGCGGATTTTTGCTTTAGCCGGGTGTGTAGCTATATTCATTGCGTTACTAACAGTGAGCTTTCAGGCAATAAAAGCAGCGGTAGCAAACCCGGTGAAGAGTTTGAGAACTGAATAAAGATGAATATTAATAATGACCAGTTAATTAATAATCAACTGAACTAAAACGATGTTTAAAAATTATTTTACAACCGCTCTCAGAAATTTCTGGCGGAACAAAGCTTTTTCAATGATTAATGTGCTGGGCCTGTCAATTGGCATCAGTGCAGCATTGGTAATATTTCTGATTGTTCATTATGAATTCAGTTATGATACTTTTGAAAAAAACACCGGCAGGATTTATCATGTAGTACTTGATGCAAAATTTAATGGTGCGGAAGGTCACAGCTCTGCGGTTCCTGCGCCTTTAGGCGCTGCAATTCAGAATGAAGTAACCGGGGTTGAATTAACTATTCCTGTAATGCAATTCCAGGGTGATGCAACAGCAAAAGTTGTGATTACAAAAATGGATAACAATAAACCTGCCATTTATAAAAAACAACCCGATATTGTTTTTACAAACAGCCAATATTTTTCGCTTTTACCATATCAATGGATTGCAGGCTCTTCTAATACTTCTTTACAAAATCCCTTTACTGCTGTACTTACGGAAAGCAGGGCTAAACTATATTTTCCAAAGCTGCCTACGGCTGATATTATCGGGAAACAGATAAACTACAATGATGATTTTACAGTTACAGTTTCAGGAATTGTAGCCGACCTTAACAAAACCAGTTCTTTTACCGCTGAAGAATTCATCTCGCTGCCAACCATTGCTAAAACACATTTAGAGAACCAGTTTATGATGGATGTCTGGAATGACTGGATGGCTTATTCACAACTCTACATAAAACTTTCAGCAGGCAGAACTGCTTTACAAACAGAAGCGCAAATAAAAACGCTTTATAAAAAATATAATAAGGATGCAGATAAAGATGCGAACAACAGTATCGGTTTTCATCTCCAACCATTGAGCGATGTGCATTTTAACCACCTTTATCCCGCCGTCGGACAAAGACTTGCACATAAACCAACTTTATATGGCCTGCTTGCCATTGCAGCATTTCTTCTGTTGCTGGGTTGTATCAATTTTATTAATCTTACAACTGCAAAGGCCTCACAACGTGCAAAAGAAATTGGCATCCGCAAAACGATGGGGAGCTCCAGGAAACAATTAATTCTCCAGTTTTTGGGAGAAACATTTTTTATCACTTTCATTGCAACAATTGGTTCTGTTATCTTAACTCCAGTGCTGCTGAAGATGTTTGCTGACTTTACTCCTCCGGGTTTGCATTTTGATCTTTTACATCAACCTTCTATATTTCTTTTTTTAATTCTTCTCATCGTCTTCGTAAGTTTTCTGTCTGGCTTATATCCGGCATTAATATTATCAGGATACAAACCTGTTCTTGTTCTAAAGAATCAGTCTTTCGCAAATACTAATGAAACAAGACATGTATGGATAAGGAAAACATTGACCGTATCACAATTTGTAATTGCCCAATTTTTTATAATCGCCACGCTGATGGTAATCAAGCAGATCAATTATTCGCTTAATGCGGATATGGGTTTCACCAAAGACGGTATCATCACTTTTGATACACCGCGCGATACTGTTGCAGCCCATGCAAAACTACTATTGAATGAAATTAATGCTATTCCTGGTGTTAACCTGGCAAGTGTAGGCTTTCTTTCTCCTGCAGATAAAGGCGTCGCTTTTACCAATGTTACCTATGCACCCAAAAAAAATCTGAATGCTAATGTGCAGATAAGATGGGGTGATCCAAATTATATAAAAGTCTATAATATAAAAATACTCGCAGGAAGGGATGTAGAACCAAGTGATACTATGAAAGAATTTATTATTAATAATACTTATGCAAAATTGTTAGGTTTTCAGAAGCCGGAAGATGCACTTGGTAAGCAATTGACCTTTAACGGGAAAAACATGCCGATAGTTGGCGTAATGCAGGATTTTCGTGACCAGGGCACCCATGCTTTTATCTCATCAATGGTTTTTTCAGGTAGCAATGGTTCTACTTTTCATATCAGGTTAAATCCAAATAATGCTGGTGGGAAAGCATGGCAGACCACAATTAGTAAAATTCAAAGAGCCTGCAAACAAATTTACCCTGAAACAGATTTTGATTATAAATTTTTTGATGAAACGATTGCCAGTATGTATGAAAGTGAGATTAATACTGCAAGCCTTCTGAAATGGGCTGGGGACTTGCTATATTAATCAGTTGTCTTGGTCTTCTTGGCCTTGTAATCTATACGACCAATACCCGCACAAAAGAAATTGGTATAAGAAAAGTATTAGGCGCCTCTGTATCGCAGATCGTTTCTGTATTGTCAAAAGATTTTGTGTTACTGGTATTACTTGCTTTTGTTATTGCTGCTCCGCTTGCATGGTGGGCAACTTATAAATGGCTGGAAGATTTTGCTTACCGTACAAATATGAGCTGGTGGATATTTGCCTTAAGCGGCTTTGCTATGCTGGCAATTGCCATTTTCACACTGAGTGTTCAAACAGTTAAATCAGCTATGGCAAACCCGGTAAAAAGTTTGAGAACGGAATGAATATAAAATAGCTATAGCCATATGAATTAAAATAAATTATTAAAATGCTATACCATAATCTAAAAAATGCATGGAGGAACATTATCCGCAACAGGATATCCTCTGTAGTAAATATTGCCGGTTTAGCACTGGGCTTGTGTGCCTTTCTGTTATTGATGGAATATATAAGCCTTCAAAAAAGTGCAAATATCTTTCACAAAAACCTGCCAAATATGTACCGGCTGATTAATGAGGATCCATCTGGTAATTCGTGGCCGGAAGTAGAACCCGGATGGGCTTCCATTGTGGAGCAACGATTTCCTGAAGTAAAGGATTATTGCCGGTTTGATGAAGAAACGGGAAATACCATTATTAGTACAAAGGATCACCCGGACGAATCATACAGTGAGAAAAAAACCGGTTATGCTGATGGTAATTTCTTTTCGTTTTTCAGCTTCCCATTATTATCCGGGAGCCCGTCGTCATTAAGCAAGCCTAACGTTGTTTTTATTTCGCAATCAACTGCCCAAAAATATTTTGGCAAAAGCGATCCGATGGATCAGACACTGGTGCTCAATAATCAATTCGGCAAAACAGATTATGTTATAAAGGGCGTGTATGCTGATATGAAAGACAATTCAGATATTCAATACAACATGCTTTTCTCCCTGGAAACATTGAAAAATCCCGCTAACCTCAATGGTAATGACTGGGCTGCCTTAGATAACCTGAATACGCAATACATTACTACATTCCTTTCTTTAAATAATAATACAAACACAAAATCACTTGAAGAGAAATTAACAGCGCTTCGTACTGAATTAAAAAAAGATAAGGATGGTGTTCAGTTCAGGCTGCAGCCCTTTGCAGATGTGCATCTTGGAAGCACATTTAATGATACTTATCCCACTTACGCCAATCTTAAGTACGTGTATATGCTGGCGGGGATTGCCTTACTCATCTTGCTGATAGCATGGTTTAATTATATCAATCTTTCCACGGCTAATTCTTTCAGGCGGGCTAATGAAGTAGGCGTAAGGAAAATAATTGGCGCCAGCAAAAAGAACCTCGTATTCCTGTTCCTGGGCGAGTCACTAATGATAAATCTGTTAGCCTTAGTTCTGGCAATTGTGTTAGTCTCCTTATTGCAACCCTTTTTTAACACGCTTGTGGAGAAACATCTTTCCCTTAGTACCACCACTAATTCCACCACCTGGATCTACGGGCTACTATTATTGTTGGCAGGCTCCTTATTTTCCGGCGCTTATACTGCCTTTACTTTATCGGGATTTAATCCGGTAGAAACCTTGAAAGGAAAGATCAGTAAAACAACCAAAGGAATTTTGCTTCGGAAATCTTTAGTGGTTGCACAGTTCGCCATTTCCATTATGCTGATCATTGCCACGCTGGTTATTTACAGCCAGTTGCATTTCATGCAACATAAAAAACTGGGATTAAACGCCAGCCAGTTATTGGTAATACGCGGACCGCAGGTTGGCCGGGACAGCACATTAAATATTCAAAAATCAGTTTTTCAAAATGAGCTTTCAGGAGAAAGTTTTGTAAAAAATTTCTGCATAACGGGAAGTATTCCCAGTGGCAATTACAATTTTACAACAAGCGGGTTTTCACAGCCGGGATCAGCCAAAGGGGATGAATTAAAAAGTTA
>OCTA010003776.1_pt1 | contig 13402 bp, 30 predicted proteins | sample 1538991 | NCBI WGS metagenome assembly OCTA01 (sample SAMEA3539302, study PRJEB22396) | soil metagenome | biome: tundra; feature: field; material: soil | place: USA | collected 2010-05 | depth 0.15 m
GGCGGGCAGGTGGTCCTGGCCGACTTCTGCCGCCAGTGGACCGCGGCCCAGCAGGAGACCACGCCCCTCGCCATCCCCGTCGAGGTGGCCGCATGAACCGCCCGCGTACCCGCTACGAGCGGTCCCGTTCCATCACCCGCCGTCAGATGCGTGCCAATCTCACGGTTCCGGCCACGACCCGTGACTCATCCGGGACAGACCTGATTACCCAGGCCATCAATGACGCGTTCGCCGCCGAGTTCGGTGTCACGCGCCGCCCGCAGCTTGCCCTCGTAGCGGGAGGCCAGTCATGACCGCCCGCGACATGGATCTCGTCGCCTTCACCCGCGCCGATGCACCTGCGGACGTGCTCGTTGTCGCTTTCCGTACGGGCACGTCAGACGCCGACCGGGCCGAGTGGGTCACGGAGAACCTGGGACCGGCCCTGCACCTGGCGCGGCTCGGTGCGGCCGAGACGGTGAACATGATCCACAAATACCCCGCCGAGGTGGAGCACCTGATGAGTGACCTCGGTGAGGGCTACGACGTGGCTGTCCGCCGGGTCAGGTACCACGCCCGGACGGAGATGAACTGACATGCCACGCCGCAACGACCGCGCCGAGGACCAGAACGCGCGCTACGACCGGTACGCCGAGATCCTTGAGAGCGAGGTGTCGGCCGAGGAAATCGAGGTCGGCAACCGGGTCCTGCACGGCCAGTACCTGGAGAACTTCTCCAGCAGGGGCCGTGAAGTGGTCAAGGGCCGCGCCGGGAACGCCGATAAGTCCGGTAAGAAGCGCGGGAGGAAGTCATGACCCTCCTCCTCATCGCTGGCACAGCCGGCACGGTCGCCGCTCTCGCTGGTCTCGTCATCCTCGCCCTACGGAGCTGGTCGTCATGACCCTCCAGGGAATCCTCGAGATCGCCGAAGATCTGGCCGTGGGCCGCCCGACCATGGACGACGCCGTAACCGCCGTCACCGGCTTCCTGGCTGCGGTCGAAGGCGGGAAAGACGCTGTGGACCTGCTTGACCTGGCCGAGCGTCACGGTGAGAGCGGCACACTGCCGGAACTCTTGCGCCTGCACTGCACTCGCGCTGCCGATGTGGCCGCGTCCATCCGCCGGGCCGCCCGTCAGGCCCGTTACGGGACTGCGGCATGAGCCCGGCCCGCGCCGCTTCCACTGCGGTCATCACCGACCTCGCCGGCCCGAAGATGGGCCCTCGCATCATCGACTGCCTGGAGGCTGTCGCCCGCCTGCGCGCCGAGGGGATCGCCATGGGCATCCACCCCGCCGAGCTGGACATCGAGGTGACGGCATGAACGGCACCCTGCTGCTCGTCCCCGCCTTCGCTCCTGAACCTGCGGACTGGACGGACGGCGCTCTCTGCGCCCAGTCCGACCCCGCCGCCTGGTATCCGCCGAAGGGCGACACGGAGGCTGAGGACGCGGCGAAGGCCATCTGCCGCCGCTGCCCGCTCTTGTTCCAGTGCTACGCCGGGGCGCTGGCCCGTGGCGAGGAATGGGGCATCTGGGGTGGAGTCAACTTCACGCCCCCGGACGCTCTCGGCGACTCGGACACCCTCCCGGACTTGGGTGGCTGTGACGACGGCCACGTCCTCGATGAGGCGAACACGTACGTATCCCCGACTGGCCGTGTGGAGTGCCGGATCTGCAAGCGCCACAACGCGAATGAGCGTCAGCGCCGTGAGCGGGAGGCGCCGGGTGCCGAGTGTGCCAACAGGCACGTCCGCACGTCGGAGAACACGTACAAGGACGCGCGCGGTGCCCTGCGGTGCCGGGACTGCGTTGCCGACCTGGCTGCGAAGCGCGCGAACGAGAAGGAGGCGGCGTGATGGCTACCCCGACCCACATCCTCACCGTCCGCTCCAAGTCCGGTCAGCGGATCAACCCGGTCACGTTCGGCTCGTCAACGTTCTGCACTTGCTACGGCCTGGTCGACCTCGCTGTGCGTCTCGCGAAGGCCGCCAGGTACCCCGACCTTGAGGTGACGGTCACGAAATTGGACGCGGAGGTCTCGCTGTGAAGATCGTCATCGGCATTGTCGGCCTGGTGATCATGGTCCTCATCACCCGGGCCATCCCGAACTCCGCCCGGTCGGGTGGCAGTTCGTACAGCCCCCTGAACCTGCTGGCCTGCGTGCTGATCGGCGGTGTCGCCGTCGCGGCGGCGCTTGCGGTAATGGCCGGGGCGTGAGGGCTGAGCTATGGGAGCCAAGTTCATCGTGGTCAGCGGGGTCGGCGTAGCCGCCTACCTCGCCTTCCACGGCGCACCCAGCGCCATCGCGGCCCTCACTTCGGCAACCCCTCCGGTGGCCGCGACTGGTGCTGCCGCCAAGGCCATCGCTTACGCCACGGCCCAGGAAGGCAAGCCTTACCTGTGGGGCGGGACCGGCCCGGACGCGTTCGACTGCTCCGGCCTGGTGATGGACGCCTGGGGTTCGGCTGGCGTCCACATCCCGCGCACCTCGCAGGCCCAGTACGCGGCGGGCACGAAGGTCAGCACCCCCGCCCCGGGTGACCTCGTGTACTTCGCCGGCTCGGACGGCACCACCACGGCACCGGGTCATGTCGGCCTGGTGATCGGGCCGAACCGGATGATCGAGGCGTACGCCACCGGCTACGCGATCCGCGTGTCCTCGTTCGGCACCCCACAGTCACCTGCGGGTGACCAGAACCCGGTCGGCTTCACCGACCCCGCGGCAGGTTCGGGGGTGTCGTCATGACCAAGGTCCGGACGGTCGTCGTCGGTGGCACCATCATCGGCGCGTGGCTGGCGTTCCACGGCACCACCGGCGTCAGCTCCGTGGCGACGCTGCTGAGCACGGCAGCCGTCCCGGCTGGTGGTTCGTACACCGTGCAGACGTGGGCCCCGGCGTTCCTGCATGCGGCGGGAGAGCCGGTCACCGCCTGCAACGTCGCGTTCGTGATCGCGTGGGAGAACGCCGAGGGCGGCAACTGGCAGAACAGTGCCGCGTACAACCCGCTGAACTCCACGCAGACCGAGCCCGGTTCGCACTCTATGAACTCGGCGAACGTCCAGGCGTACACGTCCTGGCAGCAGGGCCTGCAAGCCGACGCCGCGACCATCCGTAACGGCAGATACACGGGCATCCTGTCCGTCCTGAACGCTGGCAACGACGCCCAGCAGGCAGCCAATGCTGTCGCCGGATCCCCCTGGGGGACCGGCAGATTTACCGCGAGTTGCTGACCCTCAGCCACCGCTAACCGGAAGGGATCACATCCATGCACAAGGTTCACGCCGCAGCTACTCCCGCAGTCCACCACGTCGCATCCAGCTTGCAGGCCATTCACGCCATCGCCGGGGACGCCCTGATGGTGGCCGTGGGCCTGCTGGTCGTCGTGCTCCTCATTCAGGGCCTCCGCCGCCGCACTACCGCCTCGTAGCCCGCGTTCCCAGCAGTCATCTCACCGAAAGGAATCACCCGCAATGGTCAAGAACCACCTGGTCGCCTACGTCACCACCGGGCCGACTGCCGACCCTCACCACCTGCACGCTCTGGGTGTGGCAGCCAGCCAGCTCGGTCACCAGGGCCCGGAGGCGCTCATGTTCATCATCGCGATCCCCCTGGCCATCATCTTTCTGCTGTCCCTCGTGCGCCAGAAGGTCCGCCAGGGCGGCGAGTAGCCAGTCCCACCGCACGCCGGAAGGAGCATCCCCTCATGTCGCTGAAGAAGATCGCCGCCTGGGCTTTCGTGATCCTCGCTGCCTACTACGTGTTCACGCAGCCAGCCGGCGCAGCGCGCATCCTGCACGGCGCGGTGGGGATGCTCCAGTCCGGCGTCCCGGGCGTAGTTCACTTCCTGTCCCACCTTTAGCTCGCAGAAGGGAGTCCACCAATGGCGACCAGTTTCAGGATCAAAGCGGCAGGCCGTTCCGCTGACACCGAGGCCGCCATCAGGGATGCCCTCATGGCGGGGGACAGCGCCGAGGCGGTCACGGTCACCTGCGCAGCACTGCGGTCGGAGGCGAAGAAGCTGCGGGAACGCCGCCGTGGTGACGGCCCGCTGGCCGACGCGGAACTGGCGGCGACGCTCCTGTTCAGTCTCGCAGGACTGCATGTCCACAAGCCGCTGCGGCTCCCAGGGTGCCCGAGGGTGCCCTGCCCGGCGGACCTGGTGGCCACGTTCGAGGCCACTCTCACACGGCTGGCTGATGAGGCTGCCGAAGCGGCCAGGAAGGACGTGGCGGCATGAGTACCCCATTCGCGGACCTGTTCCGCGACCACAACGAGACCGAAACGCCGGAACGTGACCGCCCGGTCACGGAGGCACCTACCAGGCTCGCGCCACTGAAAGGGGGCCGGCTCACGATGCAGGAGCAAGCGCAGGCGCTGGCCGCGGACACGGCGCGGGCCGCATGGCGGCGGTTCCGTACAGCCTGCCAGCATCCCGGTGGCTTCGTCCACGGCCTGATGTCGGAGAAGCCGCCGTCGGTCACGGAGCAGGTCGCCTACGCGGAAGGCAGGCGCTGGGTCACCGCCGGTCATGACGACGGAGTCGCCGACGTGGCCGGGACCGTCTACCAGAGGTTCGTCGGCATCAACGGCGTCGCCTACCACAACGGCATGTCGGCGCTGTACGCGAAGCCGTTCCGCATGGCCGTATTCCTGGTGATCTTCGCCGCGTTCAGTGTCCCCGTGGTGCTGGCCCTCGGCTGGTTCCCGTGGCTGATCTTCACCGTGTTCCTGCGGGTGACCGTGTTCCCGCTCGCCGTCGCGGCGCTGCGGCCGAAAGGAGTCGGGCGGTGATCGTCATCTGGGTGCTGTGTGCCATCGGGGCAGTCCTGACCGTACGTGCCTGGTCCAGCCGCAGCGAGGCGCACGGCTGCGCACTAAGCGCGTTCGGGCTGTTTGTAGCCCTGCTCGCCCTCGCCCTCGCCCTCGCTGAGCATCTGTACTGAATCGAAAGGAGTAACCGAAGTGATCAACATTGCGACTATCAACCCAGTCTGGTGGACGCTCGTGTTCGGCGGTGTCGGCGCGGTCCTGTGGATACTGGACCGCGCCCGCCGGTTCCACCCCGCACTGATCGCGGTAGCCGCGTTCATCCTGGTGATCGCCTACCCCCCGTGGACGGGCACGCTCGCCTCCTTTGTCGCCAGCCCGTCAGGTGTGATCAAACTGATCGCGGCGGTGCTGGTGTCCGGGTTCCTGTACTGGTTCATGGCCGTCCACAAGCCGAAGACCAAGATGAAGGACGGCAGGGCGGCCCCGGCGCGTAAGACACGGAACCATTACCACCGGATCGTCACGATGCTCGTCGCCTTGTCGTTCGGCACGACTCTCGGTCTCGCGATCATGGTGCGCTCGCTGCTGGGCCAAGCCGTGAAGCAGGGCCCGGCCACCGTGAAGCAGGCACTGAACGCGGCCACGGTCAAGGTCAATAACGGCCAGGCCGCTGCGGCGATCTCGGCACCACACCGGCAGATGGTGTGGATGGTCGCCGGAGCGATCATCGTCGTCCTGATTGTGGCGATGATGCAGGTCGAGAAGCGCGTGCATGGCCGTGGCCGCTCCAAGAGCAGCGGCGGCATGTTCCGCAAGATACTCGGCGGCGGCAAGTCCGGTGGCCGTCAGCGCGCCCTCGGCGGTGGTGAGTAGCCATGTGGATTCTCATCGCCGGGCTGGTCATCGTCGGCTTCCTCTGGGTGCGTGGTGCCCGCAGGACCAACGGCGGCTCACCCGGGGAGTGGGCTGACTGGGCCGGAGACGAAGCGCGTGGCCTCGGGACGAAAGCCCGTGAGACGTGGCGTAACCGCTACAACGACGAGTACCCCGACGAAGGAGAGGACTGATCAACATGACACAGGCACTGATAGTGGCCTCTGGCGTCCCGATCGCTTTCGCGTACTACGGCCTGACCACCGTGATCGTGAAGGCCCGTATCCGGTGGGCCAGCCGCAAGCAGGCTGCTGTTGCGGAGGTGGCCCAGTGATCACCAACGCCACTGCTGTCGCGTTCCTCCTCGGGTTCGTTACAGCAGCCGCCTGGTGCTTCTTCTGCGCGTGGCACAACCGGCGCCGGGGAGATCGGCGCAGGGCCACTGCCAAGCGTGACGCCCATGCTCGCCACTACAACGACCCGGCCAACAGGCACACGCATGCCATGCGAGGCCATCCGCAGACCTGCTGGGACGCGGACTGCCCCAAGCCTCGCGTAGAGGTTCACCTGACCGAAATCGCCAAGGAGGCACGTCAGTCATGAGCACCGTACCGGGCGAGCTCCGCGCGCAGGCCGGCGTCCACCGCCATATCCTCACGCCCTACGTGCTGGCAGTGGCGGCGGTTCTGGCTGCGCTCATCGCCCGGTACGTGCTGCCTTCGTACGCCCTCCTGGTCGTCGGCGGTGCGTCCCTCACCGCGCTGATCTGGACAGCTAAGCAGCAGGTCGGCCGCAAGGAGGGTCACGTCAAGGCCGGCGTCTGCTGGCTGCTCGGCACCGTGTGGACCCTGCTGGCCTCGGTCACGTCCCCAGTCGCAGGGGATGGGGCGATGCTCCTGCCGCTCATGATCGGCTTCCTGATCGCGGCGAGCCCGCACCTCTACCGCAACAAGATCAGCCACGACGGGAAGCGGCCCCTGCGTGGGCACACGATCCCACTGGGCATGCCCGCAGAGCACGGCACGCAGCAGGTGCTCGACCTTGAGGTGGCCCCCACCGCCGCTTACGACGGGCCTGTGATCACCGGTCACGTCGTTGATGAACCCAGCCCAGACGCTTCCACCTACGCGGCCCCAGGGGCGGCTGTGCTGAAGCAGGGACCGCCGCCGCTGGCCCGCACCGCCGCGAACGACGCGGCAAGCAACGCCATCAGCAAAGTCCTCGAGGACTTTGAGGTCGACGCTCAGGTGACCGGGTTCACCCGCGGGCCGACGATCACCCAGTACGAGATCGAGATCGGCCGCGGCGTCAAAGTTGAGGCGATCACCAAACTGGAGAAGAACTTCGCCTACGAAACCAAGTCGCCGTTCGTGCGGATCCTGTCCCCGGTCCCAGGCCACTCGGCGATCGGAGTGCAGATCCCGAATGCCGACCGGGAAACCGTCACCCTCGGCGACGTGCTCAACTCAGCCGCCGCGCAGGCGGACCGGCACCCGCTGGTGGTGGGTCTCGGGAAGGACGTGGAAGGGCGCGCTGTCGTCGCGAACCTCGCGAAGATGCCGCACACCCTTGTTGCCGGGTCCACTGGCTCAGGGAAGTCCGTGTGCGTGAACGGCCTGATCGTCTCCGTCCTGCTGCGGGCCACCCCGGATCAGGTGCGGATGATCCTCATCGACCCGAAGCGGGTGGAACTGGCCGGCTATCAGGGCATCCCGCATCTGCTGGCCCCGATCGTCACGGACCCGAAGAAGGCTGCCGAGGCGCTGCAGTGGGTGGTCGGGGAGATGGACACCCGCTACAACGACATGGCCGCCACGGGCCAAAAGAAGATCGACGACTTCAACCTCAACGCGAGGGCTGGCCGGCTACTGCGCCCAGACGGTACCCCGTACCAGCCGAAGCCGTACCTGCTGGTGATCATCGACGAGCTAGCCGACCTGATGATGATCGCCCCCCGCGACGTCGAGGACGCGATTGTCCGCATCACACAGCTAGCCCGCGCCGCCGGGATCCACCTGGTGCTGGCCACCCAGCGGCCGAGCGTGGACGTGGTGACCGGGCTGATCAAGGCCAACGTTCCGGCAAGGCTCGCCTTCGCCACCTCAAGCCTGACCGACAGCCGGGTCATCCTGGACCAGCCAGGCGCGGAGAAACTGATCGGCAAGGGTGATGCCCTGTTCAAGCCGGGAGACACGGACAAGCCGCTGCGGCTGCAGGGCGCGTTCGTGTCCGACGACGAGATCGCGGCGGTCGTCCGGCAGTGCAAGGCGCAGAAGGGTGCGGCGGCGCACCTCTCTGTGGTTCCGGATCTGACGCCCTCCGGGATTGCCCCCTCTGGGGGAGCGACGGACACCGAGATCGGCGACGACATGGACCTGCTCCTGCAGGCGGCGGAACTCTGCATCTCCACCCAGTTCGGATCCACCTCGATGCTGCAGCGGAAACTGCGCGTCGGGTTCGCCAAAGCTGGGCGCCTGATGGACCTCCTGGAGAGCCGCAACATCGTCGGCCCCAGCGAGGGCTCCAAAGCCCGCGATGTGCGGGTCGGCCCGGACGGCGTGAACGAGGCTCTCGCGGCACTCCGCGGCGAGGCAATCCAGGAGGAAGTGTCATGAGCATTTTCGGCCCCCGCCGCCCCGCCCATGAGGTCACCGCATGGCACCCAGTTCCGGGCGACCCGGATGGCTGCCACATGACCGATGCGGGACCGGCGTACAGAGTCCGTTTCCGGCTCCCGCCCGGCGTGCATCCGGAAGCGGAAATCCACATCTACGTGTGGGCCGCCGAGGACGCGCCGGGAACGTTCACCGTCGCGCACCGCGCTGAGTGCCGTGTCAACCTCGGCTCCATCACACGGGTTGGAGGCGTCCCGTGGTCACGTTCGCTGACCTACTGGATGACGAGCCCGCCGTACCGCTCGATGGCCGACGCTGACGAGGCTGCCCGGCACTCAGCGCGGGAGTTGTCCGCACCACCCCGCACGGGCCTGCCGTGGGACGGGTTCCAGTGTTTTGACTGGGACGGTGCCCCATGGTGACCCCCGGAACCCCTCCCCTGAGCGGACCTGGTGCCCCCCGCGCGGCCAGCCCAACGCGCAGGGGGGCAGACGCGCACGGGCAGGCGCGCGTGATTGTACCCCTTCTGAACCACTTCCCTCAACCCGAGAGCGGTAGATGATCATGCATTTCGACTGGATCAGCAAGCTCCTGCTGGTGATCGCGGCCATCCTGGCCCTCTACTGCGTGGTCCACCACATCGCGCCGTTCTAACGTTAGGAACCCCCCATGTCTGCCCCCACCACCACTGACCAGCCGAAACGCTGGCCTATCTTCCTCATCGCCGCCCCGGCCGCGGTAGCCGTCTGGTCGGGCTGGGTCGGGCTGGGGACCATGGCCGGGTTCGGCATCGTCCACCCCTTGCCCGGCATCATCAGCGGTTTCCACCTGAACACGGCGATCACGCTGCCCATAGGCGTGGAGGCGTACGGCGCGTACGCCCTCGGCACCTGGCTGCGCGCGACGGGTGTACCCGCCAGGGCCCGCAAGTTCGCCCAGGGATCCGCGATCGGTGCCCTGGTGCTCGGCATGCTCGGCCAGGTGATCTACCACCTGCTCGCCGCTGCGCACCGGACGCGCGCCCCGTGGCCCGTGGTCGTCCTCGTCGCCTGCCTCCCAGTGGCGGTCCTCGGGCTCGCCGCGACACTGGCTCACCTCCGGCACGCCGGGGAGCCAGCAGAGGATGCCACAAAAGAGCCAGAGCCAAGTGCCACTGGAGAGCCATCGGCAGAGGCCATTGGAGAGCCATCCAAGAGAGCCATCCAAGAGCCACGGAGAGAAGCCATCGCCGAGAGCCACCAGAGGGCCATCGAGGGGCCATCGGCGGAAGCCATTACGGAGCCGCCGGAACCACCGCGGGGAGAGCCACGACAGAGCGGCACGAGGCCCTCGAAAGACCCGGAAGCCGAACGCGCCCGCAGGGCCTACCGCAAGAGCGTCAGTGAGGGGCACCCCCTGTCGGACCGCGCGCTCGGCGAGATGTTCGGGCGGTCACGGACATGGGGCGGTAACCGCATCAGCGAGGCAGACGGTGGCCCGAGACTGGCGAAGGTGGCAGGGGAATGAGCATCACGGGGGGACGCACTGCCCTGTACCGCTTCTACGACCGCCGCGAAGCGCTGCTCTACGTGGGGATCAGCAACGACCCGCGACGACGGCAGTCAGAGCACAAGACGAAGCCCTGGTACCCGCAGGTGCGGCACCAGGCGGTCACCTGGTATGACACCGAGCGGGAGGCCCGTGCGGCGGAGGATCGCGCCATCCGCAAGGAGTGCCCGGAGTTCAATGTGGCCGGCGCGGTCCGGCCAGCGCGAGCGCGCTTCGCGATCCACCCCACTCGGTGGGCCCTCATTGGCACGGCGTTCTATGTCATCTCCATGGTCATGACTTTCGCCGTGATCTACGTGCCGCAGTTCCGAGCTGTGCTGGTGCCATGCACTTTCGCGATGTACCTCCTAGCACCAGCAACGATGCTCGCCGCGATGGCTCTTATTGCAGCCCCCTTGATCAAGCGCTTCGCTGCCTGGGTTGAACGCAACTCCACTTACCCAGTTGGCACCTGCGTGCTCATCAAGAGGGGCGGCGTGCCCGTCTCGCCCAGTTGAGGTAGGTGGCCTCACCCATCCGGGCTAGTCGGCCTAGGCCGTCCAATGCCCACTATGGAGCACCACCAGCACCACCTACGAGGGGAACCAATGAAGATCAACAGAGCGCTCGCGGGCGCGGCTACCGCACTGACGGTGGCCGCTCTCGCTGCTGCCGGGTTCCTCCCATCAGCCCACGCGGCCCAGGCCGGCCTGCCAGGAGCGAGCCCGATGCTTACCCGCGCGCCCTACCTGACGGACCTGACGCAAACGTCAGTGCAGGTCAACTGGGCGACCCAGGGGCAGGGAACCGGGTCCGTGGGCTACGGCCCCGCCGGGGACTGCGCCGCGACCACGGTCACCGCCCCGGCCACGAGTTACCCCATCACGGTGAAGGCCACCACGGAGTACCAGAACACGCTCACGATCACCGGCCTGGCCCCCGGCGCGGCCTACTGCTACCGGGTCTACTCCGGCACCACGGACCTGCTGGGCACCGTCTCCCCGCCGCGGTTCACCACCCTCCAGCCCATCGGCAGCACGGTCCCGTTCACCTTCGACGTGGTGGGCGACTGGGGTGACACGGCCACCGGGAACACCAACACGGGGGCAGTGAACCAGAACCAGGCCGCCATCGACTCCCTGATCGCTGGGAGCGGCGCCCAGTTCGCTGTCACCACGGGGGACATCGCCTACCCAGGCGGCACGCAGAACAACTATGGCGACCTCAACCAGACAGGCCCGGACGTGTCCGCGGTGTTCGGCCCGGCCTACTGGGCGGTGCCGGGGATGAGCGTCCCGATGTTCGCGGTGTCCGGCAACCACGGCAAGAACGCCACGTACCTGTCGACGTGGCCGGAGACGGCGGTCACCGCGGCCTCCTCGGGCGTCTACGCCATGACGCCCTACCCGTCGGAAGCGGGCTCGGTGCCGGGGACCTACCCGACGTCCTATTACGCGTTCTCCACGGGTTCAGCCCGGTTCTACATGCTCGACGCCGCCTGGGACAACGCCTATCTCGGTACCTCAACGGGCGGCGTCTGCGGCACTGACGCGTCCTGCCGGCTCTACCAAGTCGACCATGCCGCCCATTGGCTGACCACCTCGGCGGAGTACGTGTGGCTGGCGAAGGATCTGGCGGCGCACCCGGGCGGCCTCAAGTTCGCGTTCTTCCACTTTCCCGTACATAGCGACAACGCCACCGAGGTCAGTGACACCTACCTGGACGGGCCGGGGAACCTCGAGCAGCTCCTGCACGACAGCGGCGTCTCCATCGTCTTTAACGGGCACGCCCACGTCTACCAGCGGAACACCGCGACCAGCCCGGACAGCGTCCGCTCGTACGTCACGGGTGGTGGCGGCGCGGTCGCTGAGCCGGTCAGCATATGTCACGGTCCCGGTGCCTACGCCCTCGGCTGGTCTTACACCAGTGGCACGGGCACGGCGTGCGGGTCAGCACCGAAGCCCACGAGTGACGCGCAGGTCTACTCGTTCCTGAAGGTGACCGTGGCCGGGTCCGCTGTGACCGTGACCCCGATCAACGCGCTCGGCCACCACTTCGACGTCCACATTTACAACTTCCCGACCCCGTAAAGGACCCCCCATGGAGAAGAAGCAGAATGACTGGGCACTGCAGGCCATGCTCGCCGGGATGCGCGAGTGGCGCTCCCGGCCAGCGCCCAAGGTGGCACCAGGCAAGCCGATGAGCGACCAGATGAAGAAACTGCTGGGCTGTGACACTCCCGAGGGCCTGGCCAACTTCGAGCGGGGCCGCGCCTACCGCGAAGCGGGCTATGCCGGGCCGCTGAACGCGTACGGCTACATCCCCAACCCCGATGACCCGCTGGAGCGGGACGCGCTGTCCACCCTCGCCGCGCTCGGGCAGACCGGAAAGCGGAGGTCGTCATGACTGTCCCGGACTCCCGGTTCCTCCACGTCACTACCCCCGCGAACGTGACCCACGTCCTCGCATGGTGGCCCGCTTACCTGTCTGGCGGTGACGGGGACGGCTGGGAACTGCTGACCTGTTTCGACTTCGCTGCTGCCTGCGGTGGTCACTGGGCACCTGAGGTGCTTGACCTCCCGCGTGACGCCGACCCCGTCGGCCTGGCGGCGTTCGTAGCCGAGGTACTTGGCTACCCGGTCCGCCTCGAAGCGTACGAGCGGAAGGTCAGCCTCTTCCGCCGCGCCGAACCCATCTACTACGTCAGCCGGAGGCCGTGATGAACACCTCGCTCGCGCCGCTGATGACTCACGTGCTGGTCTGGACTACATGCCCTGACGATGCCTGGGAACTGTTGACCCGCGCCGAGTTCGACAGCCAGGCATTCATCGGCGATCCCGGCCAGCCCGACGATCCGTGCTATCTGCCGTATGGCGCGGGTGTCGCCGAACTCGCTGGCTGGGTAGCTGCCCGGCTCGGGTACCCCGTGGCTCTCGACGCTGACACGGTGACCCTCAAGCCGCGTCGTTTCGGCCGCCGGCACGAGGAGCGCATCTACTACGTCACGCCAAGGTGCGCGTGATGCCCGCGACCGCAGCCACCCCGGACCCAGCCGAGCCTCCGGTGAACACGATCACCCGGGAGCAGTGGAAGGTACTGCTGGCGAAGCGTCTCCTGGCCACCATCGACCAGCAGGCCGGTGATCGGCCTGCCCATTTCACTGATCTCGGCGAGGTTGCCCGGTGCCTGATCGAGGAACGCCGCCACGACTCGCAGGCCCGTCAGCGCAAGCGGGCTGGGAGCAACTGACCCATGACCCAGGTAGACGCTGAGGCGAACTTCACCCCAGCCGAGGAGGCCAACCCGGTCACCCGGCTGCGGGATCGTGCCGCCATGGCCCGCGAAGATCACCACGCGCGGATGGCGCGCGGCTCTGACTTCGTGATCGCGGTCGTCCGGCCAAAGTGGGTCATCGTGCTCGGCTGGACGGCCAGGACGCAGCGGAAAGCGGATCACTGGGCGTACGCCTGCAATATCGCGTTCGCCTTCCTGCTGCTGCTGGTCTCGGCGTTCGTCGCACGGGGTGTGGCCGGCAAGTCCCCGCTGATGGTGCTGGCCGCCTGGGTCACGCCGCTCCTGGCGCTGAAACTGATCCGCATTCAACTGACCCCGCCGTTCGGCGGGGACACCACCACCAA
>OCTA010003779.1_pt1 | contig 13391 bp, 12 predicted proteins | sample 1538991 | NCBI WGS metagenome assembly OCTA01 (sample SAMEA3539302, study PRJEB22396) | soil metagenome | biome: tundra; feature: field; material: soil | place: USA | collected 2010-05 | depth 0.15 m
AAAGTTCGGGCGGATTATCAACATCAGTTCTTATTCGGCGCAGGGCGGAATTATCGGCCAAGCGAATTACGCCGCGAGTAAGGGCGCCATGATGTCGTATACGAAAGTGATCGCGCTTGAACTTGCGAAGTACAACATAACGGCCAACTGCGTCTCTCCTGGATTTACGGCAACCGAAATGCTGATGAAAGTGCCGCAAGAGATTCAGGAACAGATCAAGAGCCGCATTCCGCTGGGCCGCTTTGGCACTGCGGAGGACATGGCGAAGGCGGTAGCGTATCTCGCCGGCGACGCCGACTACGTCACCGGCGAGACGTTGAACGTGAACGGCGGAATCTACTTCAATTAAGCCGCTTTGAAACCGCTTGTTTGCACGCGCGGCCCGGAAGCTATCGTTGCTCGGAAAGTAGCGGGGCTCGGATAAGCTAGCGCGGCTCGGAAAGCAGCGTTGTGTCCCCTAACCCATCGCTGGGCTAGGGGACTCCCAGCGCTCACGCACAAGCGGGCTGGAGCTCGAAGAGGTGTTCACTTCCAGCCCAAGCCGGAGACAGAGTTGCCTTGGTGTGCCGGGCGATAATGGCCTCTTCGTCGGTTGCGATCACGCGCACGCAAACACCGCTATTGGCAGAGGTGATATTGCGGGCATTGTGTTCGTTTGCGACTTCGTCGATCTGCAGATGCAAGTAACCGAGGCGTTCGCAGATACGCCGGCGGATCTCAGGTTGATTTTCGCCAATACCACCGGCGAAGACGAGCCCGTCGAGGCCACCTAGGGAGGCCGCGAGCGCGCCGATTTCCCGAACTACGCGGAACACAAAGTATTCCACTGCTTCAGCCGCTCTTAATTCCCTGCTCGCAAGAAGCTGTTTCATGTCGCCGGTAGTGCCGGAGAGTCCCAGCAGGCCGGAGCGGTTATAGAGAAGACTTTCGACATCGGCGGCGCTCATGTCGTGTTCGCGCATCATGAAGAGGATGGCCCCGGGATCGATGGAGCCGGAGCGGGTCGCCATGGGAAGACCGTCGAGCGCGGTGAATCCGGTGGAGGTATCGACACTGCGACCGTTCCGCATGGCGCACAAACTTGCGCCCGTGCCGAGGTGAGCGGCGACGACACGGCCAGCGGCCACATCGGGCTCAAGCTGGCGCAACGAGGACGCAATGTATTCGTACGAGAGGCCATGGAAGCCGTAACGTTCAATGCCTTCCGCTTCGAACTCGCGCGGTAGAGCATAGCGTCTGGCGACTTCCGGCCGCGTCCAGTGAAAAGAAGTATCGAAGCAAGCGACCTGGGGCGTCTTGGGCTGCAGCCTGGCGACGGAACGGATGGCCGCCAGATTGTGCGGTTGATGGAGAGGAGCGAGGCGCGCTAAGCGGTCCAACTTCGCCAGCACCAGTTCGTTCACCTGGACCGAAGATCTGAATTCAGTCCCGCCATGCACGACGCGATGGCCGACGCCGCAGAGATGCCCCTTCTCGCGGTATTCTTCCAGCCATGCTATAAGTTTCTGGAAACAAGCCTCGTGTCCCACCGGACCGCTCGCCCATGTTTGATCGATTACGGTGCCGGATGCGTCGCGCGCCTTGAACTGTGGGGCGTTGTTGAGATCGTCGATCTCGCCGCGCACGACGAGTTTCAGATCGTGCGCCCTGTCGGTAACTTCGAAAATTGCGAATTTAATTGTGGATGAACCTTCGTTGATTGTGAGAATATCCTTGGCCATAAGAGGCCTCCTTAGTCTGTAACTGTGGCGCCCGCTTGTCGTATGAAATTCATTAGCAACAGGGCTAGTGCACAGGACGCCAAACGAGTCCGTAATCCATCGGCACGGCTGGTTAAAATGATGGGGACACGCGCGCCCATCACGAGGCCGGCCGCATCTGCGCCCGCGAAAAAACTCAACTGTTTTGCGAGCATGTTTCCTTGCTCCAAGTCGTTGACAAGAAGGATGTCGGCGTGCCCGGCAACCTTCGAAATGATTCCTTTGGTGTGCGCCGCTTCTTCGCTGATGGCGTTGTCGAAGGCCAGCGGCCCATCGAGGATGCCCCCGGTAATTTGGCCGCGATCCGCCATTTTGCACAGGGCGGCGGCATCGAGCGTCGAGGGAAGCGTCTCGGTGACCGTTTCGACGGCGGACAGGATGGCGACTTTCGGTTCGAGGATGCCGATGGCGTGCGCCAAGTCGATGGCGTTCTGGCAGATATCGCGCTTTTGGTAAAGGTTCGGGATGACGTTGATGGCGGCATCGGTCATCAACAGCGGCTTGTGATACGAGGGGACGTCCAAAACGTAGACGTGACTCATGCGGCGGCCCGTTCGCAAGCCCGTGACCGCGATCAGCGCTTCGTGCATCAACTCGTCGGTATGCAGGCTGCCTTTCATAATGGCCTGGACCTCGCCGGTGCGCGCGAGTCTCACGGCTTCGGCGGCGGCGGCGTGGCTGTGCGGCACCGGGACGATCTGGTACTTCGAAATATCGACCTGCGCGGCCAAGGCGGCGGCGCGGATCTTGGCTTCCGGGCCAACCAGTACTGGGATGATGAGGCCATCCTCGGCGGCGCGGTGGGCGCCGAGCAGAGAAGACGAGTCGCAGGGGTGAACGACGGCGGTCGAAAGGGCAGCCATGCCGCGGCAGGACTCGCGCAAGCCGCGATACTGGTCGTGGCGGCGAAGCTGGATCTCGGGAAGCTCTTGCGGCAGGAGGCGGATCTTCTCGGTGGGCGCTTTGACGACGGCGGTCCCATGCACCACTTGAACGCCGTTGCCGTTCACGCCGGAACACTCGAATACGACAATCCCCTTTTCGGGGCGTTTTTCCCGGGCCGTAACGGTGACCGCGACGGTGTCTTCGAGATGAATGGGATGAAGGAATTGAAGATCCTGGCTCAAATAGATGCTGCCTGGTCCCGGCAATTTGGTTCCGAGCACGGCCGAGATGAGGGCGCCGCTCCACATGCCGTGCGCGATGACGTGGCGGAAAAGTGTGTGCGCGGCGAAACGTTCGTCGAGGTGCGCGGGATTCACGTCCCCCGACATAATTGCGAAGAGTTCGATATCCGCTTTGGTGAGACGGTGCGAAATAGTGGCGGAGTCGCCGATAGCGATTTCATCGAAGGTTCGATTTTCGATAAGTTCGGAGCTGGCGGCAGTGGGTAATTCAATCGTCATGGCACTTTGTCCTAACCAATGTGAAGCAGACACAGCAGTGCCCTAGCCACGCCGAGAACCGTTCTCGGCGCGGCGGGTTGGCCGTGCTGCTATTAATTAAAGGAACATGCGCAAAACGAGCACGGCAGCCAGCGCACCGCCCGGAGAACCAGCGAGGTCCTCCGTTGTTTGGCGGCACGCAGCCGCGCCCTTTGCGCTTCCTAGTGGGTCTTTTGCGGCGCGGTATTTAAGCGGCGTTCGGGTGCCAGCCGGCATCGGCCCAAAGCTGACCCGTGACGGCGGAGTTGGAGATCATGAAACAAATAGCGTCGGCGATTTCTTCAGGCTTAATCAGGCGGCCCAGCTGCGTTTCCGGCAGGATGTACTTGTCAATGTACTCCTGGCCCAAAGCGCGCACCATGGGTGTGTCGGTAAAGCCGGGATGGATGACGCCACAACGGACACCGTGGAAATTCGCTTCCTTGGTGAGGGTGGCGGCGGCGCCTTCGAGTCCAGCCTTCGAAGCGGAATAGGCGAGTTGGCCCTTGATTCCGGCGGAAGAGATGGAGCCAATGAAGACGACCACACCCTGGATGTTTTCGCCGGCGAGCCAGCGTTTCTTGCCTTTCTGGAAGCGGTCTTTCGCGATCCGGGCCAGCATTTCAAGCGCCCAGTAGATGGGAGCGATGAAATCGACTTCTATCACGAGCCGGAAAGTATCGAGGGGATAGATTTCCGGTTCGCCGCTTTCTCTGTTCATTCTGACGGCAATGGAATCGCGAGTGATCCCGGCGGCCGGCACGCAAATGTTCGCCGGGCCATACTTATCCCATATGGCGTCATAGGTCGCCTTGCGAAACACCGGGTCGGTGGTATCGCCGACGAAGGTCTGGACAGCCGTCTTACTGGCGTCACGAACGGCCTTCGCGGTTTCCTCCACCCGCTCGGACAGATCCACGAGCGCAATCATTTTCGCGCCGCGGCGGGCGAGGTCAAGCGACAGGGCACAACCGATGCCGCTGGCCGCGCCGGTCACTACGGCTACACCATTTTTGATATCCATATTCTCAATCCTCAGTTGAACCCCAACAGCGCGCCGCGCCGGCGAGGGCGCGATCGCGCGAGAGGGCAATTTGTTCACATGTTACAGTCGGAGCCGCGATCTCGCCAGCGTTCAGGGCTGCAAAACCTTTCCGGAGCGCGCGCCCAGCCACTTATCGAGGTATGGCCAGGTTCGTTTCGCAGCTTGGCTACCGGCCATGATGCCGATGTGCCCTCCGGGAACCCGAAAAATTTCCTTATCGGTGCTGCTAACTTTGTCGGGCAGGGTCTCCGACTGACATGGCGGGGTGATGTGATCGTCCCCGGCAATGACGGAAATCAAATTAGCCTTGATGTTGGCGACATCCAAGCGTTCGCCGCGGAGAACCCAAGTTCCTTCCATCAGGCGGTTGTTGCGGTAGAGATCGACAATAAGCTGACGGAACGCGCCGCCGCTCATGGGGATGTTGTCCGTCACCCAGGTGTTCATGGCGTGCCAGGACTCAATCACCTTGGGATTGTCCAGATTGTCCCAAAGCCGCAGATAGCTGCCGATGTAGTTCTCGACCGGCTTAAGGGCCTTGGCACCGTACTCGATCAATGCCGCAGGCATGAGATCGAACATCGCCAAAACCTTCTCCACATCGAAGTTCTCCGGGTTTGTCCACTGCGAGAACGTGATTTCTCCCTTGTTAGAGAAATCCAGCGGCGCCGTCAACAGCAGCAGGTTGCGCAGCCCGTCGTCGGGGCGGAGCCCGGCGTAGACCGTGGCGAGAATCGCCCCGATGCACCAGCCAAGCATGCTGAACTCCTGCGAGCCCGAAACCGCTTTCATCTTGCGGATGGCGCGCGGCAAGTATTCGAGAGCGTAGTCGTCGAACTTGAGGTCCTTATCTTCCGGTCCGGGGCAGCCCCAGTCGAGAAGATAGACGTCGTAGCCGCGCTGCACCATGAATTCGACGAAGCTGCTGCCGGGCCGCAAGTCGAGGATGGAAGGGCGGTTCATCAGCGCGAACACGAGGAGCAGCGGAACCGGGTGGCGCTTTTCCGCCGGGACTACCGGAACGTAACGATACAGTTTCGTCTTGTTCAGGGCCCAGATCTGCTCTTTCGGGGTCTGGGCGATGGCCGCCTTGGTCACCATGACTTTGGCGAGTCGGCGGAAGCGCTCTTCCGCCTTCGCGAATTCGTCCATCTGCGCGGGGATGGTCGCCATGACTATTTAGTCTCCTTCTTGTTCGCCTTATGCGCGGCCGCTTCCACGGGCCGCGTTTGCAGCGCGAGATCGAGTTTGGCGTCCAGATCGTCCAGCGCCGTCTCGATCTGCGTGAGTCGTTCGGCCAGGCTGATAAAATCCGCCCGGGTCGGCATGTTGCACTGTTGCAGCGCCTGTCCCATGGCTTTTTCGAGCATCTGGCGGAACGGAATCGATGCCGTCAGATAGGCATCCAGCATCACTCCGCTGGCCTTGGCGTACTCCTCGGTGTTTACCGTCTGCGTCATAGCCTTGGCCCAGGCATCCATGCTGGAGTCGCGCATTCCGCGCCAAGCCTCAAATGGATCGAACGATTTCGAATCGTTATCACTCATACTTCACTCACTTTCCTGGCCCACGGCTCTCCCGGAGGGCCGCCTTAAATTTACACTCTTCCTGTTGCTTTTGCGAGTTTCGAAGCAGTTTCGAGAAACTCTTTGTTAGTGTCGATCAGCGTCGTCATGCCGGTTTCGAAAGACTGCGTGGCTTTGGCAACGGGGGCGCCCAACACATCGGCATGTTTCTGGATCATTTCAGAGGCCGCTTTGTTCTGCTTCGCCGCAAAGTCCAACATCGCCTTTTGGGCTTCGACGGTCCGCTCCGCCGCCTTCTGTACGAATTCGCTGAGCAGGGCAACCGACTTGCCGGCGTTCTTGCCGCGTTCCTTGGTGGCTTCGACGGCTTGCGCGCTTTGTTCGAGCATCAGATCGAGGACGTTCTTTTGGGCGCCGATCCAGCCTTGCACGGCCTGGCCGGTAAAGTCTAAGAAGGGAGCGTTCGAGAGCTCGGGTGGCAATTTGACGGCTTTACGAACGGTTGCGTTGATATCGGCGGTTTGTTGGCCGACTACGTCGAGGGTCGCTTTCTGCAAATCTGCTAGTCTTTCAATACCTCTGTGCATCAGGGTTGCGAGCGATACGACGGTTGCGTCCACGGCGTCTGTGGCTTCTGCCGTGGCTGGCGTGGAAATGGGGGTGATCATAATTTCTCCTAAATCTAGTTCGAACCGTTTGGTTCCAACTCAATGCTGCACCGCAGCATCTAACTACATTCTACGCCTGTCGCTGAACAAGTCAAGAGATAAAACGGCAATTTTATGGAATCCCGAAAAATCGTAATTAAGAAATATGAGAACCGGCGTTTATACGACACCTCGAACAGCCGCTATGTGAACCTGGACGACATCGCGCAAATTGTACGCGAGGGGAGCGAAGTGCGGGTGATCGATGCGGTGAGCGGCGAGGATTTGACGCGGCTGGTAATGACGCAGATCGTGGTCGAGAGCGCCAAGGAGCCCGATTCGGGATTCCCGCTTGACATGCTGCGGCAAATGGTGATCGCCTCGGGAAAGGCAAGCCGGGAGGGCCTGCTTGGCTACATGAAGACGATGTTCGATATGTACCAGAAGGCCTACCGGACGTTTACTCCGGGGATTGGCCCTTTCGATTTCGAGCCGCCGAAAGCGGATGCGGCTGGCGGTTCCGCGGCAGCCCCGGCGGCGGGCGCGGAGACCGGCGAATCGGCCGCGAGCGCACGGAGCGATTCAGCCGGGGGCGTCCCGCGTACTCCAGCGCCGCTGGCCGAGCAGCACTCGATAGACGCGTTAAACGAGCGCATCGCCGAACTGGAGCGCCTGGTATTAAAGCAATCCAAGTCCAGGAATGCCGGCGACACGCGCCGGAAACGTGAGATTGGCTAACCCTTTGCTGTCATGCAGCATTTTGTGCTGCATCGCAATATAAAGCGCAATTTGGCCCAAGCGCGGGGTGATCTGGCGCAGCCAGCCCCGAAAGTAACGCCGCTTTAACACAATTAGAAGCGCAAAGGGCGCGGCTGTGCGCCGCCAAACACATAGAGGAACTCGCCAGCTATTCCGGGCGGTGCGCTTGATGCCGCGACCGTTTTGCGCGTGTTGCTTAGAAGATTGGTTAGCCGTTTGCCTGCACCGTATTGCCGGAAGGACACGAGGATGGCAACGGCAAGCAACCCCCCGACAATTAGAAACAGTGCAGAGGAACTCCGGTTGAGGAGGAAAGAACTTCAACTTGGGGGCGGCAAGCCGCGCATCGACAAGCAGCACGAACAAGGCAAGCTGACGGCGCGCGAACGCATCGCGAAGCTGATCGATCCTGGAACTTTCCAGGAAAGCGGCTTGTTCGCCCAGGGGCAACGGACGAGTCTGGGACGCGGGAACGCCACGCTGGCGGCGGATGGGGTGGTCACCGGCTGCGCGTCGGTGGGCGGACGGCTGATCAATCTGGCGAGTCAGGATTTCACGGTGGCCGGCGGATCGGCGGGGTCCGTTCATTGCGACAAGATCGCGGAGGCGATGCGGACGTCGCTCAAGACCGGTTCGCCGTTTGTCTGCATCAACGATTCGGGCGGCGCCCGCGTGCAGGAAGGAATCGACAGCCTGGCTGGGTACGGGCGCATTTTTTACACCAACACGCTGCTGAGCGGAGTGGTGCCGCAGATTTCGCTCATCTGCGGACCCTGCGCGGGCGGCGCCGCCTACAGTCCGGCGCTGACGGACTTCATCATCCAAACCAGGCAATCGCGGATGTTCATCACCGGCCCAGGCGTCATCAAGCAAGTTACCGGGGAGGTCGTGACGGCGGAGGAACTGGGCGGACCGGCCACGCAGATGAACAAGTCGGGCGTTTCGCACTTCGTGGCTGAAGACGATGCGGAGGCGATCGCCATCTGCCAGCGGCTGCTGAGTTTTCTGCCGTCGAACAATCTGGAGGAGGCGCCGCACAAGCCTTTCAACCAGGCGGATTCCCCGGACGAGCTGCTGAACAGCCTGGTGCCGGAGAATTCGAAGCTAGCCTACGATGTGCGGGTAGTGATCGACCGGCTGGTGGACGGCGGGGACTTTCTCGAGGTGCAAGCGGGCTTCGCGGCGAACGTGGTGATCGGGTTCGGGCGCATGGGCGGCCGCTCCGTTGGGATCGTCGCCAACCAGCCGGCGGTGCTGGCGGGCGTTCTCGACATCGACGCGTCGGACAAAGTGGCGCGGTTTGTACGCTTCTGCAATGCATTCAACCTGCCGCTGATCACGCTGGTGGACGTTCCCGGCTTCCTTCCGGGCGTCGAGCAGGAGTTCGGGGGCATCATCCGGCACGGCGCGAAGATGCTGTTCGCGTACTCCGCCGCCACGGTGCCGAAACTCACGGTGGTGATGCGCAAAGCCTACGGCGGCGCGTATCTCGCGATGTGCGGCAAGGAGTTAGGCGCCGACCGGCTGGTGGCGTGGCCGGCCGCCGAAATCGCCGTCATGGGCGCGGAGGGCGCGGTAGAGGTGCTGTTTACCAAAGAAATCAATAACGCGGCCGATCCGGCGGCGAAACGAGCGGAGCTTATTCAACAGTACCGGGACGAGTTCTCCAACCCATACGTGGCGGGCGCGCACCGCCAGGCGGACGACATCATCGAGCCAGCCGAGACGCGCAGCTATTTGCTCAGAGCGCTGGAAGCTCTGAGTTGCAAGCGGGAAACACGGCCTCCTAAGAAACACGGTCTTATCCCGCTTTAACCGATAAGAGGGTTAGGTCCGATTCGTCCGGGTAATCCGATTCGGGCGGGTTGGATTGAATCTGCTTAGGAACTCGAAGAAACTAATGAGGAACCATGCGCTACCAACTTCCCAGCTCAGATCCAAAGATTGTCATTTTTTTCGGTCCTCCGGGATCCGGGAAAGGTACCCAAGCGGCGGTGATGTCCGCCACGCTGGGAATCCCGGCCATCTCAACGGGTGACATCCTGCGGCGCGAGTGCGCATCGGGATCCGCCCTGGGAAATTCAGTGCGGGCCACGCTCGCGGCGGGTCTACTCGTATCGGACGACACGATCAACGAGGTAGTAGCCCGCAGAATTGCCAAGCCGGATTGCAACGAGGGATTCATCTTGGACGGCTATCCAAGAACCCTCGAGCAGGCCCACTTCCTGGGCGACCTGCTGCAGCAGATGGACATGCCTGAGCCCGTGGTCGTCCATTTGAAGGTCACGACGCAGGATGTCGTCGATCGGCTGACGCATCGCCTGCAATGTTCCGCTTGCGGAAAGGTCTTCCGCGCGGACGAAGGCAAAAGGAAGACTGAGCAAGTCTGCGACCGGGATGGTTCGCGTTTGATTCAGCGGGCGGACGATAACGAGGCGTCCATTGCCGAGCGCATTCACGTGTACGAAGTCACGGCAAGCCATGTGATCCGCTTCTACCAGATGAAGCACGAGTATCACCGGCTTTCGGGTGCTCGCCCGCCCGCCGAGGTTTCGGAACATATCCTGCACGTGCTAAACCGCGAATGGCATCAACGCGCGATGCCGGTGGAAGGGACCATAGCCGGCGCAGCCTGATTAACTTACCCACCCCCCCAAACCGCTCGCGCCGGATAGGATATCTGTATGGTTCCCGGCTCGAGCGGAAACGATCCGCTACAGGTACTGGCAGCGGCGGTCACACCGGTTGTACTGGTTTCGGCGACCGCCATCCTCATCTCCGGAGTGAACTCCCGGTATATCTCAATAGCTGACCGCATGCGGACGCTCTCGCATGAATTTCGCGATGAGAACTGCAATCCCTTCCGAGAATCCGTTATCTCCCTGGAAATGTCCGCTTTTCAGCGCCGCGTCGAGCTAGTCGCGTGGGCGGTGCGCACATTGTATATCGCGGTGGTTTGTTTCGTTAGCGATGCCATGATCATCAGCGCGACTTCCTGGCGGCAGACCCTGGTGGTTGCGACGCTGCCGCTCTTCGTGACGGGCATTGGCCTGATTCTGGTGGCGGCTATCTGCGAGTTATTGGAGCTGCAGATCTCGAATCGAACGATCATGCTCGAAGTGCGGGACGTTGTCGGCCAGTCTCACTCGCCGCAGACGTGATCGCCGCCATAGGCCAGCGTGGCCAGAGCCAAATGAAACATCGCTCGTCGGCTTATATACTATTTGCGACCTACACTGGACGATCTAGCAATGGACAAGAGAGACTTCCTCAAAACGACGGGTGCGTTCCTGGCCGGCAGCTTTTTGACGCGGGCGATGGCCGCTGGGCAGAGTTCAAATCCTCGCACGAATTGGGCTGGCAACTGTCAGTACAGCGCGGCGCGGCTGGACGATCCGCAATCGGTTGCAGAAGTTCAACAGATCGTGAAGAGTCGCGGGCAAGTCAAAGCTTTGGGTGCGCGGCATTCTTTCAACATGATCGCGGATACAACCGGCGATCAAGTTTCGCTGAAAAACTTCAGCCAAATGGCGCTCGATGCGAAATCGCGCACGGTGACGATAGGCGCGGGCGTCACATACGGTAAATTGTCGCCCTATCTTTACGACAACGGATACGCGCTGCACAACCTGGCTTCCCTGCCCCACGTTTCGGTTGCCGGAGCTTGTGCCACCGCCACGCACGGGTCCGGCAGTAGGAACGGCAACTTGTCAACTGCCGTTGCCGCTATGGAAATGGTCACAGCCGACGGGCACATCGCCGTTTTATCCAGGGAAGGGGAGGCGGAAGCGTTTCCGGGCGCGGTCGTCGGGCTGGGTGGGCTTGGGGTGATCACAAAGCTCACGCTGAACGTACGGCCCAAGTTCGACATGCGGCAAGTAGTCTACGAAAACTTGTCGTTCGATCGATTGGAACACCATCTGGACGAGATTTTTGCGAGCGGCTACAGCGTCAGCCTATTCACCGACTGGCAAGGCCATCGGGCTACGCAGGTTTGGATCAAATCGCGGGTCGATCAAAGTGACTCGGCAGCGCCGAAGCCGGAGTTTTTTGGGGCGACTATCGCCAAACAGAAATTGCATCCGCTGGCAGGGCATTCGGCGGAAAACTGCACGGAGCAGATGGGCATCCCCGGTCCCTGGTATGAGCGGCTGCCGCATTTTCGCATGAACTTCACGCCGAGCAGTGGGAACGAGTTGCAATCGGAGTATTTTGTCGCCCGCGAGCGAGGCTACGAAGCGTTACTCGCGGTTGAACAGTTGCGGGATCGGATTACACCGCACCTGATGATCACGGAATTGCGCACCATTGACGCGGACGATCTTTGGATGAGTCCCTGTTACCGGCGGGCGTCGATGACGATTCACTTCACATGGAAGCCGGAGTGGCCGGCGGTGAAGAGTGTCCTGCCGCTGATTGAAGAGAAATTGGCGCCGTTCGAGGCGCGGCCGCACTGGGCGAAGCTCTTTACCATGGCTCCGGCGCATCTGCAGGGGCTGTATCCCAAGTTGGATGATTTTCGGGGTTTGCTGAAACAGTACGATCCCGGTGGCAAATTCCGCAACCAGTTTCTGGCGAGCAATGTCTACGGCGATGCCTGATGCTCAGCCGGCTCCGCAAACCTATTCTGCCGAACCCTCCGCAGCGGCTTGATCCTGGTCGTTGTCCCCCAAAGAACGGAGTTCGGGTAAAACGCCTCGCCGCCGTCCGAAGCCAAAATAGTCGAGCCAATAACCGTCACGGGCGTCAAACCTCCTGACGGCTGGCCGACACGGACTTTCACCAGCGCACCCCAACGACGGCCCTGCTGGTCGATGCCATAGGCCAGTGATACACGGCTAGGATTGGCCGGTCAAGGGCTTACAACCCCTAAACGCTTTGCGCTCCCTCCGCTTTCTTTCTTTAACTTCGGTCGCAAGCGTTACATCCGCTTCCTCGGCAAGCGAAGGTATCCTGTACCAACTCAAAATAACTCCAAGTCCGACATCGTAAACGACTGAAAGCGAATACAACTTGTAAAGCGATGGGATCTCGCCGCCCTCGATACCCTTCAAGCGACCTGGAGAAATCGCGAAATCCGCGAACCCATGCCGCGCCGCAATTGCCTTCGTCGCTTCATGCACGTCCCGAAACTTCAAATCGTGAGAATGTCGTAATGTAACCAGATTCTCTCCGGCGCTCTTGATCGTGCTATTGCTAAACGTCGCATTCGAGAAGTTGGCACCGTCCAGGGACGAGGATTCGTACGTGGTGTTGACATTTCTGGTATTCGATAGATTGCTTCCATCGAGATTCACTCCCTCGAATCTCAGGTTACTCAAATCGAGCCCGGACAGCGCAGACCCGTCCTCCGGCAATCCCCGAATGACCACATGCACGTGACGATTATCCGTGTTGTAGTGGGATACCGCTACCCACTCCAACCTTGTTCCGAGGTCCCTTTCCACGCCCGCCATGACCTCGCGCGTATGCGCCTCGAGGTCCATCCGGTCGTCACCGCGCTCCGGGGACAGCATCACGCGAAAGAACATGTCGTCCTGTTCTTTGCGCCAGCCCGCAACGGTCGCGGCAATCGGAACCGCATCCCCTGCCGAACCGAAGCCTATTAAGGTGCGTCCCTCTTTCATCCCGCTGTTTGCTCTCGCGCCCGATATAGGAACCGTGGCTGTACCACTTGCCCCATGCTGCCCCCTTTGGTGTACCGCACCTGGACCGCACAACGCTGTAAAATGTAAGAACGCCTTCCCGCTCGGCACCGGGCTCATTTGATCGTCACAAGGAACCCGGACATGTCTAGGCATTTGAAAGCCTCACCGGCCAACCAGCCAGCAGCATACTTCAAACCCCGAACTTGGACAAACAATAGTACGCGCGCCAGCATCAAAGTACATCTGCCTTTCATCTGGCACGCCCTCCGTCGGCGACGCAATTCCATAATTGAGACACAATTCGCCCACCGCTCTAATTCGCCCACCGCTCTAATGTCAGCCCAGATCGCCGGGCCGGACAATAGATCGTTCGTAACGGCGTTGGGGACACGCGTCACGGGCAATCGATCGCGATTAAACGAGTCCCGGCTGATCAAGCACGCCGGCCGGATCCAACGGATCCGGCCTACTTTTTTGCAGAACCCGCCGTTCCGATATTTGACATCGTGCACCTGCGTGGTCACTTCAGAGCAGTGTAGGGCAGGCGGTGAGTAGCACGATAGTAAATTTGCGACAAAATGG
>OCTA010003781.1_pt1 | contig 13389 bp, 11 predicted proteins | sample 1538991 | NCBI WGS metagenome assembly OCTA01 (sample SAMEA3539302, study PRJEB22396) | soil metagenome | biome: tundra; feature: field; material: soil | place: USA | collected 2010-05 | depth 0.15 m
AAACATGCCGCAAAAAGCGATTCCGAGCGATCCGCCACTTCTGTGTCGCACACCCACTGCCCGGTCATGCCGGATCGGTCTGGGCCAGCCGAGGAGGGCTCAAATCCCCGCTCCGACCTCGCCACCACCCCAAATTTGCAGCCTTCCCCACTCCCTGATACGATAGGAACGTCCCTCACGGTGGGTGTAGCTCAGCTGGTAGAGCGCCGGATTGTGGTTCCGGTGGCCGAGGGTTCGAATCCCTCCACCCACCCCATTCCAACTATCTGTACGCACCTCGGCGGTCAAGGTTCCGAAGTCCTGCCAAACCTCCGTGTATGCGGCTTGCCGCACCTCGAATGCCGGCCTACTCCTTTGCGATCTCTTGTTGGCGTCCAGATGTTGCGGGGGGTGGATCAGCCGATTCTCGGCGCGCCACCGGCGTTCGTCTACGCGCTTGATTTCGGGCTTCCTCGGGCGCCAATTCTCGATCTTCACAAGGAGCCGAGTTAGGGCCTCTCGGCTCTCTTGAACGTACTTGCTGAACTGCCCTGGTTCGTCTTCCGGCACGGCCTCACTCCGTTCGGAATACTTTCAAAACCTCGTCCCCATAGTGGTTGATGACCTTGACCGCGATCTTGCCAGTCTTTGGGCGCTCGAATGGGCGGCTGGTGGTGGAGTACAGCGACGCCCAGGCGGCCTCGTCCACTTCGGCGCGGAGCGCGCGTTTCAGCTTGTCGTACGGGTCGTCGGCACCGGTAAAGTAGGCCTGACGCACAAAAAAGCTCTCGCCGTTGTACGCCGTGTCGATGAACCAGCAGGCGATATCGTCGGTGGAATGGCTGCGGATTTCCTGCGTGGTCGGGTCGTAAACATCGACGCCACGGACTTCCACTTCCAGCTTGCCGTCTTTCCGCTTGCGGATCTCCACATCCGGCTCGCCGAACACCATAAACAGGTTGCCCGCGCCGGTCTTCTTCAAAAGTTCCTCTCCCATCAGCAGGTCGGGATTCATGCGGACGGCCTGCACCACCAGCTTGCCGTAACGCTTCACTTCCTCCGAAACGTGCGGGTCGAACGCGAAGCCGCATACCACCAGCAGATCGTACCCGACGCCCTGGACGGCTTCCTTGGCCGCTTCCTTCACGTCGTCCGGCCCGACCGTCCCGTACTGCGGGCCGATGGCGACCGCCACGCGCCGTCGCTTTCCGGCCGGCGTTGTGTACTCGCCCTCTGCGTGGAGTGCGCGACCCGAGTAAGGTTCGAGGCGGTCGAACTTGATAGCCTGTCCCTTTTCCGTCCCCTTGATGCCCGCCTTGCGCAGATTGTCCAGAATGACGGTAACGAAGTCCCCGGCGCTGTCCTGGCGCTCGCCCTCGCGTTCCGTGGCGGGCCGGTCCTCGTCTTCGGGCGTCAGAACACGATGCGGCGAGAGGCTCTCCACGGTGAACGGCCCGCTCACGCGGATGCGCTTGCCGTCTTCGTACGGCTGGTCGTACAGGTATTCCGTTTCGGCGCGCCCGGCGATGGAAGCGTCAATCTGCTGCTGGCGTTCGCGCCGCAACGCCCACCATTTTTCATGCGCAGCCCGTGCCGCTTTCGGCCAGGCCGGATCGGCTTCGCGCGGGATTTCCCATTCCTGCCATTTCTGCTTGAGCGCGGCGTCCAACTGTTCTCGGAGCGGTTCCAGTTTTTCATGGTAGCTCGCGTGAATCGCATCAATCTCTTCGTTGTTGGCGATGGATTTCAGTGTCACGTGCGGCACGCGCTTGTAGACAAAACCGCGCCTGATATCGTTCTTCGGCTGGGAGGCAAGGCTCGGCGGAACACCAGTAATCTCCGCCTCCTTCGTTACGCCTTCTGGCGAGTCCGCCAGCACGAAATACGGGTACTTCGCAGCCATCAACCGGGTTCGGGCAAGAGCGAGCGCAACGCGGCTGGTATCGCACGTGATCCAGCGGCGGCCCCATTGCTCGGCGACGTGCGCGGTAGTACCGGAGCCGCACGTGGGATCAAGCACCAGATCGCCGGGGTCGGTGGTCATCAAGAGACAGCGCTCCGATATTCTGGGGTTAGTCTGCACGACGTAAATTGGATCCGGCGCGCCCCCGACGTCTATCCACGTATTGGTAAGAGGAATTGCGGGAAAATCAGAGAGGTAGCGGACGTAGCGCAAGGTTGAACCGGCTCGATCCACTCGCCTTGCGGCCATCAGGCGTGCAATGCCCTCCCGGTGTGTTTTCCATTCGCCTGCTGTGGGCAGGTATTGCCCGCCCTCGAACCAAATCGGGTAATAGCCAGTACGCGCCTCTCGAATACGGGGTGAGGTGAGGATCGTAAGCTGAAGTCTCCTGCTGTCGTCCGGAACGCCGTTTGCCCGCTCGGCGTCCGTCATCCGCCGCCTACTCCAGTCGGGCGGTTCAAGCAGATCATAAGCGGACGACTCAATCCCGTCTGGATCTTTGGAACGATAAAGCGGCCGGTACTTCACTTTGCCAATGTCCTTGGCGTACCACAGAATAAAGTCTGCGGTGGCCGGTATGTACGCCCCTGTGGTGCCGCCCGTCTTGCGCACGGTAATGATCGCTACGAAGTTGCCGCTCCCGAATACTTCGTCAAGAACGCATCGAACTAAATGTAGATTCTCATCGCCGATCTGGACGAAGACGCTACCGCTATCGGTAAGGAGTTCATGGCCGACCGCCAAGCGGTCGCGGAGGTACGCGAGGTATGAATGGATTCCCAACTCCCACGTGTCGCGGAACGCTCGGATCTGTTCCGGTTGCCGGGTGAGATCCTGAATCTTGGCGTCTTTCACCTCGCGACTTCGCGTGCTCACTTGCCAATTGGACCGGAACTTGATTCCGTACGGCGGGTCCATGTAAATCACCTGGACCTTGCCCTTCAACCCCTCTTTCTCCGCTAGCGACGCCATCACCAGCAGCGAATCGCCGAGAATCATGCGGTTAGTCCAGTTCTGGCCGTGGTGGTAGAAATCGATGTACTGCTCAAACTCGATGCCGTTAAAGTCGGCATACAAGTTGGCCTGCGGGTCCGGCGCATTTTTCGCGGTTTGCGCGCGCAAATCCTCGATCAACGCCTGCGGGTGAATCTTTTCCTGAATGTAAACCGGCACGACGGATACGGCGAGATCCTGGGCGTCCTGCTCGTCTTTGCCCTTCCAAACGAGTTGCGGGTCGAGCGATGAGTCGCGCGGGTACAGCATCGTCTTCGGCGATTTCTCCCCGTCGGCCACAAAGTCCCGCAACTCCTCGGTGGGGATGTTCGCCCGCTTGTCCTTGTGGCGGATCGAATCGACATCGGTCTGCGCCGTTTTTCCTTGCTTCGCTTTCTTCGCCATTGTTGTTTATGCCTGCAAGGTCTTCAGGAACTCGCGTAATTCGGTCTTCACGTTCCAGGGGTCGCGCGTCTCGTAGAATGCCCACCGGCCAAAGCCGCCGTGGTTGTTCACGGCGGGAACCCAAAGCGTGCGGGCCGTCGCCGTCTTGGCTTCCTTGTCGGGGCGCTTCTCGCCGGTGACTTCCAAAATCAAGTTCCATTCGGCGCCCGCCGCGCTGACGCGCGTCACGAAATCGGGCGTGTAATTCCGCTGTTGGCCGTTCATCAGATACGGAATGGTGAAACCGACGCGAGAGTTTTTGAAGTACGCGCCCACTTCGCCCTTCATGCTCTCCAAGGCTTGCGCGGTTTTTTGCTCCCACGAATCCGTATCGGCCACCACATGCGAAATCTGGCATTTATCCGGGTCCGTGGCGTACACCGGGCGCGTGGTGTCGAAATCGACGTACCGAGTGCTGCCTTCGGTATCGTACGGGTACAGGATCGGTTTCAGCGTCTTTGCACCGGGCATCGCCGCCACGATGGAGCGGTATATCTTCTCGGCGGCGGTGGTCGCGCGTGCCGCGAACATCACCATCTGGGGGAAGGTGTCATCCTGACAAACCAGCCACCCGCCTTGCCGCCAATCGCGCACGATGCGGAGCAGTTCGGGAAATAACCACGGCTTAATACCGCCTTCGCCGTCGCGGAAAAACGTTTCGAGCAGGTAACGCGCCAACACAAAATCGATTTCCTGCTCGCGTCTGCGCTTCAGGTCCGCAAGGCTATGGAAACTGCTCTCGCCGACGATGGGCGCGTTCTCCGTTTCGGTGGGCACATCGGCCGTGGTCAGGACCAGGCACGAATCCGCGGTGAACTTGGCGGCGAGCTTTTCGGGGGGCAGGTCGTAGCGGTACCCGAGCAGACGCGGAAAGCGCATCTCCAGCGCGGCGCGGTCCTCCAGCGCCCTCACGCGCGTAACGGGCTTCGTGGGACGCGGCGCCGGCGTGGAGCCGTCCGTGGGGATGAAGGAAAACGGCACGCCGTACACTTCGGCGTACTCCGGCTCGAAGCGGCCCTTGTCGTTGAGGGCGAAACTGCGCCGCCGCAGCCCGCGCCCCACAACCTGCTCGCAAAGAAGCTGCGTGCCAAAGGCGCGGATGCCCAGGATGTGGGTTACGGTGTTGGCATCCCACCCTTCGGTGAGCATGGAGACGGACACCACGCACCGCACCTGCTCGCCGAGCTTGCCGGGCTTGCCTACCGTGTTCATGACTTCGCGGAGAACATCCTCGTCTGTCAGCTTTTCGGGGTCGCGTTCGGGGAACCGCGTGCGGTATTCGGCCTTGAACTCTTCGATTTCCCGCGCCGCGATCTTGCGGAAGTCCTCGCTCATGGCCTCGCCGGATTCCAACTGCTCGCTATCCACCAGAATGGTATTCGGGCGGGCGCTCCACCGGCCATCGGCGACATTGCTGAATAAATCCAGCTTGCCCGGAACCAGCACGGCGGCGCCGTTCGGAATCGGCTTTTCCCAGCCCGCGATGAAGTCGAATACCAGCTTGGAAACGTTCGTGTTGTTGCAGACCACGATAAAGACGGGTGGGGTTCCACCGCGCAGGCTCGCCCCGGCGTCCTGCTCCCATTGCTTGAACGAAGCCTTGTAGTTGATGTAGAGGCTTTGTAGCGCGCCTTCCAGTTCAGCGGGGAGCTTCGGCTCGCCGCTAATGGCGTCCGTGCCCCGGCCCTTCTTTGGCAAGTGGTCGCAGATTCGGCCCCACAAGTCGCGGTACGTCGGCTGCTCGCCCGTCATGGCGTTGTCGGCCACCGGCACGCGCGGGACTTTCACGATTCCCGCCTCGATAGCGTCGATAAGGGAAAAATCCGAAATCACCCACGGAAACAGCGTGCCTTCCCGGTAACCGGAGCCTTTCAGAAAAAACGGCGTCGCCGAGAGGTCGTAGACGGCGCGCACGCCGTTCTTGCGCTTGATGGACTCCAGGCCGGTGATCCAGACGCGGGCTTCCTGCTCCCGCTTTTCGGCTTCCTTGCGCTCGTCGCCCTTGAGCTTTTCGCCGTCCGTTTCGGGCTTGCTGCGGTAGCAGTGGTGCGCCTCGTCGTTGATGACGACGATGTTCTTCTTGTTGCCAAGTCCGCGGCACACCCGGCGTACAACCTCGTCGGGCGTTTCGGTGAATGCGTTGGTTTTGCCGTTGCCGAGTACCTGCTTGGTGAGCTTGCCCACCGCGACCTTCTCGCGGGGCAGGAAAGCGTGATAGTTCGTGATGAGGATCTTGGCCCGGCTCAGCGGCTCGCGCGACATTTCCGGCACCACGTCCATCTTGGCGTAGTAGTTTTCGGGGTCGTTCGGCAACAGCACGCGCAAGCGGTCGCGGATGGTAATGCCGGGCGTGACGATCAGAAAGGCGTCACCAAAGCGGCCGTCCTGGGGGCTGGCGAATTTGTTGAGCGCGTTCCATGCGATCAGCATCGCCATGACAACGGTCTTGCCGCTGCCCGTCGCCATCTTGAAGGCGATCCGCTGCAAGAGCGGGTTGTGCGAATCGTTCGCGGCCTTCAGGTCGCGCGCAATCCAGGCGCCGCCATGCCGATCGGCGGCCTCAGCCAGATAGATGGCGGTTTCTAGCGCTTCGATTTGGCAGAAGAACAGCCGCCGTTCGCGTTCGGGATTTCGCCAGTATTCGAGGAGTTGCCGCGTGGCGCCGGTCACGCCCTCGTACCCGCCGAACCGCCATTTCGCGACGGTGTTCCGCACGTCGTTGATGAACTTGTTTTCCTCGATGCGGTCCTGGGTCCATTGGGTATCGAGCAGGAGCTGCGTGCTTTTCTTCTTGGGCTGGGGGACGGGAACGAAGTAGCTGCTCAACCGCCGCGAATCCACGATCTTGTCGGTGATGCCGGCCTCGTCAAAAAAGAAATGGCGCGTCGGCTCGTCGTACGGCGAGTTCAGGACCGGATTCGGGATTATGACTTGGGACATCGTTCAGCGCAAGGGACGCAACGCTTCAGGGCGTCGCCCACTATGAAATCGCGCCGTCTATTCTATCGCGTGGCGCCGGGGATTGACACAGTAGCGAAAACGCGAAAACCGACTGCGCGCCGGCAGACTCGTGGGCAACCACCCCCGTGCCGCCAATCAGCGACCGAGAGCCTGCCTTTCCTGGCGTGCCTTGCGTTACCCCATCGCTCGAACGGGCGCGCCTCGGGCATTTCGCCTTGTATGTGCTCGGCAGCGCAGTACTACATATTGTGGTACTCCATAAATCGAGTGCCGGTTATTGCGATTATTTTTGATTTTCGCTTTTTATTCGCCTATACTAAATGCACTGAATGACGCAGAATTGTTCTAATGCGGTGCCAACAAGCATGAGTTCAGCGGATCATTACGAGATCCGGTGCCCCGTCCACGGATTCATCCGTATGAACGATTGGGAGATGGGTATAATTTCCCAGAGCGCATTTCAGCGGCTCAGGAGGATTCGTCAACTGGCCTGGACCGATTACGTTTACCCAGGTGGGATGCACACGCGATTCGAGCACTCCTTGGGCGTCATGCACACCGCGACGCTACTGTATGATGCGATAGTCCGTAATTCGAAGGACCTTCTGGAATCGGAGTTGGCATATAACGAAGCGGGCTTCACCAGGTACCGGCAGTTAGTGCGGATCGCTGCCCTGCTCCACGATGTTGGGCATGGACCCTTCTCCCATGCTGGAGAGGATCTATTGCCATTAAAGGAAACGGGCGAGCAGTATCGGCATGAAGACTACTCGGCAGCGATTGTCCGTAGCAGGTTCAAATCCGCGATTGAAGACCATCCCGACTGCAACAACTACGGCTTCACCGTTGATGATGTCGCGGCTTTGATTGAAGGCACCGCTGGAGCGAAGCAGGGCATCTTCTGGAGGGACATCATTTCGTCGCAGATGGACGCCGACCGGATGGACTACCTGCTGCGCGACTCGCACCACATCGGTGTCGAATATGGGAAATTCGATCTCGACCGACTCATCTCTACTATTCGGACCATCCCCGGAAACGGCGGCGAGGCATCTCGTCTCGGTATCTCGTACGGTGGATGGCACGCTGCCGAGGCCCTCGTCATGGCGCGCTACTTCATGTTCACACAGGTTTATTTTCACAAGACTCGTGTGGCATATGATATTCATCTTCGAGGTGCACTCCGTGAGATACTTCCGCAAGGAAAATTCCCGAAACCGGAAGGTGATGGCTTGGAGGAGTTCTTGAAGTGGGATGACTGGAGAGTACTTGGCTGTCTTTCTGATGGAGCGGGGGGCGAGCACGGCGAGAGGTTGAGGACACGCAATCACTATCGACGCATTTATGCGACAAATGAGGTTTGCACAGGAGAGGACCTAGTGACGTTAGGACAAATTCGCGCTGCATTGGGCGCGATGCTTGCTGCTGAAGAACCGGCAAATAAGAATTGGTACAAAACAGACAAGACTGACATACCCGTGTTTAACGAAACGGGTGACAAGACCGTGGCACCTCTGTCCTATTATTCGAGCGTAGTCGCGAACATGAAGGCCAACAATCAAGTTCTCTTGTACGTTAAACCGGAGGACAGGACTGCCGCGACGGAGGCGGTCGGAAAGGTTCTGGGGAAAGAATGAGTACTGATGTGAATCGTCTCGCGGTAATTACATGGCTCGCTGAAAACATAAGCGGCCTTGGACGTACTGCGCTTATGAAGTATTGCTACTTCCTTCAATCCCTTTGTGGCGTCCCGCTCGGATACCGTTTCTCCTTGTATTCGTACGGGCCGTTTGATTCTGATGTTCTGTCTGACCTGGATACTACGGAAGGCATGGGTGGGGTCAAGTCATCGGTTCTCTATTATCCAGGAGGGTACGGATATCGGATCGAGGCCGGTGTTCATGCCGACCTAGTGAGGGAACTCGGCCAGACGTTCCTCAACGAATACAAGGTTCAGCTACAATGGGTAGCAGATCAATTCGGTGGATGGGATGCAAGCGGTCTTGAGTTAGCGAGCACTCTTATCTACTCTGACAGAGAAGCGGCTAGGAAAGGGGAGACGCTGAGTATGTCTGAGCTTTCTGGGCGAGTCCGGGAACTCAAGCCACGCTACAGCCTTTCCCAGATCGAAGGCTACGCTGAAACGTTACGGCGGAAGTACCTTCTACAGTCCGTGCGTTAGAGCAGCTTCCTGGGCGTGCAATTTGAACTTCTGCCCCCACAACAGGAAGGTCCGGCTCTGGCTTAGGGAGAGGCTAGATAAAAAGCCGGGTAGCGTTTCCACAGCGCCACCCGGCACGGGTTAATGAACTACAGGGTTTACTACGCGGCCTTCGGAACCTGCTTTTCCTCCCCCAATGCCGCCGCCAAGGCGGTGAACAAGGGGTTCAGATCGAAGGTGTTCGTGCTGCCAATGCGAGCGGTACGCTGCAAGTATCCCTTGCCTTCAAGATTTGCGGCATACCGCCGCACCATCTTGTCCGTCACGCCCATGCGGGCCGCGAGAGATTTGTAGCTCGGGAACGGAGCATGGTCAGACCACTTGTACGACATCAACTCCAGCACGAACATTGCCTCACCAACGGTGAGGGCGTATGGCTTGAGCCGAGCGTAGAGACGGAGGAAGGCGTCGGGAACACCTACCCAACCTTCCGGGCGAGCGAACAGGGTGTCCTGTGCGCCCCACCGGACGGCCAATTTGCGATTGATGGTGGAGCTATCCGGGCTTGCCGGAAAGCTGGTTACGTTTGAGTTAGCGTTAACAGGCTCCATTCGTGGAGACCTCCAAGTCAAAGATGGAGGAAACCGGCGCTCACCCGCGAATGGAACGGAGAGTTTGCCAAAACCCACGCTGCCATCTTCGTGGAGACCTCCAAGTCAAAGATGGAGGAAACCGGCGCTCACCCGCGAATGGAACGGAGAGTTTGCCAAAACCCACGCTGCCATCCGAAACTTCGCGCCGATTTCCACATGAGCGACTTCGGCCGCCCACATTGTCATTCTACCGCCGCGAGGAAAATTTCGGAAACTATTGCGGACCGGGCTGTGCCTCTGTCTTCACGTGCACCTACTGGCTATCGTCCCTGACTCCTGGCTGATATGCCTATGCTTTCCTGGACATTCCGTGGGAGAGGGGTGGAGAACAAAATGTCTAGCCCTCTGGGCTCGGATGTCCAGTGGTAGGGTAGACACAAATTCCCGTCATACTGGCGCAATTCTCGCGGACGGCGCATAATGAAAGGGCCAAAACCCGCGTTGCTTTCCAAAGCTTCGCGCCGAGAGCCCGGCAGGGAACTGTCGGGCTCTTTTCTTGCCAGCTTTCCAGCGCCGTGGCGCTGGCGCTGTGCCCTCGCTCGGATTTCCATTCATAGCTTCCCGCTGTTCCGGTTCTTCAGAACGGGATCTCGGCACGTCGCGACCGCTTGAGGTCCGCGATTCGCCGCGCGTATTCGATCCGCTTTGATTTCGGAGTAGCATGGATGATTGCGCCTCCCTCATCGTGGCTGTGGCGCGCATGACGCGTTACCGCCCACACGTATTGTTTGAACGTCGGGGCGCCGGAAGAGGGGTTGTACTGTTGGGTTGGCACGCCCGCGCCGATGCGCTTGAATGCGTATGCAAGCCGGGTATTGCAGGAACGGCAGCCATAGGCGAGGTTTTCCGGCTCGCCGTGGCTCTCGTCGCCGTCAAGGTGCATCACATCGAGGGGGCCGCGCGCGCCGCACAACACGCAGAACTTCGGCCCCCGGACGGCCTTTTGCGCGCGATACCTCTTCGCCCTATCGGTTATGAGGTACGCGGGCTTCGGGCCGGTGGGAGCCGAAGGGTTCGCCCCGTGCGGCGCCGCTATTCCCCCGCGCCGTTTTCGTCTTCTTCGTCCGACTCGCTCTCTTCGGGAGAAACGATGTCGGCGACCTGGTCAAGCTGCTCTTGGAGGGATTCGTTTTCCTGCTCCAAGTCGGAAATCTCGTCTTTCAGGTCGGCAACTTCGGCCCGGTAATCTTCGACGGTCTTTTTGGCCATGGTGGATCTCCTTGTGGGATTCGTGATCTCGAATCTGCGCCTGCTGGCGTAGTCTTCGACCGACTCATCGCGGATCTCATCGGCGCGTTCGGAATCGCCTAAAACCGTCTCGGTGAAACGTGCGGCTTTTTCCTTCCGGCCTTCGATCTGTGCGCGGCTGAGTCGCTTCACTCTCCTACTTCTACGCCAGACTGTTACCGGCGTCCAGACGGAACAATCGGGGCGGGTGTTTGTTCGGCGATGAATCTGCCCGGTGGATTTGTTCGCCTGCGGGCGGTTGGGCCGGGAGCGCCGTCCCCGTGCGGCTTCCTGAAAAATGCGACGGGTTACCTTAACGTACTATAAGGCGAATGCGCCAAAACGCATCAAGATACATCTAATTCAAAAATCGGTTGGTTTCGGGGGGCCTCGTGCGCCGCTGCTTGCGTCTGCGCCTGCGGGCATTGCGCCGGGAACGCAGAGCGGAACGCAGATTGGATTCGGATTGGCGCCGAATAGGCGGGTCGAGGGTCGCGTGGTTGAGGATTACCACGGGGTAGATTTCCTGCCATTCGCGCTTTTGCTTGCGGAGTTCCGCGGCGGTGGTAATGGAAGCCTCGGTGGGTCTACCTGCGAAGGGCGGAAGACAACGCCTGAATAGCCCGCACGCCCGGTTCTTGAACCCTTTGGCGTCGAGCTTGACTTCCTCATCGTGCTCGCGGAGGAGCCGCGTGGCGAACCGCTTCACTTCCCGCTCAAGGCCGCCTACCATCTCGATCCGCCCCGCCCAATACAGTACAGTACAGTACTGGCGATACACGGGCCATACACGGGCCATACAACGAGTACGCTCTCCTTGATGCCAGAGAGCCAGCGGCTAAAATCTCGGAGGAATACAGTACAGTACAGTACCGCGCGGCACGGATGAACACGACCGGGCACGCCAGCCATGGCACGCAACCCCGCACGCCTTTCGTGGGCGCCACGGCACGCATGAAGCGGCGTCCACCCACGCCAAGCGCTATTCCTTCCTGACAGGCCGACGCTTTTCGCCCTGGCATCCCTCATAGAGTTTCCGCTATAGGGTTTTGGCACGCGTCTGTTGAATCGGCGGCGGTCGTCTGGTAGATCCGCCGCACCGTCCCAACTCCGACGCCCAATCTATCGGCGATTTCGCGCCAGCTTAGGCCTTGGCTAAGAAGTTCTGCCACCCGCTCGCGGCTAACCACCACTCTGGGCCGGCCGATTGGCTTTCCGCTCTTTGTGCCGTGCGCCTTGGCATAGTCCAAACCGGCCATCACCCGTTCCAGAATCACCGAACGCTCCGCGCGGATAGTCTTCACGGCTGACCTCCCGCGCCGTGGCAGACTTCGCCGGCGAATTCAAAGCCGTGTACCCGCCGTGTACCTCGATTCGGCGGAAGGAACGATTCTGGCGATTCTGGCCTATTGTGGAATGAATAACTTACGCATCTTGAGTGGGAGGAGAAGGAACGAATCCCTCCACCCACCCCATTCCACCAAGGAACTTTGGGGCCATTTCCCAAAATCGCCGCCGTGGACGTCCCTCCCCAAATAGTTTTGCGCGGCCTTCGGATCTGCCCCGCCACACGCTTTTGATGCGATAAAGGGAATATCATGAGCGAATCGCTTGTAATTCGTAAGGACGGCGCCCTCGACCTGTTGTCGCTCGGCGCGTTGGTTCACCGCCTGGATCCCGGCGTGATTCCATTTCGTAAGGCGACCGAGTGCCAGATTCACGTCAGCGGCGGGGAGTACAACGTCGCCGCCAATCTGGCGGATTGTTTCGGCATGGCCACGGGAATCGCCACCGCCATGGTCGATTACCCCATCGGCGACCTGATCTCGGAGCGCGTGAAGGCCATGGGCGTGAAGCCGTTCTACAAGCGATTCCAGCACGACGGCGTGACGGGCCCGAACATGGCGGCCGTCTACAGCGACCGCGGCCACGGCATACGCGCGCCCGTGGTGTTCTACAACAGGTCGAACGAAGCCGGAGCGCTGTTGAAGCCGGGCGACTTCGATTGGAGCGCCATCTTCGGAGCCGGCGTGCGGTGGTTTCACAGCGGTGGAATCTTCGCGGCCCTCTCGCCGACTACGGCCGAGCTTGTGATTGAAGGCATGCAGGCCGCCAAGGCCGCCGGCGCGGTGGTCTCATTCGATCTCAACTTCCGCGAGAAGCTCTGGAATCGCTCGGGCGGGACGGAACGCGCGCGCGAGGCGCTGGGGCGCATCGTCAAGAACGTGGACGTGCTCGTCGGCAACGAGGAAGACCTGCAGAAAGGGTTGGGCGTCGCCGGCCCGGAAGTCGCCGCGAAATCCAAGCTCGATCCGAGCGCATTTTTCGGAATGATTGGCCGCGTAGTGGAGCGCCACCCGCAGATCAAGGTGGTCGCGACCACACTGCGCGAGGTGCATTCCACCAGCCGCCACAGTTGGGGCGCGGTGGCCTGGATCGGCGGCGAGAACTACGTGGCGCCGGTGTGCGAACTGGATATCCTGGACCGCGTCGGCGGGGGCGATGGCTTTGCTTCCGGTTTCTTCTATGGTCTTCTTGCGGGCGAATCGCCGCAGGAAGCGGTTAATCTGGGTTGGGCGCACGGCGCGCTGCTCACCACGTTTCCAGGCGACACCACCATGGCGACGGTAGAGCAGGTGCGGGCATTCGCAAAAGGCGGTTCGGCGCGAATTCAAAGGTAAGGGATCGTCACGAAATAACCGTACCAACCGCTCCCTGACGGTCGCGGCTCTGCTCCTGATTCCGAGCCGCGACCGTCAGGGAGCGGTCCAGGCGAGATGGCACGGTTGTTTGTTGACAAGCTCTGAGATAAGGAGGTTGCTGAAAAAGGCTTCTCGGCCACGGATGAACACAGATGAACGCGGATTCGAAGAATGTAAGTATTTGTTTTCAATCCGCGTTCATCGGCGTTCATCGGTGGCCATTAATCCTAAGGAGTTTTTCAGCAGCCTGTTAAACAGAACGTCATAAGTAATTGCGCATCCGCTCTCTGACGTTCGCGGCTCCGA
>OCTA010003783.1_pt1 | contig 13388 bp, 9 predicted proteins | sample 1538991 | NCBI WGS metagenome assembly OCTA01 (sample SAMEA3539302, study PRJEB22396) | soil metagenome | biome: tundra; feature: field; material: soil | place: USA | collected 2010-05 | depth 0.15 m
GGCGTGGGGGACGGCGGCAACGCCATGGGGCCCCACGCCGGTTTTGATGCGCGTCTGGGCTTTGCGAGCATAGGTTCATCAGGCTGCAAGTCGGACAAACTGACCCACCACTGACAGTCTAATCCGGAAAATGCCGGCCGTCCGTTGACGGGGCTGGAATGCTGGCTAGTTTTGGAGGCGCATTAGTTATCTTTACTAGCCCTATTCAATCGGCGACCAGCCCTCATGAGCAACTACTCGCTACAGATCAACGGCCAGATTCATCGCGTGGACGCGGCTTCGGACACCCCGCTGCTGTGGGTCCTGCGGGACAATCTCGGCCTTGTCGGCACGAAATTCGGGTGCGGGATCGGCCAATGCGGCGCCTGCACGGTCCACTTGGACGGGGTACCCTCCCGCGCCTGCCTCACGCCCGTTTCGGTCGCGGCCGGAATGAAGGTGGCGACGATTGAGGGCCTGTCCCCCGACGCTTCGCATCCGCTCCAGCGGGCTTGGGTCGAGCTCGACGTGCCCCAGTGCGGATACTGCCAGGGCGGCCAGATCATGTCGGCCGCCTCACTTCTCAAACGGAATCCCCATCCGTCGGACCAGGACATCGACGACGCGATGTCGGGGAATATCTGCCGGTGCGCGACGTACGTCCGGATCCGGGCGGGCATTCACAGGGCCGCCGAACTCGTCGCAGGAAAGGAGGCCTCGTCATGAGCGCCCTTCAGCTCAAGTCCCACAGCCGGCGCTCATTCCTTAAGCTGTCGGCCCTCGCAGGCGGCGGTCTCGTTCTCGCCTACTACCTCAAGTCCGCCGGCACGGCCCTCGGGCAGGTCGCAAAACCCGAAGCCGGAACGATGGAAGGGACCTTTGCCCCGAACGCGTTCATCCGGATCGCACCCGACGGAAGCGTCACCATTTTTTCGGCGCGCCCGGAAATCGGCCAGGGAATCAAGACCTCGCTGCCGATGATCGTGGCGGAGGAAATGGACGTGGATTGGAAGAGGGTGACGGTGGTCTCGGCGCCCCTCGACCCCGCCTTCGGGCAGCAGGCTGCCGGAGGCAGCACCTCGACTCCCTCCTCGTACACGCCCCTACGCCGGGTCGGCGCGACCGCGCGGACGATGCTGATCCAGGCCGCAGCCCAGACCTGGGGCGTTCCCGAAACCGAATGCTATGCCCAGGATGGCGTCGTCCACCACAGGGACACCGGCCGGACGCTCGGCTACGGGGAACTGGTCGCGGCCGCGTCAAAGCTGCCGGTTCCCGACGAGAAGTCCGTCCGCCTGAAGGACCCGAACGAATTCAAGCTTCTCGGTTCCCGGGTCGGAGGAGTGGACAATCCGAAGGTCGTGACGGGGCAGCCGCTCTTTGGAATCGACCAAAAGGTTCCGGGGATGCTGTACGCCGTGTACGTCAAGTGTCCGGTCTGGGGAGGCAAGGTCGTCGATGCCAACATCGACCAGGTCAGGACCCTGCCCGGAGTCCGCGACGCCTTTGTCCTGAATCGCACGGTGCCCTACCACGATGACCTGGCGGGGCTCGTGCCCGGGGTCGCCATCGTGGCGGATTCGACGTGGGCCGCGTTCAGCGCAAGGAAGCATCTGGAGGTGAAGTGGGATTTGGGCCCCAACGCCGGGACAAGCTGGGCCGGATTTGCCGATGCCGCGAAGGACATGGCCCGGAATGCCACGGGCATGAAGGAGGTGCGCAAGGACGGGGACGCGGCGGCCGCCCTGAAGGGCGCAGCGAAGGTCGTGGAGGCGGACTACCGCTACGCGTTCATTTCGCATACAAATCTCGAGCCCCAGAATACGACGGTCAGCATCACGGGCGACGCGGTCGAAGTCTGGTCGCCCACCCAGAATCCGGGTGACACCCGCCGTTTCGTGGCGGAAGTGCTCGGCGTCCCCCCGGAGAAGGTGCGCGTCAACATCACGCGGGTCGGAGGCGGATTCGGGCGCAGGCTGCAGCCCGATCCGGCCATGGAGGCTGCGGCGATCGCGCAAAAGGCGGGCGCGCCTGTGAAGCTCACGTGGAGCCGGGAGGACGACATGCAGCACGACCATTTCCGGCCCGGCGGTTTCCACTCCTTCCAGGGCGGCCTGAATGAGAAGGGGCGCCTCGTGGCCTGGACGAGCAAGCACATGTTCTTCGACGGCGGGATCGGCCCCGATCATTTTCCGGGGCGGTTTGTCGCCAATTACCGGCTGGAGACCGGAAAGATCGCCAACGGAGTTCCGATGGGGCCGTGGCGCGCTCCGGGAAGCTGCACGTACGCCTTTGTCGTCTGCGGATTTCTGGACGAACTCGCGCACGCCGCAGGGCGCGATCCGGTCGCGTTCAACCTCGAGCTTCTGGGCGACCGCGGCATGGTCGAGGGCACCGGGCAGCGCGGCCAGCGCTACAACGCCGAGCGCATGCGCGGTGTCGTGAAGCTCGTCGCCGAAAAGTCCGGCTGGGGCCAAAAGCTTTCCCGCGGACGCGGAATGGGGCTTGGTTACTACTTCAGCCACCAGGGATACATCGCCGAGGTGGCCGAGGTGACGGTCACGCAGGGAGGCGACCTCACGGTGGACCGGGTGGTCGCCGCCGTCGATGTGGGTTCACAGATCGTCAACTTGAGCGGAGCGGAGAACCAGATTCAGGGCTCGATTATCGACGGGTTGAATGCCGCGTGGCGCCAGGAGCTCGACATCCAGGAAGGGCGCTTGGTGCAGGGCAACTTCCACGAATACCCGATGCTCCGGATCCCCGACGCACCGCGCAAGATCGAGATTCATTTCAACAGGACGAACTACAATCCGACGGGGCTGGGCGAACCGTGCCTGCCCCCGCTCGCCCCGGCCGTGGCCAATGCGGTCTTTGCGGCCACGGGGGTGCGCATTCGCGAGCTTCCGTTCTCCCGCACCGACCTGCGCTGGAGCTAGCCTGCCGGCGCTTCGCGGCCTCGGTGAGCGGACGCTGTCGGGATTGCGTTCACCCTGCTGCCGGGTGCAACACGTCATGCAGCGTCCGGAGCAGCTTCTCGGCCGTGAAAGGCTTGCTCAAGAGCGGCGGCAGCCCCAGTTCCGCGAACGTTTCCGGTCCGCCGCGTTCGCCGTAGCCGGTCATGCCCAGAATGGGCAGCTTCGGGTTCATCTGACGCAGCTTTCGGGCAAGCGTCGGGCCGTCCACGGCGGGCATCACAATGTCGGTGAGGACACCGGCAATCGCGCCGGGCATCTTCGCATAGACCGCGAGCGCCTCCGCGCCGTTGGCGGCGCAAACGGCTTTGTATCCGTGAAGTCCGAGGATCCGGGCCGCAACGAGGCGGATGGCGAGTTCGTCGTCGACGACGAGAATCGTCTGACCTTCGCCGCGGGCGGATTTCTTCTCCTCCGCGGCCTTGGGTGTCATTTCCGCGCCGAAATTGGCCGGCAGGTAGATCTCGAAGCATGTGCCGTGGCCCGGCGCGCTTTTGACCCGGAGGAAACCGCCGTGGCTCTTGGTAATGCCCAGAACGGTCGAGAGCCCCAGTCCGGTGCCCTTCCCTTTTTCCTTGGTGGTGAAGAAGGGCTCGAAAATCCTCTTGCGGTCTTCCGCAGAGATGCCCGTGCCGGTGTCGGTCACCTTGACGCAGACGTGCGGGCCTGGCTTCGCATGGGGCACCATCGCGGCAAAGGCCTCGTCCAGCGCCAGGTTTTCCGCAGCCAGGGAGAGGTCCCCGCCGTCCGGCATGGCATCGCGCGCATTGATGCAAAGATTCATGAGAATCTGGTGCAGTTGCGTGGCGTCCCCCACGATGGGCCAGAGATTGTCGGGCGCTTGCAGCCCGACCTTGATCGAGGGCGGAAACGTCTCCGCCGCGATGGCGACCGTCTCGCGCAGGAGGTCGCCGATCTTGACCGGCGCGCGCTCTCCCTTGACGCCGCGGGCAAATGTGAGCACCTGCCGGATGATCCCCGCTCCGCGCGTGGCGCTCGCCTCCATGGCGGCGATCATGTTCTGGTCGATCTCATCCGGGAGGCGTTCCTTGAGAAATGCCGTGGCCATGAGCACCGGGCCCAGCACGTTGTTGAGGTCGTGGGCAAGGCCGCTGGCGAGCGATCCGAGATTTTCCAGCCGCTGGGCCTGAAGAAACTGCGCCTCGATCTTCTTTTTCTCAGTGATGTCCGTGTTGATGGCGATGACGGAGGCGGGCCGCCCTTTCGCCAGATGGGCCCGGGTCAGCCTTGAAAACACCATCACTTCGGTTCCGTTCTTCGACCTCTGGGCCCTCTCGCCTGTCCATTCACCGCTCCGAAGCAGCGCCGCGTCGATTTCCTGCTGCCGGTCGTCGTGACTCAGTTTGAGCTCGAAGACGTTGCGCCCGATCGCCTCGGCCGCCGTCCAGCCGTAAAGGCGCGCGGCTCCGTCGTTCCAGTACCGGATCGTTCCGTCGGTCGTGCGCACATAGATGGCATCGGTCGCCTGGTCGAGAAGCGCGGCCTGCTCGCGGATTTTTTCATCGGCCAGCCGCTGCTCGGTGACATCCCGCGAGATGCCGACCAGCCCGGTGATAGTGCCATGGACGTCGCGAAGGGCGACCTTGGTCGTGGATACCCACGTCGTCCGGCCGTCGGGCCACGTCTCCTTTTCCTCGAGCCCGATGATCGGAACGCCGGTGAGGAGGATCCGCTGTTCATCCGCCAACGCCTGCCGTCCGTGCTCCTCGGTGAAGAAATCCCGGTCGGTCCGGCCGATCGCCTCCGCCGGACCCCGGAGGCCGAATGCCTTCGCCATGCTGTCGTTGATCCGGACAAAGCGGCTTTGCATGTCCTTGAAGTACACGTGATCGGGGATACCACCCACCAAGCTCGCGAAGAGCTCCTGCTCCCGTTGCAGGGCCGCCTCTATCTCATTGCGTTGTCGCTCGTTCTCCAGGTGCTCGAGCGCAAACGCGATGTCGAAGACCGCCTCTTCCAGCAGTGCGATTTCCTTCTCCCCAAATGCGTTCCTTTCCCCGAAATAGGCCATGAGCGCCCCGCGGACGACCCCGGCCTCGCGGATCGGCAGCGCGACGCAGGCCACAAGGCCGTGGCGCGCCGCCGCCTCGCGCCAGGGCGCGGCGCGCGGATCGTTGGCGAAGTCGTTGCATACATAGGTCCGGCGCTCACGGATGCAGCTGCCGCCCGGACCGCGGCCCTCCGGCCGGTCGTCGGCATAGACATTGATCTCCCGAAGGTAGCCTGTCTCTCCCGCCTCGCCGACGACCGTCAGGGCGGATGTCACGGGATCCACCCATCCGATCCACGCCAGCCTGAACCGGCCGTAGTCGACCAACGCTCGGCACACTCCGGCGAACAGAGCCTCCCGCGTCTCGACCCGCACGATCGATTGGTTGATCTGGCTCAGGACGAGATACAGCTGGTTGAGCCGGCCGATCTCCCGCTCATGCGCGTTGCGCTGCGTCACGTCGCGGTAGATGGCCAGGGTGAACTTGCGGCCCTCGATTTCGACCGACCGGCCGCTGACCTCGACCGGGAAAGTCGTGCCGTCGCGCCTTCGGTGGACCGTCTCGAAAACCGCGCCGTGGACCGAGGCGATGCCCTCGATTTGCCGGCCGAAAGTCCCGAAGGCTTCCGGCGGCCGGAGGCCGCCGGGCGGAAGCTGCCGCAATTCGTCCAGCGTGTAACCATAGCTCTCGAGCGCCCGGTTGTTGGCTTCGACGATATGGCCGTCCTCGTCCAGAAAAAGGATGATGTCGTTTGCCTGCCGCGTGATTGCCGCCAGTCGCTCGGCCATGCTCTTGTGCTCGCGTTCCAGGGCCAGCTCGCGCTCCAGCAGGGCCGAATGGCGATGACGCCACAGGTATGCAGCGGCCAGGAAGACGGTCGCCAGCAGCAGCGCCACCATGAGCGCGGCGCGCCAAACCTCGGCGCGGATGGGTGCGTAGGCTTCCGCCCGGTCGATCTTCGCAATGAGAATCCAGTCTGAGTCCGGCAAATGCCGGATGGAGGAAAGCACCGCCACGCCACGGTAATCGGTGCCCTCGGAAACGCCGGACCTGCCGCTTGCGGCCATTGCCGCCGGCAAATTCGGTTCATCGAGCGGGCGGCGCAAAGCCAGCGCCGTGCCGTGCCGATGGCGCAGTTCGTTGAGGTAGAGCACGTCGCCGGCGTCGCGGCGCACAAGCATGGTTTCCGCCGTCGCGCTCGCCGTCGGCCATGTCTGCAGCATGGGAAAAAGAAACTGCGCCGGGTTCAGCCGCATCACGATCACGGCGATGGGCGCATTCTCCCGGGCCCCGGGGGCGAATATCGGCACGAGCATTTCCATGTGGATCGTGCCGTTCGCGCCGTCGCGGTGCAGCTCGGTCAGCAAGGCGTCGCTGGAGTGAAGGGCATCGGGCAAATACTCGTGCGCCGCCGCCGCCTGCGGCTCGCTCGTCTCCGGAACGGCCAGCCGCAACTGTCCGGTCGCCTCGAACACAAGCGCCGATTCATAGCGTCCGTCGGCCCTCATCAGGTCCAGCCAGCGGGCCACCTTTCCCCGGACCGTCGCGGAATCTGGGTTGCCGAGCAGGGACGCCACGTCCTCGGCCACGAACGGCGCCCGCACGAGAAACTGTCCGTCGTCCAGCCGCTCGCTGCGCCAGCTGGAAATCTGCTCGGACTTGAGGTCTGCGACCGTGTTTAGTTGGCTCTGAACGCTATCTCGGACGGCGGCCTCCTGGTGGCGGATGTAGAACAGGCCCGCCACGGTGATGGCGACCGCAACGCCGGCAATGATGCTCAGCAGGCTCCAGGCGAAACGCCTCCCGCTCGCAGAACCTTTCGGATCCGCTTCTCCGCCTGCTGGCGGCGCCGCTGGATTCGGCGCCTGGGGACTTTGATGCGTCACGGTCGTGGATCCGACCTAAAGACTGGGGTGCTTGCCGTCCTGCCGATCCAATCGACTGGGCCGGCCCTAGTCGACGTTAAACGCCGTAGTTCAGAGCAACTCCCCCTGGATCCCTCCCGGATGGAGTTTTTCCGGAGCCACGCCGAGGAATTCCCCGTATCGCTCGAGCCAGTCGTCGAGCTTGGCGATGTAGTACTCCGGGTCGTACGGAGCCGCTTCCGCGTCGTACAGGGCGACGGGGCGGGCCCGCTGCCAGTCGCTTGTGCGACTCTTGGAGCGCGCGGTGATGTAGTAGCTGACGCGCTCACCCATGCGCGGCCGGGGTGTCATCTGGAGCGCGGCTTCCGCCGCCGCCCGCCTCGGCTTTCCTCCGGAGGCGATCAGCTGTTCGTAGGCGTCGGGGTTCTGGCCCAGGGTCTCGCTCTTGGCCAGCTCCTCCACAGGGACCTGCTTGGCGGCAATCCGGCCCCGGTACTCCTCGACTAGGGCGAGCGGGGAATCGGAAGTCTGCCCGACCAGGAAATGGATCAGGCGGTCGGCGAGGCGCTGGAGATAGGGTTCGATTCCCCGGGAGCGCAGCGCGCTTCCTCGCAGGGTGATCCTGCGGCCGTCGAAAAGGGCGTAGTTCTTCGCCTTGTAGCAGAACATGGCCTCGTAACTCCCGTCGAACTCGAGCTCGATGCCGCCCGGAAGGATCTGTGCGACAAGGGAAAGCAGCGCGTCCGGTTCCCGGTAATAGCGCTCGGAGGCGAGGTAGATCCCGTCCGTGTCCGCCTCGAGGATCGTGCAGCCGTGCCGCGTGAATTCCTCGATCAGTTTCTGCAGGAGTTCGCGCCCGCGCCGGGTCACCTCCGCGGCGAGTTCCCCGTCGCCGAAGCGCGCGCCGGAAAAGCCGAGGTATCCATAGAATGAGTTGATGAGGATCTTGAAGGCGGCCTGCCGGGCCTGCGCCTCCGCCCGCTCCTCCTCGGTGGGTGCGCTGCGGGCGAGCAGCTTGCACTTCAACCGGTAATCCCGCAGCGACTTGAGAAGGGGGATGAAGACGCCCAGCGAGTCATTCGCGGGGTTCCGGGCGATCGCGAGAAGCAGGCTCGGGTAGAGCGAGGCGACGTCGAAGTGCAGGACATTGCGGAAGACGCCCGCATGAAAGCTGCGCGTGTAGCCCCCCTCGAAGGGCCGGATTTCCGGAGGCAGGGGGCAGGCCTGCCGGGCATGGTAGTACTCCTCCATGAGGAGCAGGTCGATCTTCGCCGTCGTCCCCCGCAGGGTCGCCTCCTGAAGGAGAATGGGGAAGGCCCTCGCCTGCTCGAAATACGTTGGCAGCAGGATGTCGGCGAGTCCGCGGGTCTCCCGCAGATCGTCCTCAAGATAGGCGCAGAACCGCGGCCGGTCGTTCTCAAAGACCGATGCGATCGCGCCGCCCTCGATGTACGTGCGGCCCGCTCCGTCCCCCGGGGTGATCCCGAAATAAACCGCCGCCTCCTTGAGTCCGTACGAGGTCATCTCCCGCACCGTGATGTCGTACAGCTGCACGAGCAGGTACGTATCGATGACGGCGCGGCCCGGCAGGTCGCAGCGCGGGAAGTCGATCCACCGCTCGGCGGCCTTCAGCCGGCTGTTGCGGAAAGACGCCGGGGCGCCGTAACGGCCCCAGGCGCAGGGAACCCGGAACCTGCGGCAGCGTTGCCGGAGATAATCGAGGTCAAAGCGGAACAGGTTGTGCCCCTCGATCGCATCCGGATCGAGTTCCGCAAGCGCCTCGTTGAATGCCAGCAGAAGCCGGCGCTCGGCGTCGTCGGCCAGCGCCTCGATGATCAGCAGCCGGCTGCCGCCGCCGCACCGCAAGCCGATCGCGATCGCGCGATCGGCCGGACGCGCGGCATTGGAAAAACGGCCATCCGTGGAATACGTCTCGATGTCGAGCTGGCAACGCCGGAGCTGCCCAAAATTGAGATCCCTGTACAGCCGCGCGCGGGTTTGGATCAGGTACTGGCTCTCGATGGGGCGCACCGCGTCGGTGCCGCCCGAATCGCGCGCCTGTTGCAGGAATGCGTCGTAGGCATCGAGCGTGTCGGCGTGCACGAGCCGGCTGAAGGCTCCCTCGCCTCGAAGCGCCTCGACCGTCAGGCCGGGGAGTCCGGGATCGATTTCGGACCCGGCAAGCCATGCAAAGGGCCGGAACGTCTCGATCCTGTCCTCCCTCCCTCCCCCGGCCGCCGCCACCGTCGTGTGGACCCGGCCGTCGCCGTCTATCCAAACGCCGCAAAGCGAACCGGCCCCGGACATCAGAACGGCTTCAGGTACGCCATCGTGACGGCGACAATCGCCAGGACGGCGGTCAACGTGACCCAAAGGGCGGTCTTGCCCCGCTGCCGGTATGCGAGGGAGGTGAAGCTTGCGATCCCCAGCCAGCAGACGAACTTGACGGCCACCCATCCCGTGACGGCCATGCCGAACTCGAGCTGCCACATCCGAAATCCGCTCGCGAGGACGAGGATGGCCGCAATCCCCGAGAATATCGCCATCCGGGTCTTCGTTTCCGGCGGGGCGGCAAACGCATAAAAAGTCGCCCCGATCAACAGCAGAACCGACGAAATATGGAAGATATGAAGGAAGTTGAATTCGGCCGGACTCATGGTTTTGGACGTGGATTCTCTAACGCAAGATATTGACACCCCGCCTGTGCCGTATGCCAAAGGCTCGAGACCTTTTTATATCTAAGTGGGCGCCCCGGCTGCGTCTTTTGCTTTCCGATTTACGGCCTAGCAGCATCCGCAGCGTTCTGGCTCCCGGTAAGGATTCAAGGCAAAGAGCGTTGTTAAAGGCACCTCGAACACTGTAGGGTGTCGCCTCAAAGGATAGGCGCTCGGGCCCCTGCGTCAAGGACCGTGCGCGTTTGCGCCATGGCACAGCTTAGGTAAAGGAGGCCTTTCGGGTCGTTGCTGGCCGCATTGGCCGGCTCTGGGCCGCCTCGCACGGGGCGGCCGGTTTGACGGCCAGATTGGGACGAAGCGCGAAGCGCGGAGATGGCGAGGCGAAGCCGAGTCCCGGAGGGATGGTCTTGGCGGGCGCCCTTTGGGCAGCCAAGACCACAATTGGCCAGCTCCGACCCGAAAGGCCTCCTTTACCTAAAGCTGTGCCTTCACCTGCGTTCAGCCCTATGACCCGATGATGCTCTCGTCCAGATGCTGGACGATCAACTCCTGGATCGTCGCAAGGAACAGGTAGCACAGGAACGCCTGGCGCACGCCCTCCTCGAGCTTGGCTATGTCCACCTCGCCCGCCTCGAGCGATTCGTCTGAAAGGCTCTTCAGAAACCGCTCTCGCAGGCGCAGCCGCACGGCGGAGCAGGCCCGCGCGGTTGGTTCGGCATTGTCCTGGTCGAGAACAATGACCCCTCCCACCGAAAATTCCGGGCCGAACAGGGCAAGGAGCGTGTCGACATCGCCCGACTGGGCCGCCACGAGGTCGCGGGTCCATTCATCGCTGAACTCGGCGTCCGGATCGGGCGACGAAACCGGCGCGGCCGGCGCCGCGCGCAGGTCGTCGACCAGCCCCCGGATCACGTCCACGAGAGGGGCGACCACCGGCAGGCTGAGCCTGACCTCAATGCGCTTCATCGGGCTCCAGGATCGCCGTCAGGTGCCATTGCTGCAAGGTGAACATGTACGCCTCCGCCGTCTCCCGGGCCCCGCTCCACACGACGGACCTGCCCTTTTCGTGGACCTCGAGCATGTGCTTTCGCGCCTTAACCTCGCTGTAACCGAACACCTTCATGAACACGAGGACGACGTACGACATGAGGTTCACGGGATCGTTCAATACGACCACGCGCCAGACCGCGGCCAGCTGCACCTCGCTCTCCACCTGAGGCTGTGAAGAGGGGTTGGACTTGCCGGCCGGTGCGTTCATGCCATCGCGGCCCGGCCGGCCTCCGCGACCGCGGACGCAACCCTGGCCTCGGCGTCGGCCGTGGCGATCTTTTGGATGTCTTTTTGCGAGCGCCACTTCAGCTCCACGACGCCCTCCTTGAGTCCCCTGCCCCCGACGGTGATGCGCAGGGGAATGCCGATCAGGTCGGCATCCTTGAACTTGACGCCCGGGCGTTCCGCGCGGTCGTCGATCAGGACGTCGGCGCCCGCCCGCTCCGCGGCGGCCCCGAGTTTCTTGGCCCAGTCCGCGGCCTCAGGCGACGCCGGATCCAGAAGGCAAACGAGAACCTGGAACGGGGCGATCGCCCAGGGCCACAGGATGCCGTCGACATCGTGGGACTGTTCGACGCAGGCCTGGAGGGTCCGGCTGATGCCGATTCCATAGCAGCCCATCACCATAAGATGGCTTTGTTTCTGGTCGTCGGTGTAGACCGCCCCGAACTTTTCCGAATACTTGGTCCCCAGCTTGAAAATATGGCCGACCTCGATCGCCCGCGTGATCTTGAGGGGCTCGCCCGTCCGGGGATCGGGCTCGCCCGCGCGGACGCGCCGGAAGTCGCCGAACCGGGTGACGTCGAGGTCGCGTGCCGCATTGACGTTTCGCACGTGGAAGCCATCCCGGTTCGCCCCCGTCGTCCCGTTGCCGACCAGGCGGATGGCATGGTCCGCAAAAACTCCGGCGAGCGCAGCCCGATCCTTGATCGAGCCCTTGACCGCCCCGAGGCTGCCCGGCCGGGCGCCCATCAGTGGGGCGATCTCCTCGGGAGTCGCCGGTCGGAAGAGACTGAAGCCGAGCGAACCGAGCTTTGCCTCCTCGAGTTCGTCGCAGCCCCTTAGAATGATCGCGAAGGGCTTGCCGTCTCCGACATAGATGAGGGTCTTGAACTGGCGGTCCGCGGGCACGTTGTACGGCGGGGCCTCCAGTGCGGCGATCGTGACGACCCCGGGGGTCGGAAATTCCTCGAGGGGACCTGAGGGCGGCGCATCCGGTAGATCGCGCGGCACAAGGCCGCTCGTCGCCTTTTCGCGGTTTGCCGCGTAGCCGCTCTTCTCTCCATAGACGACATCGTCGTCGCCCACCTCGGCCGGCACCATGAATTCCTGCGACGCGCTTCCGCCCATGACACCCGTGTCCGCCTCGACCGAAATCGTCTTCAGCCCGGACCGGGCGAAGAACCGCTCGTAGGCCACCTTCATGGCCTGGTAGCTGCGCAGGGCGCCCGCGTCGTCCGCATCGAACGAGTAGGCGTCCTTCATGATGAATTCCCGGGCCCGCATGAGCCCGAACCGCGGCCGGATCTCGTTGCGGAACTTCGTCGCAATCTGGAAGAAATTCTTCGGCAGGTCGCGGTAACTGCTGATCTCCGCATGGACGAGCGGGGTGATGACCTCCTCGTGGGTCGGCCCCAGCACGAACTCGGGCTCCTGGGCGCCCGTGCGCCCGGCTCCCGCGTGGTCCGCCCGGTACATGATCTGGCGGGCGGCGGCCCATCGCGGGCCCTGCTGCCAGAGCTCCGCCGGATGCAGATGCGGCATCTGAAGCTCGATCCCCCCGCCGCGCTCCATTTCCTCGCGGCAGATCTGCGAGAGGCGCCGGACGACCCGCAGGCCCAGGGGAAGATAGGTGTAGAGGCCTCCGCTCAGCTTTCGGACGAGGCCCGCGCGAATGAGCAGGCGATGGGAGGCGATTTCGGCGTCGGCCGGACTCTCCTTGAGGGTCGGAATGAAGTACTGGGACCAGAATTTCATCGGGCCGGCCAAAGAAGCAGGCCCCTCCCCCAGGGGCAACGGTAAATGTCCGGTTCCAGACGGAGACAGGCCTTGCGCGAATCCTCCGATAAGCTGACGGAGGTTGCCAAGGGCTGCGCAATGCGAAGACTTTGGGAAGCACCGATGGCAGCCGACCGCAGACCCTGGCCGATGAAGTGGATCATCCTCGCCATGATCCTTTTCGTCGTGCCCTACACCTACCTCACGCTCCATTTTCGGAAGCCGGGACCGTCCTATGAGCCGTACCGGGATGCCCGCGAAAAGACCTTGATCGCCCGGTCCGGCTTCCGCCGCGTCTCGCTTTCCGCGGTCCAGGCCGACTCGGCGCGGGAGATCGAGCGGGCGGGTCCGTCCGCCCTCGTTTCGTCATCGCCGGGCGGCCTGCCCGGCGAACTGCGCGCTGCCGTGATCACCCCGCCCTTCCTTCCAGCAGCGATCGGCCAGGTTTCCGCTCCGCCGAGCCTCGATTCTGAGCGGCCGTACGCGATCCGATTCGCCTGCACGACATCGAGCCTTCAGCAGGCCCTGTCGGGTGCGCGCCTTTATATCCGCGGGGCCGATGCATACCTCCTGACCGACTTCGTTCACCTCCCCGCCGGTCTCTCCGCGCGCACGGACGGAAAAACCGTCGCGATCGAGATTCCCCCGAGCACCTTCGATCCCGGCAAGCTGCGCCTCACGCTGGTCGGCCAGAACGGTTCGCGGTCCTGGGACCTGCAGGTGCGCTGAGGCCCACTCTCCCTAATCCACTGATTTGCCCAACGCATGCACTCCGGCGGAGTTGCGGCCTCATGTGCCGGCTCTTGGCCCCCATCTGGCCGGCATCAGCCGGCG
>OCTA010003784.1_pt1 | contig 13388 bp, 6 predicted proteins | sample 1538991 | NCBI WGS metagenome assembly OCTA01 (sample SAMEA3539302, study PRJEB22396) | soil metagenome | biome: tundra; feature: field; material: soil | place: USA | collected 2010-05 | depth 0.15 m
GCCACACGCCGGAGAACTTCCGCCGCAGTAAAATCTCGTCATCGTTCATGCAGGAGTAAACTTATCGCTATTCTTGTCTAGTTGCTACCTTTAGTTATTGACGCATCCTAAGTTCATTTCCAGAATTGTCCAGCTCCCATTCCACTGTAGTCGATGAACTTCCATGTTTTCCAGCGATGACGGGGAATAGCTAATTCCCTGGCCAGTTGTAAGTCGAAAGCAATTTACCGTCATTTCCGACTAGCAGAAGAGCGGCGCGCCCACTGTCGAGATGTCCATTCAAGTCGCGTCCACTTCGTACATCTTTAAACGAAACTTGATGCTGATCTGATTCCGATGTGACGACATACAGCGTCGCACTAGGGTAGCTGGTCGGACAGATAATGATTCCCGGATCGTTGAGCGTCGTCGTATAGACAGGTACGATCCCTGCGGCCTTCATTGCATAACGGTAAACTTCGCCCAGCGATTGCAAGTTGTCATTCAGTTCAAGCGGAAACGCTGAAAAGAGGATCTTGCCCTTGCCCAAAGGCGTTTCCATCCAATCCTCGCCACCATGCAAGACTGCTCGATTAAGGACGGTTGTCTTATCGCCTGAAAAACTGAGTGCTAAGTTGCCGCCGGGGAAATGCAAGCCATTTTCGCGGATTGTGAGGGGTTCTGTTCGATAGGGCGGCTCGAAGTCGTTCAGTGGTGCATGCGTGTGGAGATGAGCATCTGCGTCGAACGGGCCCGTCACAAGCAGGATTGCGCCAGATCTTACTTTCTCCTCGATCGCTTTCCACGCTGAGTCGGTGAGGCCGAACGGCGAGGGAAGAAGTATCAGCTTGGGAGAGCCGAGCAACTCGGATTGATATTCACCAACTGCATACGCTTGGCCTCGCGCGTAGGAATAAAGAGCGCGAACAGCATTCTGCTGAGCTTTTAGAGCGAGTTCCTTCAAGACAGACATTTGAAACGACTGAGGCAGAATTAGTGCCACCTCGGGCAGCGCGAGAGCTGTGGCTGCTGGTGCAGCCTTGCGAGCAAATTCGCCCAGATCGCGCATTCTGTTTTCCCAAACTTTGGCTGACCCATCGCTACGCTGCATGCCGAAATCGATCTCGCGCGCCCAGTCCCATTGCATGGCTCCGGTTGAACCCGCGGCAAACCCCAACGCCCACTTGCGCTCTGTTAATCCAAGGCCTGTGAACTCGTCGTACCGCCAAGCTCCATCGGGAGCCCAGACGGGCTGATAACCGGTCTCCCCTGTTATGTTAGGCAAACCCGGCCGCTTGGCCACCACTGAATCCCAAAGCAGCGCATCGTCTTGCCAGTAAGTATGATTAGTTGTGAAAGAAACCCCCGCACCACCATAGAACTGATTGAGAACTCGATCAGTCACTCCACCTTCATCTTGCCCCACATCAATCAACTGCTTGGACCCAGCAGAACGGATCAGTGTCACCATCATGCGTACCCACTCGCTGAACATGTCCTGCGCGAACAGGTTGTAGTCCAATGCGCGAATCTCACGCGGGTCACCGTATCGGTCATATGTGAGGTCGGCAATCGATGGAAGGGGCACAGCATCGAAGCTCCCAAGTTGTTCGGGAGGGACCGACCATGCATCTGCAAGCGATGCGAGTTTATCGTCGTACTTTTTACGAAGCCACCGGCGCCACGCGGCAGTCTCGGACGGATCGCCATTGGGATAATTACCTTTGAAGATGACGCGCGGGTTTGAAAAGCTGGGCTCGTTGATAAGATCCCAGGAGAGCCAAGGCACATCTTTAAAACGCTCGACTACAGAGCGAATATATGTCTGCTGAACGCGCGCGGACGTTGGATCCGTGTATGGATTGGGCCGAATTGTGGTTGGATCTTCACTCCCAAGAGCGCCAGAATGAGGCGAGAACGCAAAGAAAGTAAAGTTTACTGCGATGTTATGATGCTGCGCACAAAGCAGAAATGCTTCGAGATTGCGAAGAAAGCGTTCGTTTACACCGCCGGTATCCCCCTCAATGAATCGAGCATTGGGCATCCAGACTCCCGTGCGCACAAAACTAACGCCGTGGTGCGACATCTCATCGAAGTCTTTTTCCCAAACCCACGCGTTTCTCGGTCCAGAAAAATCCCATCCATTTTCTTCGGTGGTGAAATAATTTGTACCGACAGGAAAAAACGGCGCGTCGGCACGCGTAATGAAATCCCCACGGACGGCTAAAGTGGGCCCGGAATGAAGCTCGCGAGTCTCGCTGACCCAGAAGCCATTTTGATAAAACTCACGAAACTGCCCGTTCTCATTGTAAGCGGCGGCAATCTTATAGAAACCGGGCGGCAAAGCCCTATGGAAAGGCGCGACAACGTCAGTAGGTCCGGAATGATCGACAGGAAGCGTCGCTGAATCGAAAAGATCTTTTTCCGAACGGATGGCAATTCTGATTTCACCTCTTACGATTCGATTCAAGCGCTCCTGCTGCAAGGCATGAAGATGGACACTTATGAACGGAGGTTCGCCGGGGCGCACGGCAGAGAAGAGAGTCTCGACAGAGAATTCGGTTGCACCGAGACTGGCATAGACCGCGGATTGGCGGATGAGTGTGATCCCATCCTCGCTTTGCCAGTAGCCGGGCTGAGGGCAAAAGTCCAAAACAGCAACGCGACTTCCGCGCATCGGGCCCGACGTATGATTGGCGATGATTACGGGAGCCGCAACTAGCAAACCGGTGTTGTCGACCATGTAGCCGAGACCATCGAGGCGGCCTTCCACAGAGAAGAACTTCTGTGCATGGATATGAGGGATTTGCGGAAACGAATATCCGGTTTTCCACGCGAATTGCGCATCGGCAGGTACGGGCACTTCGTAAGTGTGACGGAAACCAAGAACAGTTGAGTAGCTATCTTGCGGACGCGCCTGAATGAACTTTCCGTCGACTTCAGAGACCGGGACCCGCAGCGGCTGACCACCGATAACGAGCAGATTGCCACCCGCCTGGAGATAGTCTTCAATCGCCTTCCAAGCGTCGGACGGTACTGCCGAGCCATATGGCAGAATCAGCAGTTCACTATCGTTCAGAGTCGCTGGCACTTTGAGTTTAGCCAGATCTGCGAAAAGGGGGTCCATTCCGTCAAGCGCCTTTGCCAAAAGAGGGCGGTCAACCGGCTCACTGGACACAGTTGGAAAACCAGGCTGCCAGAAGACGACAACCTTTGCGAGCAAGGGGCAAGGCAAAAGGAATGTTAAAAATGTGAAGAGTGCATAAATGCGCAGATAAGACGGTTGCACATATTCGGCTTGACGATGAATATTCATTTCCAAACCCCGACTAAAGTTAACCGTAGATTGGGTAGCGCCTGAGCACAGGCGAACAGAGGCCGGCTTGATGAGGATACGGAACTTACGTGACGCGAAAACCGCATCATTATTTCTTGAATGGGAACGATATCATAAGTTAGTATCTCAACGCCACCAACAACAGCAGCAAAGCGTGGGTTTAACATACTGAAATGGATCACTTGAGGAGACAGATCACCAGATGAACCGTCCTCCCCGCATGAGCGATGTAGCAAGGCTTGCCGGTGTGGGTACGATGACGGTCTCGCGCCTGCTAAGCGGGAGCGTAAAGGTAAGCGAGGAGACGTCGAAGCGGATATTTGACGCCATCGAGACGCTCAACTATCGCCCCAATGAAGTGGCCCGCGCGTTGCGCGATCAGCGGTCTCACCAGATCGGAATCGTCGTTCCAAATTTGCTGGATCCTTTTTTCGCGATCTCTGCGCAGACGGTGAGCGTCGTAGCCAAGGAGCACGCCTATTCCGTAATCATCGCCACGGCAGATGAAGATGTAGACATGGAATACGCCGAGGCGAGCCGCATGTTGCGGCGGCAGGTCGAGGGGTTCGTGATTATTCCAGCTGCTGGAGGGGTCTCCCGAATTGCGGGTGCGGAATTCAATCGGACGCCAATTGTTACCTTGGATCGTCCCATAGAAAACAGTTCTTACGACAGCGTGGTTGTCGAAAACCGATCGGGAGCGCAACTTGGTGTCAATCATCTGATCCAGCATGGGCACAGCCGAATTGCCTTTTTCGGTCTCTCACGCAGCCTCTATACAATTAAGGCCCGGTACGAGGGTTATCGCGACGCGATGAAGAAAGCCAATCTCAAACTTGAAGCGTATTTTGGCAACAGCACTCAGCTTGAAATGCTTTCCACGCTTCGCAGTGTTCTATTTCGAAAGGACGCTCCAACCGCAATTTTCTGCAGTAATAACCTGATCACCAGAAATGCAATCCATTCACTTTCTCATCTCAAGATTCGAATTCCTGACCCTGTGGCTTTGGTGGGATTCGACGATTTTGAAACGGCGAATATTCTTAACCCTTCCTTGACTGTGGTGCGGCAGCCTATTACTGATATGGCTCGCATTGGTGCGAACATTTTGTTCTCGAGGCTTCTCAATGGTGATACTAGCGACCGGGGCAAACACATCGTGTTGCCGGTGGAACTGATTGTTCGCGATTCCTGCGGCCTTCGCCACAAGCCATCGACCCTCCGTAAGCAGGAAACCACTGAAGGCGCGCTGCTTCGATAGAGATAAACGCACCGCCACCCGCATATTTGATTCAACATGTAAAGTTAATTTACTTTCAGTTTCTCCTCCTTCAAATTCCATCCACGCAAACTGAAGGCCGGTTTGACTGAACCCGCAGGGAAGGCGACCGTGATGGTTCGGCTCTCGCCGGGCAGCAGCGAGACATAGTTTTCGCTGTAGTAAGCCGGCAGGATGCGTTCACCCGTGGCGGCGTCCTTGAGAGTCAGCTTCACCATCAGTACGGCGATCGTGCCCGAATTCTTGATATTCACCGTAGCCTTGCGTTCGACACCGTCAGGAGTGACGAGGGCAGAAGACGTCAATTTTGCTTGAGGAAGGTCATCTAACTCGCGCAGGGTTGCTTCTTCGTTAGCCCACCAGTAGAAGTTGTCGCTGATATGGGCCCCTGCGGCGTCGCTCACATTCAACTCCACCAAAATAGTGTGGCCGTTCGAGAGCTTGGCGAGATCGGGCCGGGCAACCGGTGTCCGCGCGTTGGGAGCGGCCGTAGCATTGAATGTCTGCTCATCAAGATTCTTACCATCGAGGCTCACGACCTTCAATCCGACCGTCAGTGTGCGAGCGTCCCTGAGGTTAATCAGATCGACGGCACCACTGCTGAGGTCGAGTTGCGCGTGCACCGGCTCGCAAGCCTTTTGTGTGCCGTAGAAGCTGGATTGTGTGTCGTAGTCCGAACCGAGAAAATTCCATTCCATGCTCGGCCATGCGGGCTGTGTCATCCAGATCATGCGTCCTGCATTAGGTTGCCACAAGTGTGCTGCGAATCCTTCGAAGATTGCGCGATGGCCTACATAATCGAGCATCTGCGCCTTGCGTTCGAAATCCTCAAGACTTGTAGGTGCCCCGAATTCAGTGTCCATGTGTTCCATAAATGGCGCGACAGCTCCGTTTCCTGTCTGATGCCAATCGTGATAGGACCAGGTATCGCTGATGGGCCACCGGTCGGGCTCAGGGATGAAAGCCTTTATGCCTTCGAGCGTCGGCACGCTAGGAATTCCGAGCTCCACGCTGAAACCACGGTTGATGCGGTAGTAAGTTTCAATTGGCTGAAATTGGTAGGGACCTGAGTTGCGCAGATTCACCTGATTCGAGCTACCCGTATAGTAGCGGGTATGGTCGAGTGTGCGCACAAGATCGGCAAGACCCCGGTTGATGATAGGCTGCGGCACACCTTCGTTGCGTCCGCACCATACGACGATGGAAGGGTGATGGCGAAAACGGAGAACGCTATCGCGGGCATTTTTGAGAAAAAGCTCTGGGTCCTGTGCTTCGAGGTTGTATCCCTGCGTGGATTCCCAGAAGTCGTTCCACACCATCAAGCCGTACTTGTCGGCCAGTGCATAGAAGTTCTCCTCGGTATCCTGTCCCATCCAATCTCGAATTATATTCACATGGGCGTCGCGATGCAGGCGAAAGTAGGGTTCTAGATGTTCTACGCTGACTCGCTTGCGGCTGTCGTCCATACCCCAATTGCCGCCGCGTGCGGCGATACGCATACCGTTCACCTTGATGACAAGGTCGGTGCCAAGCCAAGGGCCATCAACCGCGCGGATGGACGCAGAGCCCTCCGCTTCCGGCGCCAGTGAATGCACCCAGGTGTATCGAAAATAATCGCGGTACTCTGCAGGCACCTGGTCCATGTTGGTAAGTACAGATGGCGTCTTATCTTCAATGCGCCGTATTCCTTCGTGTGATTCGTTGATCAGTGGTAGCGCCTCATCATGGGTGCGACTGGGCAACACTTCAATGCGGTGCAAATGGCCGTTTGTGTCGAAGAGTGAAGTCTCGTAACTTACCTCTCGCATGCCGAACTCGATATGGCTCTCTGCGCTCTGCGTCCCACCGGCTACGAAGCTCACTTTGAGCGTGTGGAGGGTAGGCTCTCCATAACCATTGGGCCACCAAAGCTTCGGATGTTGCACCTTGAGTTGCGAAAACTCCTGTGGATTTAACCGGACGATCGTTTCACCGGAAACCAGCCTTACGTGCTTACGCACTTGGACGTTGTCGAAGGATGCTATAACGTCGCCCTCGACCCCTCCGTTTGAAGTATTCGTGAGCGGTGCCTCAATTTCTATGTCAGCCTCGCTTCTGTCGGCATTGGGCAACGTAGTCACGACTTGCAGATCCCCAATTAGAACAACGCCAGTTGCGGTTATAGTCACATCTTGCCAGATGCCGGTGTTTCGGTCGCGAATTCCCGGAATCCAATCCCAGCCTTCGGTCGCAGAGAATGTAGGGCCGTCTAGCACCTGGATGCCGCCGTTCTCGCCCGGGCCAGCCTTGATAGATTGTTCGTGTGCAATTCCTGGATGGGGTGGGGGGCTGACTCGCACGGCGAGCGCATTAGTATCGGAGCCTGGTAAGAATTTCGTGACGTCGAAGTTGCCGCGAAGGAAAGCACCGGTGAAATCGCCCAACCTGTGACCATTGAGCCATACTTCAGCGGCATAGTTGACGCCTTCAAACGTCAAGGTCACGTGTTGCCCATTCGTTTTAGACGGAGACTTGAACTCCACCCGGTACCAGTAATCCTGGTGTGCCAGGCTCTCGGGGATTGCCAAATTATTTAGACCGTAGTCGGGATCGGGATAAATTCCTCGATCAATCATGGTAGTCAGGACTGTGCCTGGCACGGTTGCCGCGAGCCAATCCTTTGATGCGAAGCCCGCCGTGGAAAGCTCTTCGCCGGTTGCCTTGACATCAGGCGCCGCGGCCAGCTTCCAACCACCTGAAATCTTCCAAGGATTTTCTCCGACCAGCTGCGTGTGCAGATCGATATCCTGTAGCGTTTTAGCGACCGGTTTTTGGATCGCACCCTTGCCCCGAGGAAGCGTGGAGGGGTCTTGAGGCTCGATCTGGCCAGCCATACCGTGTGTTTGCACAGCCCAATGTTTCGTCGCTTCTTCATAAGTAGGAAGTTTGAAATCAGGGGGAGCCGCGGCGATGGCTGATATTTCATTGGACGTCAGTGCTTCACGATAGATGCCGAGATACGCAATCTGACCGCCAAAGTGATGGTCAGCAACTCCGGCCGGCGATGGTGCTATCTCAAGTCGTGGCGATACGATGCCTTGCGCGATGGAGGAGGATGCCACCTCGGCACTGTCGACATAAAGAACGACTTTATTGCCATCGCTCGCGGCTGCAGCGAAGTGCCAAGCAGAATTGATGAGCGACGTCTGAGCAGCAATTAGGTGATTTGTGCTTTGTGCGCGGCCCAGCCATAGACCGACATGATTATCCTCGATGCCAATATAACGAGCATCTTCGGATGCTGGATCGCCGATACCAGCGATCAGAACCGTTCCAGTCAGAGGCTCCGCTGCATGAAACCAAAACAGCAATGTCCATGGCGCGCGACCATCTAGGAGCGAGTCGTGAATCAACTCTGATTGTTTGTTCACACCAAGGCGGTCTAACAATGCAGTGGTGCGAACATCGAGTGGAGAGGGCGGCGCGATAGTCTTGGTTAGCCCCGGTCCGTCCAAAAGGAAGGTCGCGTTATACGGACCGTAGTCTGCGATTGGCGCGGTTTGGCATCGGGCGACGGGCATAAATGGCAAAACTGCGATTGACGCGTAGAGCGCTCGAAGACAAAGTTTGCGGAAGCGTGTCGATAGAATGCCGGCATTGAGACGTTTGTTGTTCGATGTTTGCATCACGATCCTATCCATGCGCTTGACCGCGCGCATCCTGGTGGATGCTGTTCTCGGCAAAGGAAAGAATGGGCTGAAGGGATGTTAATCCCTTCAACCCAAGCGGAGAATAAGTGGTGTTGACCGAACCAGACTCGGCCCACACATGGTTAAAACACGAACTTGCCTGCAACTTGGATCAAGCGTTGGCTGTTGGCGTAACCCGTGATCTGTCCGAATTGGCCTGACGTCAAGTTGGTATTAGGACCGCTAAGATCCGGGTGGTTGAGCGCGTTGAACATTTCAAAGCGAAGCTGAACGTTATACCGTTCGCCGAACCTGGTGTTCTTCTCGAGTGCCGCGTCCAGATCCTCGTAACTCGGATTGTTGACCGTGTCTAAGGTACGAGGCGCATTGCCAATGACAAAGCTTGCGGGTTTGGCAAAAGCGATTGGGTTGAACCACTGACGATAGGACTGATTCGCGATCTTTGCCTTCTGTCCTGGCACTAATTCCGGACGTTGGGCGAAGGGCGCGTTATTAGCCCAAAGGGCTTCTGCGGTGGTGCCATTGTCGAATGAACTGAGCACGATTGGCGTTCCTGTGATCCATGCGCCGTCGGGTGAATACTCGGGTCCGTCATCAAGCCCGGCAGCTGTCGTGAGCCGTCTTTCTTCGCCGCCGTTCACCGAGACGGTATAGATGTCGAAGTTATCTCCTCGTTGGCCGGTGAAGGCAAGCGTCGATCCATCCGGCGACCAGCCATGCCAATAGGACGGGCCGTTTGTTGTAATTTGGCGTGGCGTGCCGCCGGCGATTGGTAGCGTGTAGACCAGTGACTTTCCGATTTGCGACGAATCGCTCACTGCAATCGTGGCGCCGTCAGGTGAGACGCCATGGTCATTATTGCATTTGGTCAGCGCGCCAGTCGGGATGCGTTTTGGTTTGTCGCTGCCGAGAGTTAGCTGATAAATACCGCCCTCCTGGTTGAACACGAGATACGCGCCATTGCGCGACCAGTTGGGCGCCTCGAAATGCAAAGGCGCAACATAAGCGACCCGACGATCTCCGGATGCGACGGGAACAATCTCGATTGTGCTGTAGAGAACCGGGTTGGAGCCGGATTGGGATGACAGTTGCGAGACCCTTACCTTAGAAAAAATGGCAGTCTGCTGGTCGTCCTTGTTATGTGCACAGACTCCGATGCCCAAATAGAAGGGGCCCTTGAGCGCGAGCTTGGTGGACGCACCGGCCGGATGCAGCACTCCGTCCGGGCCTGAGACGAAAGCATAAAAGACGTCGCCGCGCTTTTCGAGGCGGAGACGGAGCGGTGCGGAAATATTCGATTGCACCTCATGCGTGTTCGCTCCAGAGGCATCGCGAAATTGCAGGGAAGTTAAGCCGTCGCCGTGCCGCGCAATAGCGACGAAGGGGGAGCTTTCGTCCAGCGTCTGACGTATCATGAGCACAGCCTTGCGATGGCCGTCTCCCTTGTCGCCGACGAACGAAATGTCCGAAGAGATGGAGACATCCCCGGACATCTTCCTCCAGGCGAAATGGAACTCGTCCGTCCCGAACCACATATTTTCACCGCTGCCGGTCACAGTGTAGATTTCCTTGGTGCTGTCCAGATGAACGGACCCTTCATGAAGGACCCTGCCTACATCTGCATGACCTTCGAAAATTCCGACTGCTTCAGGATTTGACTGGGCCGATGCGAGGGCGAGAGTAAACGAGGCAAGAAACGTGAACGAAACTGCTGCAGCATGTTTGAAGATCGGACGATACACCGCGCAACTCCTATGCTCACCATTTTAGGCCGTATTTAGTCTTTCGGTTAACCAAGCGAAACCGCGCTTTGTTCGATGGGAACGATATCATTTACATTGCGGCTGAGTCAATTCTGCATCCAGGCATCGAGAAACCGAGTCGTCTCCTCTTCGAACGGTGGCATACGTCCATTGTCAACGATGTGCCATCGGAGGACTCAGGGCGGTCGCACAAATTTACCACACCTCGAACGTTCTATTCTCCGAATGCGGATTGCTAATTCTCCCCGCGTGGACGCGATGGCGCGAAAAGGCAGGCCCCCGACCGCCGCCCCGTCAAGAATTATCAGCAGTTGATCGCTAAGTACTAAATAGCCGATTGCGAACCAGCCAATGCAGGCCTCGGTCTCTCCAATTTACTTTGCAGTCGGGGAGAGCGGATCCAGAAACCAGAGAATCACAGAGGCCGTAACCCCAGAATGATTCAAACAAACAAGGGAGCCATCGCCGTTAAATTGCCAGCTTTGTTTCGAACGCTCATTTGGAGAGAATCTATTTCAGAACTCTGAAGTGGGCGAATTCCCAGATTCTTCAGACGACCGCGAAGATCCATGGGAAGCCGGAAAGGAAAGGCAACGATAGCATGATCAGCATCGAATATATACAGGTCGTCTTGATCGATAGGCCATTAACATGACACGAGTGTTCGTCTCAGAAGCGAATCTCAAATAGTCAGGTGCCTGCGGTTCGGAAAAGCGGGAAAGTCTTTAGTTGACGTCTTCCTTTTCTCCATGAGCTATTCAACGGGCTCATAGCGCCTATATCATGGGATACGAGAAATCAGATGGAAATGACTTTGCAACACGTCAAGTACGCAACCATGAGTTGTGCCGGCAAGCTTCTTCGGGGCAAATCCTGGGGCGATATTAATTGCTTCTTCGCGCTTCGTAATTGCTTGCTGTGCGGCTAGGTTGGCCTGCAGGTGCGCCAGAGGGCGATAAAGATTTTGCGTTTTGCCCGCCGACATCGGCGGTTTTGGATGTTGTATTCGCCAAGTGATCTTTTGCGACATCAAACAGATGGCCGCTGCGATCAATCTTGTCGAGTCACAGCCGTCAGGCTATTTTGGGTGGCTGCATTTCACGTCCGTAGTGCTGCTTCAGATTACCGGGCGTGATCAGTTGATGCTTTATAAAAACCGCATTAGGAACCACAACTCTCTGAGTAAGCATGTCCAATGCCAGTGCGACAAGCTGCTCGCCATATCGCTCGGGAAAGTAGGCCACCGAGCCGATCAGGCGTGAATTTGGCTTGCGCATTTGAAGACGTGCCTCGATGCAGCCGTTTTGCCCGACAATGGCGCAATGGTTGAGACGGTCTGCATCCTTGAACGCCTGGAGAGCTCCAAGTGCGCTCGGGTCAAAAATTGCACTTACAAGGATCCTCGAAGATTTTGATTTCTTCAGATGCCGTAGCACTGCTTCACGGCTCGTGTCGAACCCCCAGTTTCCATTCACCGTCGAAATCTTCGCCTGTTCTGAGTTAGGGAGCACTTCGTTAATCCCTAGAAGGCTTCCCGTCAGACGAGCTTCGGGCAGCGATCCGGTTCGATGCGAGCCAATCAGTAAAACTTCATCAACCTGTCCTTGCCAGTTTCGCTCCGCCCAGTGCGCTAGATAGCGTCCCGCGGTGAGCCCCGCATGACAATTATCAACGCCAAAATAAATTGCGTTGGGATGGGGCATTTCGATGGCAATGAGAGGGATGGTGCGGGCGCGCGTGGAAATTACAGATGCAACCTGAGCGAATGACTGGAATATCATGACCAGATCGACATTCTCAGCTAGTATTTTCTCTGCGTTCGCCAGCGCCACATCTGCGCGATGCTGGCTGTTCAGGACCACGAGGTCCACTCCAGCCCGATCTGCGCTTTCTTGAAGTCCGCGGTAGACAGCGCGGTAAAAAGAGGTATCACCGGTCTCGGCTAAATACCCGATCTTGTACCGTCGTCCAGGAGAAAGCCCTCCCGCCAGCCTGTATCTCCGGCTTCCATCCTTCACGACCATGGCATTCGCTTGAAGGGTACTCATAAGCCTGAAAACTGTCGGCCTGCTCAAGCGAGCAACCTCTGCAAGTTCGGACAAGGGCATGCTTCCTTCGGCCTGAAGAATTCGCAAAAGCCTGCAAGCCCTCGCTACAGACTCAATTTGATAGGGAGCATTCTGTTCGGGCTGAGTCTCTGCGTCATCGCGGTAATTCATCTGGTCCATGATTTCATTGTATGAAATTAGCGGTCAAGTAGCCGAGTCAATAACTCAACTGAATTTTGCGAAATCTCTCATCCTAACGGCGGGAAAAGCGATTTTCTCGGATCTTACTGTTTGTCTGCCTTTTCGTCTAATGAAATCATTCGCAATTGTGACATCGCCTCTTGACCATGATTTCCATTGCCCAATGTGGTTTCCCCCGCGAAGTAATTTCCCTATTGCAAGCACTTGGTCGTCGACCGAGTGTCGCGAACACAGCCGTTGCAAGACTTGATTTTGGAGGTTCTACCGATGTTTGATTCCTCACGATACAGATGCCCAATCGGTATCAATTCAACAAGATTTGCGATATGCAAAGAGTTCTTTTCATTTACCGGTCCTTTACTGAAAGTAAGATCTCCTTTCCATTTAAATTCGTGTGTTAAAGCTGCGCTAATGTTCACGATAGTCCTGTTGCTAGGGCAGACGAGTATTCAAGCGCAAAGCGGTGGTGCAACCGGGACGATCGTTGGCACAGTGGTTGATTCGACAGGTGCTGTAATTCCCGGAGCTGAAATCACGATCACCGAGTCTGACACGAACGTTACGACCCAAACGATGACGTCCCCGTCGGGGAGTTATACAGTGGCTTCACTCAAGCCTGGAACCTACCGCGTGACAGCTGTAGCCAAAGGTTTTTCCGCGACCTCAGTTCTACAGGTCAGACTGATTGTCGGGTCGGAAGAACGCGTCGATCTGAAACTCGCACCGGGCTCGGAACAACAGACTGTCAACGTGAACGCCGAGGGAGTAGCTCTGGATACAGAAAATGGTGCTATCGGGCAAGTTGTTACTGGCGATGAGATCGTAGATCTGCCCCTCAATGGTCGCAACTTCACGCAACTCTTGCTCCTCAACTCAGGGGCTGTTTCAAACAGCGGCGAGCAGGGCAGTCTGCGGGCGAACGAAGGCAACGCACTCACGATCCAAGGCTCGCGCCCCACGTCCAACCAGTATTTTCTCGACGGAATTAATATCAATGACACCTATTACCAGACGCCTGCCGTTATTCCATCGATCGACATTTTGCAGGAATTTCAGGAGCAGACGAAGGGCTACTCTGCCGCTTACGGTGGG
>OCTA010003785.1_pt1 | contig 13387 bp, 11 predicted proteins | sample 1538991 | NCBI WGS metagenome assembly OCTA01 (sample SAMEA3539302, study PRJEB22396) | soil metagenome | biome: tundra; feature: field; material: soil | place: USA | collected 2010-05 | depth 0.15 m
CCCGCTCCTCTTCGACCCGCTTGCGCGCGGTGTTGTCGGTGCCGATCAGCAGATAGCCGATGATGGCGTCCTGCGCGTCGCGCAGCGCCGTGACGGACACCACAGCCGGAAACCGGCTCCCATCCTTGCGGATGTAGGTGAGCTCGTAGATGTCCTCGATCCCGCGCGAGGCCTTGAAGACCAATGCTTCAAAGCCTGGCGTAATCTGGGTTCCGAGCTCGACGCTTAGCGCGGTGGCGCGCGCGATCACTTCCTGCGGATCGGAAATGTCGGCCGGCGTGATCTTGTTCATCACTTCGGCGGCCGTATAGCCGAGCATCCGCTCAGCGCCGACGTTGAAGATCTGGATGACGCCCTTCGCGTCCGTGGCGATGCTCGAGAAGTTGGCGCTGTTGAAAATCGCGCTCTGCAACGCTCCCGCCTTGAGCAGTTCCTCTTCCGCCCGCTTGCGCGCGGTGTTGTCGGTGCCGATCAGCAGATAACCGATGATGGCATTCTGCGCGTCGCGCAGCGCCGTGACGGACACCACAGCCGGAAACCGGCTCCCATCCTTGCGGATGTAGGTGAGCTCGTAGATGTCCTCGATCCCGCGCGAGGCCTTGAACACCAAGGCCTCGAAGCCTGGCGTAATCGGGGTTCCTAGCTCGACGCTCAGCGCGGTGGCGCGCGCGATCACTTCCTGCGGATCGGAGATATCGGCCGGCGTGATCTTGTTCATCACTTCGGACGCCGCGTAGCCCAGCATGCGCTCGGCGCCGACGTTGAAGATCTGGATGACGCCCTTCGCGTCCGTGGCGATACTCGAGAAGTTGGCGCTGTTGAAAATCGCGCTCTGCAGGGCCCCCGCCTTGACCTCGGTGCCAATGAGCAGATAGCCGATGATGGCGTCCTGGGCGTCGCGCAGCGCCGTGATGGACACCACCGCCGGGAACCGGCTCCCGTCCTTGCGGATGTACGTCAGCGCATAGATGTCTTCGATGCCGCGCGAGGCCTTGAACACCAAGGCCTCGAAGCCTGGGGTAATGGGGGTCCCGAGCTCGAGACTGAGCGCGGTGGCGCGCGCGACCACTTCCTGCGGATCGGAAATGTCGGCCGGCGTGATCTTGTTCATCACTTCGGCGGCCGTATAGCCGAGCATCCGCTCGGCGCCGACGTTGAAGATCTGAATGACCCCCTTCGCGTCGGTGGCGATGCTCGAGAAATTCGCGCTGTTGAAAATCGCGCTCTGCAGGGCCCCGGCTTTGAGCTCGGTGCCGATCAGCAGATAGCCGATGATGGCGTCCTGCGCGTCGCGCAGCGCCGTGACGGACACCACCGCCGGGAGCCGGCTCCCGTCCTTGCGGATGTAGGTCAGTTCGTAGACATCTTCGATCCCGCGCGAGGCCTTGAACACCAAGGCCTCAAAGCCTGGCGTAATCGGGGTGCCGAGCTCGACGCTCAGCGTTCCGGCGCGCGCGATCACTTCCTGGGGATCGGAAATGTCGGCCGGCGTGATCTTGTTCATCACCTCGGCGGCCGTATAGCCGAGCATCCGCTCAGCGCCGACGTTGAAGATCTGGATGACGCCCTTCGCGTCGGTGGCGATGCTCGAGAAGTTGGCGCTGTTGAAAATCGCACTCTGCAACGCCCCCGCCTTGAGCAGCGCCGCTTCCGCCTGCTTGCGCGCGGTGTTGTCGGTGCCGATCAGGAGATAACCGATGATGGCATTCTGCGCGTCGCGCAGCGCCGTGACGGACACCACCGCCGGAAACCGGCTCCCATCCTTGCGGATGTAGGTGAGCTCGTAGATGTCCTCGATCCCGCGCGAGGCCTTGAACACCAAGGCCTCAAAGCCTGGCGTAATCGGGGTGCCGAGCTCGACGCTCAGCGTTCCGGCGCGCGCGATCACTTCCTGGGGATCGGAAATGTCGGCCGGCGTGATCTTGTTCATCACCTCGGCGGCCGTATAGCCGAGCATCCGCTCGGCGCCGACGTTGAAGATCTGGATGACGCCCTTCGCGTCGGTGGCGATGCTCGAGAAGTTGGCGCTGTTGAAAATCGCACTCTGCAACGCCCCCGCCTTGAGCATGTTCCCTTCCGCCTGCTTGCGCGCGGTGATGTCGTAAAAGCAGTTGATTGCTCCCGTGAGCTCTCCACGTTGGTTCTTTAGCGGACGGATATTCACGACGACGGTAACCCGCGAGCCATCGGGCCGCTCGATGAGCACTTCCCCGTCACGCACCTCCGGTAGTTTGCCGCTCACCACGTCGGCCATGGGGCACTGCTCGTGGGGCATAAAACTGCTGTCCGGACGGAATAACTTGAACGAGCCACAAAATCGCTCGTCGGCATCCCCTAACGCTGGCTCGCGGCCCCACAGTTCCGCGGCGCGGCGGTTGAATTCCCGGATCGTACCCGAGGCATCACAGGAGTAGGCGGCCGTGGGACCCAGGTCGAACAAGGCCCGAAAGCGCTCTTCTGTGGCGCGCAGGGCCTCTTGCGAGGCCTCGACCTCGGTGGGCTTCTCTTGTGTCACGGGCGGCATCGTGCGCTACCGCAAGTCTCGAGCCGACGCCAATCGCCGAGAAATGCCCTCAGTGGGCATGTTGCGGTCTGTGGTGTTCTCGCCGGATGAGGCGGTTTGGGCAAGCCAACTGTGGCGGCAATGGTAAATGCCGCCGCAGCGAACGCAGCCGGATAGAGCAACGGCGAATCCGGCTTCCTGACCGCGCCGTCAAGCTTGCACCCGGGATCGTAGCGCGGACCGCACTTCTCTCGTCTCGTCTCGTCTCGTCTCGTCTCGTCTCGTCTCGTCTCGTCTCGTCTCGCGCGGATCCACGAAGTAGCCATGACGGGTACGGCCGCGGCGCTGCCATTGGGTCCGGCTCCCCCCGGAAGAGCGCGGCGTGCATTGACGGGCTCTTCCGGGGGAGTACCGTGCGCCTGAGGGGGCCTGGTGGATCGTCATGCTCATCGAGTTCATCACCGCCCACCGCGAGGAGATCATCGCCCGAACGCGAGCGAAGGTCGCGACGCGATTAGCTCCGAGGGCTACCCAACGAGAGCTGAAGACCGGCGTGCCTCTCTTCCTGGACCAACTCGGCGAAAAACTGCGACGCCGGCCCTCCTTGCCGACCGCAACGATCGAACGCACCGCCGCGGTGCACGGGGCTGCGCTCCTGAACCTCGGCTACACGGTGGCGCAGGTGGTTCGCGACTATGGCGACATCTGCCAGGCCGTCACGGAGCTGGCCGATGAAATCGACGCGCCTATCACCACAGCCGAGTTTCATACCTTCAACCTATGCGTCGACGACGCCACCGCCGAAGCCGTAACGGAGTTCACGCGGCTTCGTGACCAATCGATGGCCGCGGGCGAAACGGAGCGCCTGGGTGTCTTCGCGCACGAGCTGCGCAACAAGATCTCAGCCGTGCAGCTCGCCTTCCAGGCGATCCAGAGTGGGCGTGCACCCACCCGCGGCAACGTTGCGGCCGTCCTTGCGCGAGACCTGCATGACATGACGGCGCTCATCAATCGAGCCCTGGTCGAAGTGCGTCTGGACTCCGGAAACACGCAACGGAGGCGCATCGATCTGCACGAGATCATCGAGCACGCCGAAATTGATGGAACGCTGGAGGCGGGTGTCCGCGGCGTTTCCTTGAGCGTCACGCCGATTGATCGCGCGATCAACGTCAACGCCGACCCCCAGATTCTCGCCGGGGCGGTCGCCAACCTTCTGCAAAATGCGTTCAAGTTCACGCACCGAGGCGGACATGTCTCGCTCAGGACGACCGTGATTGGCGCCCATGTCGAGATCGAGATCGAGGACGAATGCGGGGGCCTTCCGCCGGGCAAGGCGGGCGAGCTTTTTGCCGCCTTCCAGCAGCGCGGCACAAACCGAAGTGGTCTCGGTCTCGGACTATTCATCAGCCGCAAGGCGGTCGAAGCAAGCGGCGGAATACTTCGCGTCCGTGACCTTCCAGGAAAAGGATGCGTCTTCACGATTGACCTGCCGTTGCTGCCCCTCACGTCGTAGCGCCTCCTCGACGCGAGGAGCACGAGTGCCCGCTGCTCGGGAAACGCGCCACCCCAGGACCCCGCGCGACTACGGGATGTAGCCGTTCGCGGTGCAGGACATCTGGCCGTTTGGCGCCGGCGTTGCTCTTGCCGTTCGCCACGAAGATGTGGCGCCCGTCGCCGCTCACGCTGACCGAGTTCGGGTACCAGCCGGTCGGGATCAGGCCGGTCACGCGCCCGCGGCCCTCGCCGTCGAGCTGCACCACGGCCACGGAGTTGCTGCCCGCGTTGGTCACGTAGAGCGTTCGTTCGTCCGGCGACAGCGCGAGGCTGTTCGGGCTGCTGCCGACGGGAGAGCGCCCCCAGAGGAGCCCATCCGGCGCGGTAGTCTTGACCCGGTGTACGACCTGGTTCGTGCCCGTGTCGATCACGTCGATGGTGTCGGCGTTGTCGGTTGCAGGGCCCCGGGACCTCCGCCGCACCCCATCGAGAATCACGGGCGTGAATGTCGCCTCGCTATCCGCTGTAGAGCGACATGCCTGCCTGTCCATGTCGCCCTCCACGGGTACGGTAAGGCGACGATGCGGTCGAGAATGTCGCTCCACAGGGCTTGCATCTGAGACATGCGAGGTCGCCCATGTCGCTCCGCACGCGTGTTAAGTGCGACATGCTGGCGTGGCAATGTCGCTCCGTGCGGTACATCGAGAGCGACGCAGCGCCGTGACCGGGTCGCATTAGGTACCTGAGGCGCGAGTGACTCTCACTCGGGGCCGGCGTCGGCCGCATCGTCTCCGCCGCCACCGTCGCGACCTCCGGCCGAGAAGCAGTACGGCGCGTAGGGCGCCATGTTGTTGCAGACCTCTCCGGCGGGGCAATCCGAGCTGGAGCCGCAGAGCTGGTAGTGAACCATGTCGCCCGTCGGACAGTCGGTCGCGCACTGCGTTGTGAAGGAGGTTCCCACTCCGGCCGCGCTTACCCCTGCGTCCGTGGCGAACCCAAAGCAGCACACCTGGCCCGCGGAGCACCCGGCCGGCCCCGAACAGGAGATGGCCGATCCGGTGCACGCGCTGGAGGCCGTGCAGCCCGCCAGCGGCGTGGGTACCTGGCTCTGGTCGCCCCAGCAGCACACTGCCGGGGCTGCGCAGGCTGCCATCAATCCGAACTGGCCAGGGCAGTAGACCCCGCCGTCCATCGAAGTGGGCGGAGTCCCGATTTGCATCCCCATGAGCAGGCCTGCCTCCCGAGTGCCGCCGCTGCTCCCACTGCTACTGCTCGCGCCGCTACTGCTCGCGCCGCTACTGCTCGCGCCGCTACTGCTACTGCCGCTCCCGCTGCCCGACGCGTCTTGTTGCCCGCCGTCAGGGGTGCCGTTGCTACTTGACGAGCTGCACGCAGCGCCTGCCGCGACACCGAGCGCAGCCAGGACGATGAAAGTCCGTTGTCGCATGTGGATCGTTCTCCTGGGATTAGGCAACATCTGTCGGAAACAATGAAGGAAAGGTCAGGTGGGCATCCGCGCGATGGGTCGTGAGGGTATCCCCGAGGAATCCCCGGCGCTAGCCTATTTTCAACCCGTCTTTAAAGGTCATTCTTGGCTCTCCCAGGACGGACAATCTCTAGCCGTAAGGGGCGGTTCTGCAACGCAGTAACGCGCGGTCGCCAGCATGTTCCGCTCAGACTTCAATGTTCGTCCGTCACCACTACCGTAGACGACATTGAGACGCTCCTAACAGCATGAGCACGATTGCGCGTGCCCGGTATCCCGTGGCAGGAAACTTGTGATGTTGCGTGATGAAGCTTTTGGCTTGGTCGCGGCGGTCTTCCTGGCCGTCGTCGTGTTCGGTGGCTGCGGCTCGAAGACGAACAACGTCGGTGACGACGCGGGTGAGGTCTTCAGCAGCAGCAGCAGCGGCGGGAGCTTCGGCGACGACTCCGGCACAACACCCGGCACAACACCCGGCGCCACCTGCGTCAACGGCATGGGCTGGGCCTGCTCGGTCAACAAGGCCTGCGGCAGCAGCCCGACGACTCTGACGGGCAAGGTCTACGATCCGGCCAGCAAGAACCCGCTCTACAACGTGGCTGTCTTCATTCCGAACGACGCCTCGGCCCTGCCTACGATCACACCCGGAACGAACTCCTGCAACACGTGCGACGTGTCGCTCGGAGACTACGTCGTTGCGACGACGACGGACGCCACCGGATCGTTCACGCTGACGGGCGTCCCCACCGGCAAGGCGGTCCCCGTGGTCGTCCAGATCGGCAAGTGGCGACGCGTCGTCTCCGTCGACACGGCCGATTGCCAGACGACCGCCATCTCCAAGGGAACGCTCCGGCTCCCGGGCAACAAGAGCGAAGGGAGCCTGCCGCAGATGGCCCTCCTCACCGGCGGCCTCGACAACCTCGGCTGCTTCATGAAGAAGCTCGGCATCGACACGAAGGAGTACTCGAGCCCCCACGGCGGCGGTCGGCTCGACGTCTACCAGGGGTTGAACACGCCGTTCGACGTGCCGCTCGGCAACGGCCCGGGGCTGTCGAGCGGCACGGCGGGCAACTGCACGAAAGCGTCGTGCCCGCTGTGGGCTTCCAAGCCGAACCTCGAGTACTACGACATCGTTCTCTTGGCCTGCGAGGGCGGCGAGGCCAACCAGACGAAGCCCGCGGCGGGGAAACAGGCGATGCATGACTGGCTCAACGAGGGCGGCAAGGTCTTCGCCACGCACTTCCACTACACGTGGTTCAAGAACAGCCCCGCTGCCGACTTCAAGGGCGTGGCGACCTGGCTGGGATCGTCGGCGGGCTCCGGCATGGGGCAGTTCGCGATCGACACCTCGTTCCCGAAGGGCCAGACGTTGCACGACTGGCTCTCGGGGATCGGCGCCTTGTCGGGGGGCGGCACCATCGCGCTCAACGGCGTGGCGACCAGCGTGTCGGCCGTGAAAGCACCGACGAACCGCTGGGTCTACGACAGCGCGTCGAGCGACACGAAGTACCTCTCCTTCGGGACGCCTGTTGGCGGCATCTCGGGGAGCGCGGGCGAGACCACGAACGGCAAGTACTGCGGCAAGGCCGTCTTCAGCGATCTGCACGCGGGCGGCGCGCCGTCCGGCGACATCCCCGCCGCATGCACCGACGCGACGATGACGCCCCAGGAAGAGGCGCTCGAGTTCCTCTTCTTCGACCTGTCGGCGTGCGTGCAGGACGACTCGCAGCCGCCGCAGATCATCCCGCCGCCGAAGTAGCCCGCCGGCTTGCGCCGTCGCGGCTTCGGTCCCGTTCTCGTCGGATCGAGGGCGCGGTAGCGCTAATCCCCGCCGACGGTCGTGCGCCGTTATCCATGACAGGAGCTGCACGTCGTCCTCGACAACTCCTCGACGCACAGTACCCCCGACGTCAAGGCGTAGCTCGCCGCGAACCCCTTGGTGCCTGGAACCGATCGCCCACTCCCTTTGCGTGGACCAAGCCCGCAAACGCCATCATCAAGTCACACCGCCGAATGTTGAAGCGTATCTCGACGGTGGTGCACTAGAGATTCCAGGCCCAGCGCAGCCGGTCGAGCCCGGACGCGTTGACGACCGAGAGAGTCAGCGTCGTGCCCGAGGTGGCGAGCTTCGTCATCGAGTAGCCGTCGCCGTTCCTGAGGCCTGGCCAGTAGCAGCTCCCCATGCCCTTGCCGCGGATGTAGCTAGCCATGGTGATGACGTACGAGAGCGCGTTGTTCCCGTCGGACGCGTCGGTGTCGTAATCGGTGCCGGTGTTCATCGTGTCGCCCCACTCGCCCACGATCGTGCGCGACGCGGAGCTTCCGATCGCCGCGTTGAACGCGTCGGTCCACTGTTTCTGTGTAGTCCATGTGGTGTGCTGAAAGCCGTAGATGTGAAACTCCAGTGGATATCCCGCGAAGCGGGTATCGCCGCCGACGGTCGTCACGTTGTCGTCGTACCCGGTTCCCGCGACGATGACGCGCCCCTTGGGCAGGCTCGGAAAATATCCCAGCCACTTCGCGGCTTCGTCGTTCCACGAGCTACCGTAGCCGTAGGGCTCGTTGTGGATGTCGAAGTAGACGAGGTCGTTCGTTGCGTAGGCCGACACCACGGTCTGCCACATGGCCTTGAAGGCGGCCTCGTCGTCCGGTTTGCCGTTATGATAGGCCCAGTACGCGATCATCACCTTCACGCCCTGCGCGGTCGCCGTGTCGATCACGGCCTTGTACGCGCTCCACCAGGCACCCGCGACGGTCGGCTCGTTGATGGGAATGCGGATCGTGTTGGCCCCGAGCTTGGTGCGAAACTGAGAGACAATCTGGGTCGTCTTGGCCTGGACGGTCGCGTACGTATCCGCGGTCGTGTCGAGCCCGGAGAGTTGCAAGAGGCCGTTCACGAAGTTGTCCCTGGCGTCGGCCCAGTTGACGCCATGAAACGTCTCCGGGCCCTGGATGCCCGTAGCCGCGTCGACCGCGCCCGTGTCGCTGCTCGCATCCGCGGCGTCCGCGATCTCGGGGATCGTTGGCGCGTCGGCGACGCTGTCGGCGGCCCCGGGCGACGCGGCCTCTTCCGGGCCCGCGCTACCGTCCGGCCCCCGCGTGTCGCGGACGGCGGTGGAGCTGGCGTCGCCACCGGAGGGGGCGTCGCCACCGGAGGGGGCGTCGCTCCCGCCGCCGCATCCGGGAATGCAAAGGAGGCGCAGAGCGGCCACGAGAGGCGCCAGAGCTCTTCGCGCGAGGTACCCTTTGAAAACGGACGAAGGGCGATCCGTGGTGAGTACGGTCATCGAGAGCCTCGGGGTGACGGGGGTGTGCCGTCCACGCTACCGCGGGAAGCACGGGGGTCGAGCTTGCCGGCGTGAGGTGACCTCGATTGCGGTGCGGGCTCTTCGGGGTAAAGGCGCCACTCCAGGAAGGACGGAACCTTCCGGCATGCCGGCGCGCGGCTCGTTGGCGCGCCGGAGGTAATCGCTGACCGACCCCGCGGAGCCCCCGCAGAGGGTCCACGCGTCACTTCTCCGCGGCGAGCTTCTCGTCGACGGCGCGCTCGGCCATCTCCCGTGTGACGTCGCTGTTCTCGATCTTGGCGTTGCCGTAGGCCCAGTCGACCCTCTGCTCCCGTGTCGGCCGCACCGGTAGCTTCCCGGCGTCGTGGAGAAGTCGAACTTCGGCGAGCAACTCTTCGTAACTATTGCTCATTGTTGGATCTCCACTCCGTCGCTCTCAGCGAACACGATGCGGTACCAATGTGCAGCTCTCAGGATGCACGCAGAGCTCTCGCTCGATCGTGGATCGTTTGGCGGGCAGGCGAAGGTGACGCGGGCCTCCTCGCGGCCGCGGGCCGCCGTCTCCCCTTGCTTTCCCCTCGGCGGTCTCCTGCGTCAGCTTGAGAAAACTCGGGGGAATGGGATGCGAGGGATCTCGGAAAACCATCGTGCTGCCGTCCCCGATGGCCGTGCTCCGTCGATCACGGGTCCTCGAGGATCGCCCGCATGCCGTCGACTACGATTCTCGCGTTCGCGGCCGCCGCAAGCGACGACGGAGCCGGTCCGCCTTGCCAGATGACCAGAGGATCCGCCTCGTCGGGACCGAAGCCAAGTTCGTCCGCGCCGTAGGGGACCATGCGCGCAAAGCGTCGGCGCAGAAGCGGCGACGCGTCGAAGCAGTGGCCGGCCACCGGATTGCAGTAGACGACGTAGATGCTTCGTCGTTCCGCGGCGAGGGCCGCTTCCACCGCGGCTACGACCTTGGCGACGAGTACGGGTCCGAACGGACTGTACAGATGGATAACGAGGTCTCCCGCCGGCAGGGCGAAGGTGCTGGCATCGCCGACCGCGACACGCACGGCGGTTCGGTTCGGAAAGCGTCGAGCGACGATGGCGGCGTTGCGGCGAGCGATCTTCGCGAGAGGCGGCGAGAGCTCGATGCCAAGGATGTCCCGGAAGGCGAATTCGGATGCCACCAGCAGCGCGCGTCCCTTGCCGCAGCCAAGGTCCACGAAGGTAAAAGGGCCGGCCGGCGGCAACGTTGCCAGGGCCGTGCGCAAGACGTTCGGCTGCGATCCAGCGTAGAAGAAGGCATGGGCCCGAGCCTCTTCGTTCGCCGGAAGGTCGTCGGCGGGCGCAAAGCCGCTGGTGTCCGTGCCGTGAACCCGATCGAATGGATGGGTCCTCTCCCAGCCGCTGGCGTAAAGAGATCGGACGCCGGGCACCCTCTCGAGGACCGCGCGGACCGACCGATGACGGACGACAGGCGAAACGACGGGCAGCCACCCGAAGGCACTGACGACGCGCTTGGCGGTGGACTTGAGCGACACAGCGTCTCCTTCGGTTCCGATGATCCCGTTACCTCGCGGAGGTTACCATCGGCCGTGGAGCCGCGGTGACGAGACTCGGCCGGGCGTTGCTCGCAGAGAACGCCTTGCTCCGCCACCAACTCGCCGTCTTGTGTGCAGGCCGTCCAGGGGCGATTCTTTCGGCGCCGCCCATCACGCGGTGCAGCGAATTTTCCGGGGGTACGGGTGCAACCCCACTCGGAGATGGACGTGGCGGGTGCGCATCCAGTCGTCTGCGAGCCACAGCTCCGTCCGAGAAGTGACGAGCACCCGCACGCCGTAGGGTCCCGTGTTGACGTGGTGGAGGAAGCGTTCTAGGCCCGAGTGCTCGGTTCGGAAGCGCCCGTCAGCATCGAGGAGGTCCTCGACATTGTCCAGGAACACGACGTAACAGCCTTCCCGAGTCGGCTCGAGTAACCGAGGGAGCTTCTGATCGGTGAAGCACTCGTGCTGCACACGGACCAGTTGAAGGTTGGCCAGCAGCTCCTTGCACAGGCGTTTGTCGCGCTTGCTGTAGCCTACGAAAATTTGATACTTGGCGTCCCCCATGGCACCACCTATTCGTCTAGCGTGAACGGGCTAAAATTGGTATCGAAATCGAAGTAGTCCGCGTGCTCGCTGCGCTTCAGGGCATTGACGATAGCATAGGTCACTGGCGTTAGAATCACCTCGACCGATACCTTGAAGAGCCAGTTGCTCATCGCCACATGGGCCAGCGTCGTCGAACGGAGCAGGCCGTAGAACGAAAGGGGGTAGAAAATGACCGAGTCCACGAACTGGCCAGCAATCGTCGAACCGACCGTGCGCGTCCAGAGGTACTTCCCCCGGGTGACCACTTTCATTTTCGCCAGCACGTACGAGTTGACGAGGTCACCTGCCCAATACGCGGTGAGGGAGGCGACGGAGATCCGCCATGTGTTTCCGAACGCCACGTCCAGCGCCGGCTGAAGGACCTGGTTGAATGGCTCCCGGGGATCGGCGGGGAGCCGCAGGACGACCGTACTCATGATCGCCGCGAACAACATCGAGCCGAAGCCGACCCAGATCGCCTTGCGGGCTCGCCCGAAGCCGTAGACCTCCGTGAAGATGTCCCCGAATATGTAAGAGATCGGAAAGAACACATTGCCGGCGGCGAACGTGACGGCGCCGACGAAGGGCAGCTGCAAGAGGACGGTCTTCCCGGGTCCGATCAAGTTGGAGCAGAGAAGGATCGCGACGGAGCCACCCACGAGAACGTCGTAGTACCTGTAGGAGCGTTCGGTTCGCATCGTCTCAGCATCCGGCGATCAGGATCACGCCGTCGTCGACGAGCATCCCGTCAGACGCCATGTCGGGCAGCTCCCGCTCGATCAAAAGGCTCGAGCCACTCGGTCTCGGCTCCCGCGTGATGAAGGCGGCGCACCAGTGAGCTGACCGCGGAAGCGCGACCCCCGGTGGGGATATCTCGGAAATCTAGCGGTATCGGGCAATGGACCACATCGAGCGTCCTTAGGCCCAGCTCGTCCAGCACACGGGAGGCGAGATCCAGCAAGTAGCCGTGATGGGACTCTGGCTGGCCGAGCGCCCGCGCGCAGACGTTGTAGAGACGAACGAGATCGTTCATTGGCGCGGCTTGGACGACGACAGCGCGCGTTCCCGGCGTGCGGCGGCAGACGCGGGCGAGCTCGCGGATCGCGCGGGAGGGATCATCCGCGTACTGGAGCACCCACGCGGCGAGCGCGCCGTCGAAAACGCCGTCGGGGAGGGGGATCGCTTCGGCCTTGGCCTGCAGCTGCCGCACGCCGAGCCGGCTGAGGGTGACGTGGCTGGCCATGGATCGGCCGGACGGCACAGTGGATGATGCCGCAGCGGGCGGAATGCCATTGTGGGAATGTACGCCAGCGTGGCGTCGCAAGTCATCTCGCTCCCATCCCGTTTCGCCAGCGGAGAGATCTCCAGCCAGCGAACAGGCAGATCGAGAAACGGCGTCGAAACGCGGCTCCGCAGTCCTCAAAGGGGAAGGATGCGGCTCTGGTGCACACCTCGCGCGTGGCCGGTATCCAGGTACTATAGTTGGGGGATCCGCGGAGGCGGTGTTCATGAGCGATGGCGAAGGTGGGTCTGGAAATCGAGGGACGGGAAGGCGGAAGCTGACGCTTGTCTCCGAAACTCAGAGGCTTCGAGACGCGTCGCGATCGAACCGCCTTGCCGCGGGCCCGCTGGAGCTGGTGGACGCGTTGCGACGCTCGCTGCTCGAGGTGGCTGCCGACGCAAGCGTACTTCGGCCGGCTGACGTCGCGGCGTTCGCAACTCTTCTCGGTCCACGGCAGGGAGAATCGGAGGCAAGCGTCACCCTGGAGGCCAAGGAAAGGCTCGCCGCAGTGATGAGCAGCGCGCTGGCCCTCGTAACGTTTCTCGGGGGATACCCCGACGAGCAGGGCGAGCTGAAGTTCCGCCCGCTTGCCGGACCGGCCGGGCGACAGCGCCGATCTCAACGGCTCTAACCGATCGGCTTGTGCCCGCACCACGGGGGACATCGTTGGTCACCTCGTTTTCGAGGTTGAGCCAGAGCACGCGGAGAGCATGGATGTCGGCGCGGGTGAATTACCACGAGGCGGGCGACGTTCTGGAACTCGCAACGCTGACCGATCGGCCACCGGGCACGTAGGTCGGAGGCATCACGATGACGGCCCGGCGCAACGCCGGCGGGATCGGCAACGGCGTCGGGAGACCTGCGAATCTCGCGAGATCAAACGGGAAATCACCACGCTCGATCCCGCGCGGAGGGGAAATCGAGACTTGATCGCTGGTATGCCCGGTCTTCACGCGGTGGCAACCTCCTCTTCACACGTGTGAAAGGGAGCTTTCACACGTGACAAGGTCGGGCTTCACGACAGTGAAGATGCGTCTACCCAACCCTGCAACCCGGGATCGATCGTCGTGCAAGGACACCTACCCTCGCGTGCAGATCGGTCTTCACACATGCCCCGGCGGGTGTGCACGCATGCGTAGGGGAGGATCGATCCTAGGGTGATCGATCGTAACCGTTCAGGCCCCGCGTAAGTGGTCCATATTGCTCCATCTTTTTTTTCGC